>JGI12270J11330_10000208_pt1 | contig 43627 bp, 30 predicted proteins | sample PeaSoiMetSII2010_FD_11330 | JGI IMG/M metagenome (IMG submission 11330)
GGGAAATTGCCTCGGGTGGAAGCCAGCGCAACATAAGATGCCGGAAGCGGCACGGTGAAAGCAGGGATTACAGAATGGTTTGGTCCAATTGCCGCTCCTCCCGCGCACAGGTTTCCATTGACAGACTGCCCCAACGGGCACGCCACTGGTATGGGGAATTGTTTCAAGCCCGGTTGCTGGGTAATCGTTGCATTGGATAAGAGCGCAGACACCAGCCCCAAATCCTTGCCACTGATGGCCACATTGGAGGCAGAAGCGAGAATAGCTTCATACAATTGCCCTGCGGACCCAAGGGCTGCCGCTGCGGGACTCGCAAAGAACTGCTCTTGCGCCGGAGTGAGTCCCGTAGCCGGGTCAACCCCGAACGGCTGCCCTTGCAGCGCGCTGCCGATGCTGGAAAATCCGGTTTCTTCACGTTGCGTGTATTCATAGCTGAAAAAATAGAACGTCTTGTCTTTCTTGAGCGCGCCGCCCAAAGTCAACCCTGATTGCGTGCGCGTGTAGGCCTGCTTGACGGGGACGAGGTCGCCCGCGGCGTTGATCTCACCAGAAAAGGAATTGCGCGCCTGGAAGGCTTTGTTGCGCAGATAACCGAACACATCGCCATGGAAATCGTTGCTGCCGCTCTTGGTGACGATGTTCACCACGCCGCCCGTGGCGCGGCCGTACTCTGCATTGTAGTTGCTGAGAATCATCTGGAATTCCTGCACTGCTTCCTGAGAGACTGTGGCGCGAATTCCGTTGGTGGAGTTGTCTCCTGCGTCTGCGCCATCCACGCTGACCATGTTGGAACGTGCGCGAGCGCCACTCAGGTTCAGTCCGCTGTTGGGTGCGGGGCCAATCGTGGGCGAGATGTCCCGGGTAGTTTGGGAGTTTGTGAGCGTGAAGTTGATATAGTTGCGGCCGTTGATGGGCAAGTTATCAATCTGGCGTTCCTCGATGGCCTGTGCGCTTTCCGAGCGGGTGGTCTCAATCGGAAGGGATTCCGAACTCACGGTCACCACCTGGGTCTGCGTGCCCAGCTCCAGCTTCACGTTCAGGGCGGCTTCCTGGCCGACCCGGACCTGGACCGCAGGATTCTCATACGGTGCGAAATTTGCACCGCCTTCCACGCGGAGTTTGTATTCCCCCGGCACCAAACCCACGATGACGTAACGTCCCCCCTCGTCTGCCGTGGCGGTGCGTTCCGCGCCGGTGGCCAGACTGGTGGCCGTGACCTTTGCCCCGCGGACCGCCAAGCCTTGCGGGTCGGTGACCATGCCGCTCAGCGTCGCGGTGTTTACCTGCGCCACCCCCGTTGTTACCGCCAGCAAAATCGTCACGCACAGCACAACACACGCAAACAACCACTGCCTGCGCCGCATACCCTTTCCTCCTTATGGGACCTGCAAGAACCCCCGCTACCCCTAGCGGTGACGGGCTTGGCCCGCCAGTAGATGGCCTAAAACACAATGAAATGGATAGGAAGGCCTTGTACAGCAAACCGCGAATCTTTGCAACTGTAATCTGCAGAGGCACCTGGCGCGTAAAAGCTTCGANCAGTCCGCGTGCCCAGCCCGAAATGGCGAGGCACACCCCTACTTATCGTTTTCTGAGGTTGCGCACAGAGCTGGAGAGCAAGCTCGACGCCATTCAGATTGCCTGGCACGAGCCGCGCGCCAGAATTGGCAGGTCGTCTTTACTTAATACTGAAAACTGAGAACTGAAGACTTTGGAGGGAGGCTTCAGCCCTCGGTGAGTTGTTCCGGGACCAGGGGCTTGCCGGGCTCTTGGTGTTCTTTCCAGGCCTTCAGGAGAGTGGCGGCGGCGATCAACATGGCGGTGGCCGCGTTGGTCAGACTAAGAGCTTGCGCGTGAATGAGAAGTGCATAGGCCAGCCACATGAGTACGCCACCCAAATAGAGGCTCAGCATCCCGTAAGAGAGGTCGCGGCCGCCCTGCTTGTAGATCTTCACGAGCTGCGGCACAAAGGCAAAGGTAGTGCAAAAGCCGGCCACACCTCCCAGAATTTCAACCCAACCGGGGGCAGTCATCGTTCGATTTCTCCTAGGCTTCTCTGGCCCAGTGGCGACTACCGGTACACGACGGCTGGCGGCTCGCAACGTCACAGGACCGGGCTCAATTCTAGCAACAGGCCGGGGCACTCCGAGATTAACGTTTTGATGTGACGCATTCGTGAAGGTAATACAAAAAAACGGATGCTCTTGGCTAAGAAGTACGGGAATGGAACTTAAGGGCTTTTGGCCAGCCCAGCGAAAAACGAGCGGGGATCAGAGGTGCAAATGCCGCTGTACGAGCTTGCGCAAGCGCTCGCGGTCTTCGTCCTTCATGTGCACGAATTCGACGCCCCCGCCATCCGGGCCGATATTGCGAACCACGGCGGTGAAATGGATTTTGCGGAGGCCTGCGCGCACTTCCAACTGGATGGAATCGCCGACGCTCAGGCGGCTGGGAGATTCCAGGTAAGCGCCGCCCAAGCTGATGGTACGCACGCGCGCCGGGCTCATCATTTGCTGGCTGCCCATTTGCGCGCGCAAGGGAGATTCGAGCGGGATGCGCGCATAACGGCGCGGCACCACGAAATTTGCCAGCGGGGCAGAGGCCGGCTCGAAGGCGGCACGCGCTCGCGCGGAAGCGGGACTCTCTTCCATGAGCGCCAAAGCATCCACAGCAACCGCACGGAGGCCGGCGGGCTCGGCATACGTCAGACCCTCGCGTCTGCTGGCGAGTTGGCGGAGCAACTCAGCGGCTTCGGTAGCGCGCAGGCGGCCCAGAGCTTCGATGGACTTGATGCGGACGAACTGGTCGCGCAAGATTTCGTGTTCACCGGCGGCGATCTCCATGAGCATGGGGACCGCGGTGGTTTCTTGCCCGATGCCAATCTGATCGATCATCATTGGCACGACCAGGGGATGAGCGTCCGCAAGAATCGCCGAGAAAACGAAAGCAGTGCTTTGCGCGGAGGAAGTATTGGAGGGCCGCGCCAGTTCGCTGACGGCCAGATCTTGCAGGTTCCATTCCCAACTGGCCATCGCGCGCGTCAGGCCCCGCAGCAACCGGTCGGGATCGGCGGCTGCCAGAAGTTTGATGGCGGCACTCACACGTTGGCGTCGCGCTTCAAAGAGCCGCGTTTCCAGGAGAGTCAGCGCGGGAACGCCGATGGCGCGCAGGATGCGAGCCATCGCCGGCAACATCTCCGATCCATGGGGCTCTGTCAGAAGCAGGGTAAGGCGATCCAGCAAACGCTCTGGATCGCGCTGCAGGAGCCGCGGCAGCGCGGGATCGAGTGCGCGATTGGCCAGCGCGGCGTCCACCAGCACCATCCAGCGGTCGTTCGCGACCAGGCGTCGGCCGAGCGCGCTCATGTGCTCGTGCTCGACATCGCGCGGCACTTTTTCCAGGCTGATCAGAATGTTTTCGAAACCTGTGAAATCGCCGCGGGTGATCGCAATGCGGCCTAGGGTTTCGAGGAAGGCTGCGAGAAGGGCGCCGGTTTCCGGAGCATGCTCCTTGGAAAGCGCGTTCATCGTGCCGCGGCTCAACTCTTCCGGAAGCTGGTTGGGCCACAGGGATTCGAGGAGCGTCGTTAGCTCGCTGAGACCCGCGGCGACAATGCGCCTCGCCGCAGGAGCTTCGTGTTCGAGGCGTCTGGCGTAGTTCAACAGAATATTGCGGGCCTCGCGCCGGGGGGCGTCCGCACCCGCTTCGACGAGTTGCGCTAGAGTTTGCCGGATGGCCGCGATGGGCACGCACCAAATCTCAGCGCCGCGAAGGACAGCGGACTTCTCACGTGGCGGAAGCTCCAGCCAGAACCTCTCGATAAGCTGTTCGCGATAGTTTTCGTCGGCCCAGGCGGAGGCCAGCACGGAAAGATGCTGCGAGGAATGCGGCCCGCGATAGCCGCCGGCACTGACCAGTACATCAGCGAGTTGATTCAGGATCGGGCGCACTGCGGCGGGTGCAAGCGTGCCTGCAGCAGACTCCGTTGTGAGGTGTTCGAGGATCAGACTCTGAGAAAGCCGTTGTAGATAGGCCTGAGGTGCTTCGCCTTCCTGCGGGGTGTAATGCGTCATGGCCGCCATTAGCATGCGGACCGTGCTCCGGCTGGCAAGTTCCATTGAGGAGTGAATGGCGCGGGCCGCATCTTCCGCGGAAAGTCCGCTGGCCACCTCCATCGGGGGCGTCAGGCATCCGATAAGGCGCAGGGTGTCGATGGTCGTTTCGGCTTGTGGTGCGCGGATCGGTGTGTCGCCGTTATCCGGCGGGGCGTTGCCGCCATAGGCCACCAGCGCTGCGATGAGGCTTGCCAGGACCGTGTCCACCTTGCGCTCAGTCAGCGTATTGATCTGGATCCCTTCCACGCGGTGCTCCCGAAGCTGCGCCAGCCAGCCAATCGCTCCCGGACGGCTTACCGGCTCATCTGATCTTAGCAAGGTGGCTTTGATGAGTTGTGCGAGCGTGTCCAATTCGCCCACATGGAACTTCGTCGCGAAGTACAGGGTTTGAATGCCGGCGCGTTGCAAGTCGTTCGCCAAGGCATAAAACTCGCCGCGTGCATCGGGCAAATGGCCTTCGGCAAATCTGGCCACCACGATGCCGCCCCGTTCGACGCGAACTTCCAAACCGTCAAACTCGGCGGCCGCGCGCTTGAGCGACTCATAGGCGGCATCCAGTCTGTCCTGCACGCGGGGGTGAGCCGAATCGTACAAACGGTGGGCGCGCAACAACAGATGCAATTCACGGAGGGCCTGGGTCAAATCGGTCAATCGGGAATCGCCTGGGAGGGCGCGCTCGCGAGCTGCAACGACGGTCTCATGCTTTACGCCACGAGGAGAGGCAGGCTTCGCCGATCGCTGCTCATCGATAAGGAGTGAGGCACGCAACACCAAATGGCCATCCTTGGTCCTAAGCACTCTGTCGGGACCCCGCCACTCATCCGAGATCGCGAACGCTCAGGGTGCAAAAGGAACAGTTGAACGAGGAATCCGCGTCCCGGAGGGGCGAACTCCGCAACAATAGGGTAGGCCGGAGGCGTGTTGAAGGATATAGTACTTCTAGAGCAGATTTGGATAGAAATGTTACGGTTTCAGGGGACGAACCGGTCTTGCTGCCAGCCCGCTTTCTTTTTTTGTTCGCCGTACTTCAAAGTTTCTACTTTGGCTTCAGATTCTCGGTGACGGGCACGGTGCTGCCCTCGCTGACCTCTATGCCCCGCCTTACCACCTGGAAACCATTTAATTTCAGTGCGATAACATGCGTACCGGAAGGAATCTGCACCCTGGCGGGCGAGATCTGACCGGTTGGATTGCCGTCGACCAGAATCTCAGCACCCGGCGGAGTGGTTGCCACTTGGGCCCACGCCACGTGAGTCTGGCTGCGCTCCTTGAGCTCGGCGTCCAGGGTCGTCTGAATATTGTCTTTGGCTTGAACCTCGCCGACGTAAGGGGCGTAGCCCGGGAGTCGCAGGACCACGTCGTAATGGCCAGGGGCTAGAGGGAGTGCGGCAGGGGTCTGCCCGGATTGCTTTGCGCCATTAATGAAAACATCCGCGCCAGGCGGTCGGCTGCTGATGAGAACACCCTTCACAAGGGCCTCCAGGTGAAACTTCTGATCTTGGGATTCACCTGCCTTCAACGCCACCGCGGTTTGCACCTGGAGGTAGCCATCCTTTTGTATCTGAAGGCTGTAGCGCTGAGGGAAAAGGTTGTTAAAGCTGCAAGGTGTCTGGCAGTCGGCCAGAGACTGCCCGGCAGGACCGAAGAGTGTAGCCCTGGCACCGATCACGTCTGTCAGGACGTGAACCGCGCTCAGACCCTTTGAGGGGAGGGGGTGACCTTCAGGTTCACCCGCTCCGGAGCCGGGCAAGGGAGTGTCATCGTACAGAATATCGTCAACGATGTGCACGGCGGCAGGTGCGTCGTGCATAAAGCGCAGCAGCGAGGCATGCTCCACGGGGCGGAGTTTGCCGCTCAGGGTAAGCGTATTTCCGATACCCGCGATCGCGACGCGTCCTTTCAATCCGCGATCCGCAATGGCTTCCTCGATGCGGCCCTTATACTCGAGGGCATCGGCGTTTAAGGCGCCTTCCGGTTTGCGGACTGGAACGGTTGTCATGACCCGAGGCTGCGTTGTTTTCAGCGGAGTCGCGGCAGGAGGCGTAACGGCTGCGGGTTTTGGCTCCTCGACGGCTGGTGGGTTCGACGAAGACGGAGGAGCAGTTTGCGCGGGCACGAGAATGGCGGTTGGTCCGGTCACCGTGGCCGTAGCTGCGGGAGCGTCAGCGGTGGAATCTCTCGCGACGAGTGGCTGCGGAGACGTCCCTTCCGTTACAGCGTTCGGCTTCGACGAATTGTTGCGCTCGTGCGCGGCTTCAAATTCCGGGCGCAATCTGTTTCCGCCATAGATGATCACGCCAACCAGGAACAAAGCGGCCAGCACGGTCGCAAAGGTATTTTTCTTTTTCGGCGGTTCGATGGGCCGCAGGGCGCCGGTGCGCCGCACCGCGGGAGTCTGCGTCGGGCTGCCCGCGCGATTCTGGAGAGAACGCACCGTTGCGGCCGTCATCGGATCGTCATAATGCATTCCGCGCACACCGCCTGCTTCGGCGTTCAACGGCAACATGGAGCCAGGCCGAGGCGATATCATGGTTGCGTCCGGGTTATGCTCCTGGCCGCCCATGGCGCGATAATTCCGCAAATCTTCCAGCAGCTCGCGGCAGCTCTGGTAGCGCACCTCGGGTTCCTTGGCCAGCGCACGGAGGACGATGTCATTCAGGCCCGGATGGATGGAAGGATTGATCTGCCTGGGCGGTACGGGATCCTCGTTGACGATTTTGTAGATCACCGTGGTAATGCTCTGGCCGGGGAAGGGCTTTTCGCCGGTCAACATTTCGTAGAGGATGACGCCAATGGAAAAAATATCGCTGCGGCCATCGACGGGCCGCCCTTTGACCTGTTCCGGAGACATGTAACTCGGCGTGCCCATCACGTGAGCCGTCTGCTGGACGGTGCCGAACTGCAGGATCTTGGCGGTGCCGAAGTCGGTCACCTTGACGGTGTCGTCGGCGGTCAACATCAGGTTTGCCGGCTTGACGTCGCGGTGGACGATGTTGCGTTCGTGCGCGAATTGCAGCGCGCTGCACGTCTGCTCCAGGATGCGAATTACCCGGGGGACGGGAAAGGCGTGCCCGCCATCGAGCAGCGCTTGCAGGCTTTTGCCCTCCACTAACTCCATGGTGATGAAATACAGGCCGTTCTCTTCGCCCGCGTCGTAGACCACTACGATGTTGGGATGTGTAAGGAGACCCGCGGCGCGCGCTTCGGTCTGGAACCGCGCCAGGAGTTCGGGCCGCGTCAGGCCCGTGCCTTCTTCGCTCAAACGGATCGTCTTGACGGCGACGTTGCGCCCGATGACGGGGTCCATGGCGCGATACACCACGCCCATGGCCCCCCGGCCGAGTTCGTCGATGATTTCGTATCTCCCCGCTTTGACCATCGTTGCCATGCTGTTGCCGCCACGCGCGCGTGGCCTATCCCCTCAAACACCGCGCCCCGCGCAGTGTTCCGCCTATTTTCCTCGACACCGCGAAGCGGTAAAGGCTGCCTTTGTTGGGACCTTGATCGTTACCGTGATGCGCTTAGGCCTCTTCCGCCGACACCCCTCGCCACTAATGACAGTAACGAGGGCCTTTTCAAAGGGTCAACGCTACGGCAGTACTAGTGTGACGCACTCGACATGTCCTTTCGGACAGGTCAGGAGACACTGCATGTTTTCGCTTGGAGCCGGCATGCGGTCGCGCGAGGGCACCTTGATTGCACGGACGGGGCGCGCAACTTCGCCGGTCAGCTTTGTCCGGGTTGTGTAACCTAATCGCCGTGCCCGGGCGAATCGGGAGTTTCGGAGACTTTGCCGGCGAACGAGCGATAGACGTAGACGAAGTACACGGTTGCCAGCGCCATGCCGATGACCCACCAGATCAGGCCAATTTTCAAGCCATAGTCCGCCGCCTTGGCATTTTGCACGGTGAGCTTGAAGGCCGGATTCCGCGCCGGAAGAACCATCGGATACACGCCAAAAACCACGCTCGTGAGCATGCCCAGGAAATAGGTGCAGGAAGCCAGGAATGCGTTGCGCTGGTTCTTGCGATACAACTCGAATTTCAGCGCAGCGAAGCCGGCAACGGCAATGAGCGGCAGGAGATAGCCGGTCGGCCAGACATGGAAATTCTTGATCACTTGCGGCTGAATGACAAAGGTCGCACCCGTAACCACAGCAGTCATTACCAGCACGCCCCACCACACCATGCCAGCAACCCTTCCCGCGCGTTCGCTGACGGCGCCGTGAGTTTTCAGTTGCACCCACAAGCCGCCGTGCATCATCAGCGCCAGCAGCGCCTGCACACCGACAAGAATCGTGAACCAATCGAGAATGCCAGTGTGTTCGCTGAGGCGGAAATTGGTCCACAGCGGTTCGAAGAAGTAGCCGGTCGCATCCAGCGGCACGCCGCGCACCACATTACCCAGCGCGGCGCCGAAGAATACCGCCAGCAGCAGGCTGGACATCGAGAAAACAAAATCCCAGAAGGGAATCCATATGGGGCTCTGGATGTGGTTGCGGAATTCCACGGCGGTGCCGCGCAGGATCAGCAGCCACAACACGATCATCAGCGGCAGATAGAAGCCGCTGAAACCGCTGGCATAAAGGGCGGGAAAGGCGAAATAGAGGCAACCGCCCGCGGCCAGCAGCCAGACTTCGTTGCCATCCCAAACGGGGCCGATCGTAGCGATGACTTGGCGGCGCTCTTCGTTCGTCCGCGCGACAAGAAAATGAACTGCGCCCGCGCCCAGATCAAAACCATCGAGAAGCACGTACATCGCCACCATCACTGCGACGAGGACAAACCAAATCGTTTCCATCGCTCCTCCTCAGTCCGCCGCCAGCGGCGTTTCGCCGGCGAGCTGCGCATTTTCCGGTTCGGGCCCGCGTTCGATCTCCCGGAATACCAGGAACAACCAGAGGATCGAGAGCACCGTGTACATGCCCATGAAGCCCAAGAGCGTAAACCAGGCATTGCCTGCACCCACGCGGGGCGACGCGCCGTGGATGGTGCGCATCAACCCATAAATGAGCCACGGCTGGCGCCCGAGTTCCGCGGTCATCCATCCGGCGGTGTTGGCAATGTAGGGAAGCGGCACGCTCAACATGAGGATCCAAAGCATCCAACGCGACTCATAGAGCTTCTTGCGCCACAGCAGAAAGACGGAGATGACCATGACAGCGATGAATATCGTTCCGAGTCCCACCATCACGTGATAGCTGTAATAGAGCAGCTCGATCTTGTCCGGCCACTGATTTGCCGGAAAGGCGTCGAGCCCCTGCACGTGCGCGCTCCAGTGCTTGTAGGTAAGTAAACTGAGCATGCGCGGGACTTCCAGGGGATTATCGAGTTGGCGCTTCTCCACGTCCGGCTGGCCCATTACCGCCAGCGGAGCGCCTTCCTGCGACACAAAGAGCCCTTCCATCGCGGCCAGGGTGGCAGGCTGATTTTGCGCAACCATTCTTCCCTGAGAGTCGCCGGTGGGCACAAGTTGCAGAATCGCGGCGAATACTCCGACGATGACGCCGAGGCGCACAAAAGTGCGGCCATAGGGCAGGTCCCGCTTGGTCAGAAGATAGAACGCGCCAACAGCGGCCATGACGAAGCAGGCGGTTTGCACTGCTCCCAGCATGTTGTGCGCGTATTGCCAGAGGGCCCAGGGGTTCAAAATCAAGTGCCAATAACTGGCTAGTTCGATGCCNCCACTCGCATTAATCCGGTAGCCGGTAGGATGCTGCATCCAGGCGTCGGTGGCGACAATGAGATAGCCGGACATCCACGAGCCCAGGAAAACGAAAAACGCGGCCCACCAGTGGCCGATTCGGCCGAGGCGTTTCTCGCCGTAGAGAAACAGCCCCAGAAAACTGGACTCTAGGAAGAAGGAAAAGACGCCCTCCATGGCCAGGGTCTGCCCGATGACCCCGCCGGCAGCCTTGGAGAATTCCGCCCAATTCGTGCCGAACTGGAATTCCATGGGGATGCCGGTCACTACTCCCAGGGCAAAGTTGATGCCGAAGATTCTGGCCCAAAAACGCGCGGCGCGGTTGTAATGCTCATCGCCGGTGCGAAGTNCCANCGTCTTCAGAATCACCAGCAANAGCGCCAGGCCCATNGTGAGTTGTGGNAATANGTAATGATANGTAACAGTAAANGCGAAATGCAGCCGGTGNACATCCAGAGCTGATCCCATNCNATCACCTCAATNCNGGAATGCTGCGAACGGTCCNTTCGGGCCGCAAGGGAGCGAAAGGGGCGGACNATANGCNGCCATTCTCCACCTTTTTNGCGAGGGAGGCAACCGAAGATTANCCCCGTTCNTGGCTTTAGTATTTGTGGTGGAAGACGGCTTTGTTGATGTCGGGCCNGAACTCTTTGAAGAGGTTGCCGACGCCGTCCTGCGCGATTTGGCTTATCCAGTGCTGGTAGGTTTTAACNAACTGATTCTGATCTGCGGGGTAGTAGGTGTTGCCAATGCCTGAGGCTGCTCCAGCCCCGACGACCTCGGACAAGTTGACTGTTTTCTTTCCGGAGTCAGTTCTAGTAATGAAAAGGCGGCTTAGGGCATATCCGCTGCGTTTCAGAACTCCGCCTCTGCCGAGCGTGTAATAACGCGGATCTTCTTTGGTCAACGACGGAACGATCGCTTCGACCATGTAGTTCTCGACGGTGTCATCGGCAAAAGTGTGCGCAAAGTAGTTTCCATAACCGGCAGCGCCCTGGCCGAAAGAGGGCTCCGACTTTCCCGCCATGGCGGTTCCGGCAAATATGCCCGCATAAATAAAGGCCGAGTAATCGAAGCTATCCTGGGTAGCCATCCAGAACTTCTCCTTGAAGCTCAGCGGGGGCAGGTGGGTGTTAGCGCTTACGGAGCGGAAATTGGGTATGATCCACAGAATGCGCTTGGTCTGCTGCCCGGATTCCTCGGGCTCAACCTTGGGTTGCGGCGCGTCGGGCAAAGCGCTGGCCGCTCCATCAGGAGCTTTCGGGCCTGGAGGATCTTGTGCTGGCGTCGCAGAGGTGCCGGCAGGTTTGTCTTGTTCATTCGCGGGAGGAGTTGCAGGGCTCTCCTGAGCGCAAAGCCGCGACCCGCCCGCGGTTAAACTGAATAGCACAATTGCGGGAAGAAGTCGCAGGCCAACTCTGTTTCGCAATGTATCCCCCACGTCTTTATTCTCGGCGCACCAGCCGGTTCCCTCAACGATTTCTCGCTCGCTGACTCAGCTTGTCTGTACTTGGATACAGGGGCGGCGATTTCGGATGCTTCTGAGGATGCTCTTTTTTTCCCTGTGACCTGTGCGTGTGACCCTGTTCTTATTGAAAAGAGGCCACGGCTTGCGGGAGTTCCTCGAATGTCGCGAAGAGCTTCAGCAGCCCCACCATCTTGAGTGTCTGAACCGTAAACTTGGAGGGTTTCAGCAGCCGAATTGCCCCACCGCTCCGCTTCGCGGATGTCAGAAAGCGAACCAGCGTGCCGATGCCGCTGGAATCAATTGTCGGGACTTCTTCCAAATCGAGAATAATCCGGTTGTGTCCTTCGCCGAGAAGCTCGTTCATGGCGGCATTGAAGCGCTCAAGCGCGGGACCCATGCTAAGGCGCCCCTTCAACTTGACGACCTTCACGCCGTCCTGCGTTCTCGTTTCGAGATCCAACGCTGTGTCTCCCCGGTGGCACGTGGCCGGCCGCATACCCCTGCATTGACACTCGCCAAATCGTTTTCTTTGGAGCGCGCAACCAACTTGGTTATTCTACGCCGAAAAAGCAAGGTAGCCAGTCCGGTAGTCGCTGGACTGATTCAGAAGCGAAGTGTTGGCGACTGATACGAGCGGGGAAAGAGCAACCCAGAGCCCAGCCTCTCACCACGAGGCTGGCGCACCCAGATTCTGCTTCGCATATGGCGCACGGGCCACCCTCCGCGGTCATTTGATGAGAGTGGGTCGAAGAGGTTTCTGCTCCACTCTATGAAAGTTGCTCAAGAAGAAAGAGGCAGCAATCAGGGCCAACTGTCCGGGCGCGTGCTGCGCAATCTACTCCGGCAATCTGAATTCGCCGCGGATTTCCAGTGGCGCTTCCACGACCGCCGCTGAAGTACCCGGTTGCCCGCCACCCACGCTGACGCGGTATTCTCCGGCGCCGACGAGCCGTTCGCCGGCTTCGTTGACGTAGCTGAGATCGCGGGGATCGAGTTTCAACTGCACATGCTGGGTCTTGCCCGCGGGCACGTGGACCCGCGTGAACCCACGCAAAGCGCGAATGGGCGCGCCGGGGAGTTGCGGAAAAGTCAGATAGACCTGCACGACTTCATCGCCATCGCGGGCGCCGGTATTCTTGACCTCCGCTTCAACGATTAAGGATTCACCGGCCTTGAGTTTCGCCGTCGAGAGCTTCGGTTTGCGATAGGCGAATTTGGAATAGCTCAAGCCATAACCAAACGGATAGAGAGGCTGGCCGTGGAAATAGCGGTAGGTGCGGTTGATCATCGCATAGTCTTCGAAGGCCGGCAATTGATCCACACCGGTGTAAAAGGTGATCGGCAAACGCCCCGCCGGATTGTTGTCGCCCGCGAGGGTNTCGGCGATGGCGGTGCCTCCTTCTTCGCCCGGATACCAGGCATCGAGAATGGCATTGGCGTTGGCTTGCGCCCAGTTGACGGCCAGNGCGCTGCCATTCAAGAGCACCACCACAAGAGGCTTGCCGGTAGCCTTGAGNGCCTTCAGGAGATCCTCCTCGGGTTGCGGCAAATCGATGCTGGTGCGGTCTCCACCCCTGAAGCCAGGCACGTTCACGTTCATCTCTTCNCCTTCAAGTGCGGAGCTGATGCCTACGACGGCGATTAACACATCAGCCTTGTCGGCAATGGCCAAAACTCGCTTCAGCGGGTCTTCTGTGGGCGGATACCAACCGAATTGGGCTACAGCACCGCCTTCTCCCTGGAAATAGTCGATCCTGATAGCGTACTTGTGTCCTTTTTCAAGGTTTAAGGTGGCGGTTTTCAAAGATGGCCCGTGCATGGACCAGTCCTCCAACAATAGCTTGTCGTCCAACCACACGCGATAGCCGTCATCCCCATTGAAGTTGAGATCGTATACGCCGGATTCCGGTGGAGTGAGGAAGCCCGTCCAGCGCGCGGAGAAGTTTTCCGTGCCGATCGCGGGGCCGAAGCTGAGAAGATCGAAATCCACTGTCTTGTCCACGCGGGTTACCTTGGGAGCGCCCTCGAACTGTATGCCGTTGAAATACTCGGCTTTCAGGCCGGGCTGGCCATCCGGGGTCGAGAGCGCAGACTCTGGAATGATCTGGCCAGAGCGGAGGAAACGCGTTCCGGGCGCGAAGGTCACTTCGCTGGACGCGAATTGCTTCTGGATGCCCTGCAAAACGCTGGTGGCGCGGGTGGGCGTGCCGTTGTAATTGCCGTAAAGAACCGTTAACTGGTCGCCTAGGGGGCCGACCACAGCAATCTTCTTTGTGCCGGGATCAAGTGGGAGGATGCCGTCGTTCTTGAGCAGCACCATGGATTCGCGGGCCAGGCGCAGGGAAAGTTCGCGATGCGCCGGCGTATCCATTTCGCTGTAGGGAATCTGCTGGTACTTGACGAGTTCCGGGGGATCGAACATGCCGAGCAGCATGCGCGCTTTCATCAGCCGTTTGACGGAAACGTCGAGTTCAGCCTCAGTGAGCAGGCCCTGCTTGACGGCATCGACGTAACTCGAATAATCGCCACCCTTGTCGTTGCAGTTGAGGTCGGTGCCGCGCTTGACGGAAATGGCGGCGGCTTCCGCGAGCGTGCCGACGAAGTGGTGGCCGCGCTGGATATCGGCGATGGCGCCGCAATCGGATACGACATAGCCCTGAAACTTCCATTTGTCGCGAAGCTGGTCCTGCAGCAGGAAGGAATTGGCGCAGCCGGGCTCGCCATTCACGCTGTTGTAGACGCACATGACGGAGCCGGCTTTGGCTTCGGTGACGGCGGCGCGGAAGGCGGGAAGGTAAGTGTCCTCCTCATCGTGCTTGGAAACCTTGACGTCAACGGTGTGGCGCGTGGGCTCTGGCCCGCTGTGGACGGCATAGTGCTTGGGCGTGGCGATGGTTAGGAGATACTTGGGATCATCGCCCTGCATGCCAGAGACAAAGGCAACACCCATGCGTGCGGTGAGAAAGGGGTCCTCGCCATAGGTCTCCTGGCCGCGGCCCCAACGAGGATCGCGGAAGATATTCACGTTGGGAGACCAGAAATCCAGGCCGACACCCTGAAAAATGCCCTGGCGAATCTGCTCGTGATGCTTGGCGCGCGCCTCCGTCCCGATGACGACGGCCATTTCGTGAACCAGCGGCACGTCAAAGGAAGCGGCCAGGCCGATTGGCTCGGGGAAAACCGTAGTGGGCGTAGTGAGGACACCGTGCAGCGCTTCGGTCCACCAATTGTAGGCAGGAATCTGCAGGCGCGGGATGGCGGCGGCTCTGTGGACGACCTGGGAGGCCTTTTCCTCGAAGGTCATGCGGGAGACGAGATCGTCCACACGGCGGTCCACGGGCGCTTTCGGATCCAGATAGAGCGGCGGGGAAGAGGTGTCAGAGCCTTGCTGCGCGTAGGCGGAGGTTGCAAAAAAGGCGGGGAAAGTGAAGAAGTAAAGGAACATCGTGAGAAGCGAGCAAGAGAGATTTCGTCGACTGGACAAGTTGGTCCTCCAATATTGTGACGGGTCACCTGAAAAGAGAGCGCCGGCGAGGCCCGAGGTTTGATCCGGGCACCGCGAGAGACCCGGTGTTAGTGGAAGCTTAGCACTCGTGACGGAATAGCGAGTGGGCAAAAAAAAGGGACGGCGGAAATCTCAGGGCAAAACTCATTTTAAGAAACTTCCGGATCATGCCGGAGCGAGAATCGAGAACGGAGCTATCCGCGAGCTCAGGCTGCTGCCGAAGATGGCGGTGGGGACGTCGGACGACCGTGGCGCCACCTGCGCAAAGCCCTGAACAGAAGCCAACCGAGAGGCACGATCAAAATGAGCCAAGGAATGACCGTGACGATAAAGGTGATCAGCCAGGCGGTACTTTCTGCCAAATCTGAACCAGCCTCGCGAAACGCGTTCGTGATCTGCGCGAAGCCCCGCGCATTGCCAATCGGTTCGTCCACGCGAAACTCGATTTCAACCGCCACTTTCTCCGTTTCATTGGCCAGGATTTTCCGCTGAGCGTTCTCACTGTCTAATTGAGTTTGCGTCTCGGTCAATTGCCCCTGGATCTCCACCAAGTCCTTGACTGTTGCCGAGGGCTTCGCCAGCATCGCTCGCAAATTGTCTCGGAAGCTGGTGAGATTCTTGATTTTGGCCTCGGTGTCGACGACCTCCGTGGTCTTATCCTCGCTTTCCGTGGTGTGCTGCGCGATTCGACCCTGCTTCTCAACGTAGGTGAAGAGTTTCTTCAAATCGTCCGGGGAGACTCGCAACGTCATGCTGCCCGAAGGTGCGGAATTGCTGGTTTTGTTCGTAATGCTGGAAGAGACGACTTCGCACTGAATCGTGGCGCAGAAATTGACCACGGACTCCCAGGCTTTCGGAAGCTCGGACTCGGACGAAATGACGTCCAGCTTGTGGGTCACCGCAATGAAACGCTGCATCGAGGCTGCAGAGACCTTCGTCGACAAACGCGCCATCGGCGGGGAATATGGGGCGATACTGTGCGAGGAACTCTCCTTCATCACGGTTCGGGCCGCCATCTTACTGCTTCTTGTACAGCCCGCCGGGATCAGCAACAGGCAGGTGGAAAACAGCACAATGTGTATGCTTTTCATGGACTTTGCACTTTCGTTTGTCTGGCTTAGCCAGTTGGAATATATCACGGCGCGGAACGCCATTGCTGCGTCAACTTACTAGCTATCCGGCAATCGGCATGTGGGTGTTGCTGGTGGGACCGCCCGGACTTGAACCGGGATTGCAGGTTTAGGAAACCTGTGCTTTATCCATTTAAGCAACGGCCCCACAAAATGATTTTAACACGATTTTCCAGGCCGGATTTTGTGTGGACCGGCACGCGACCCGCCACACCTCACGTCAATCAACCACCGGTAATCAAAAGGGATGCAACGAAATGGAGGCGGACCGCCGGGAAAAAAGGAGTCGCGCTGCAACGGCAAAACAGTGTGCTAATATGCCGCCCATGACGCCTGGAAGCGCCCGTGCGCGCCTGCCCTTCTGGAGGAAACAATGAGCAGCAAATTGAAATGGATCGCGATTGCGATCGTTGTTGTGATTCTGATTCTGTTCGTCCTGCCATTTTTGATCCCCGTCGACAAATTCCGTCCCACCATCGAGGAGAAGGCCTCGGCGGCGCTGGGACGCAAGGTTGAATTGGGGAATTTGAGTTTGTCGATTATTCGAGCCTCTGTGGGAATTGACAACCTCTCCGTGAGCGACGATCCCAAGTACAACTCGGGGCCGTTCCTGACAGCGAGTTCGGTGAGGGTCGGCGTGGAATTGTTGCCTTTGATCTTCTCCAAGAAGGTGAACGTCACGGAGATCGTCATCGATAAGCCGCAAGTGACGCTGCTGAAGGATCCCAGCGGCAGATGGAATTTTTCGTCCATCGGGGGCAATGCGCCCGCGGAGCCAAAGAAGGCGGAGCCCGGCGGATCAAGCAGCAATGCAGCCGAGTCCTTGTCGATCGGAAGACTGGAACTTAAGGACGGCCAGATCACCATTGGCAACACGAATTCCAAGAAGCGCAGCGTCTATGCGCCGGTGGATTTGAAAGCCAGCAACGTGTCGACGACGAGCCAGGTTCCCATCGTCTTTTCGATGGGCCTCCCCGGCGGCGGCACGATGAAGATAGACGGCAAAGTGGGGCCGGTGGACGCGCAGGATGCGGCATTTACGCCCCAGGACGTCAAGCTGACTATCAGCGCACTGGACCTCGGGAAAACGGGCTTCCTCGATCCGTCACTCGGTCTGGGCGGCACGGTGGATATGAACGCCAACCTTTCCAGCCACAACGGAGAAATGTCCACCAAAGGCAGCCTGAAGCTCTCCAAGGCCATGCTGATTGCCGGCGGCAATCCAGCGGGCGTGCCCGTAGTGCTGGATTTCGACACCAAGTACGATATGGCCAAGGGTGCGGGCGTACTCAATCCTTCGACGGTGAGCATTGGAAACGCCAAGTCCCATTTGAACGGCACCTACAAGTCCGAAGGCGACGAGTTTGCCGTGGACATGAAGTTGACGGGGGAGGGACTCCCGGCAACGGACCTGGAAGCCTTTCTGCCGGCGCTGGCGGTCAACCTGCCCCAAGGCACCAAGCTGACTGCGGGCACGCTCAACACAAACCTGCACATCACTGGGCCGACGAACAAGCTGGTGACGGATGGCAACATCGGCTTTTTCAACGGCAAGCTCGCGGGCTTCGACCTCGGGCAGAAAATGTCAGGCGTCGCTTCGCTGGTGGGAATCAAGTCCGGGAAGGATCTGGACATTGAGAAGATGACGACAGACGTGCACATGGCCACGACGGGCTTGCGCGCGGACAACTTCAACCTGGTAGTGCCTGCGCTGGGCTCGGTGGTCGGCGGCGGCACGCTGGATTCAAAGAACACGATGGACTTCAAGCTGGTGGCGACGGTGAACAGCTCCATGCTGGGCGCAGCGGGGGGCGCGGAGGGTGGTGCGATTGGTGGCGCCGCTGGAAAACTGCTGGGTGGCGGCGCGAGCTGCAAGAACGGGGGAATCAAGGTGCCGCTGCAGATTCACGGCACAACCGCGAACCCGCAGTTTACGCCCGACATTGGCGGCGCCACGGCCAGCCTGATGAAATCCGAATTGACCTGTGCTGGTGGATCGGTGGGAAGCCTTGCCGGCTTGGCGGGTTCTGCCGGAGGCAAGGGCACGACAGGCGTCGTGAACCAATTAGGCGGGCTGTTCGGCGGCAAGAAGAAGCCCTAGCGCGACTTCCTATGGAATAAAGAAAAATGGGACGGGCTGCAAAGCCTGTCCCATTTTCATGTGCCGATGCGCTTGACCTGAGGGCGAGTTCCCAATAGCCTCAGAAGTCTGCGCGAATTGGGAATTGATCGCGGCCTTAGCACGAACTACAAGGAGTGAGGTATGAGCTTGAACGGTGTTCGTAAGCGGCCCGGAATCGTTGTGTTTGGTGCGCTCTTGCTGAGTATGTCCGGTGCCGGGCGGGTGGCAGCCCAGGGTGGAGAGCCGCGCAGCTTCGCGATTCGCGGTGCAAAAGTGGTGCCGGTATCGGGCGCACCGCTGGAGAATGCGACGGTGGTGGTGTCGCGCGGAGTGATCACGGCGGTGGGAACGAGCGCAATCATCCCCGCGGACGCCTGGGTGATCGAAGGAAAGGGATTGACGGTGTATCCGGGGCTGGTGGATGCGTTCACGGACGTGGGCGTGGCAGCAGCGCCGGCGAGCGGCGGAGGTGCCGAGGCCAATGCCAAGCCTCCGATTTCGAAGGGGCCCGAAGACCGGCCGGCGACAACTCCATGGCGCAACGCCGCGCATGAAATCAACCTGGGCGATGCGCGGATCGAGAGCTGGCGCAGCGCTGGATTTACGACCACTGTTTCCTCTCCCAAAAGCGGGATGTTCCCGGGACAATCCGCGGTGCTCAATCTGGCGGGCGAACGCGCGGGGGATCTCGTGGTGAAAACCCCAGTGGCTGTGCCGGTTTCCTTGCAAGCACCGGGGGGCTTCCGGAGTTATCCGGGTTCGCTGATGGGCGCGATTGCGTATGTGCGGCAGATCTGGCTGGACGCAAACTGGAGCACACAGGCGGAGATGGTCTACGAAAAAAATCCGCGCGGCGTGGAACGCCCGAGGTACGACCAGAGCACGGAAGCGCTGAACGATACTTTGCACAAGCATGTGGTGGTGCTCATCCCGGGTAACAGTTCGCTGGAGATACGGCGCGCGCTGGTCCTCGGGGAGGAATGGAAAGTCAGCTGCGTGATTTACGGCGGGCAGATGGGCTACGAAGTGGCGGCAGAGATTGCGGCAAAGAAGGTGCCGGTGCTGGTGGATTTGAAATGGCCGGAAGCGGTGAAGGACGGCGATCCTGAGGACGTACCGTCGTTGCGGGCGCTGAGGTTCCGGGACCGCGCGCCGTCGTCGCCCGCGGCGCTGGAAAAGGCCGGCGTGAAATTTGCATTTTATTCCGGAGGGATAACGGCGGCCAAAGACATTCTGCCCGCGGTCAAGAAGTCCATCGATGCGGGATTGAGTCCTGATGCGGCCTTGCGCGCGCTGACGCTTTCGCCCGCGGAGATATTTGGCGTGGCGGATGTGCTGGGCTCGATCGAGAAGGGCAAAATCGCAAACCTGGTGGTGACGGACGGCGACCTGTTCGACAAGAAAACAAAAGTGAAAATGGTGTTTGTGGACGGGCGGAAGTTTGAAGTGCGCGAGCCTCTGCGGCCCAGCGAGCCGCCGAAGGGCGACTTGACGGGAAAGTGGAAATTGTCCACCAACACGCCAGAGGGAGCAGAGGAATTGACGGCCGACCTGTCGATGGAGACGGATGGCACGTTATCTGGGACGGTGAGCAACCCGCAGCGGGGCACAGGAAGCGTCTTCAGCGGATATGTGAGCGAGGACAAATTCAGCTTCACGATCAATCTGCCGATTGAGGGAAATCCAACGGATGTGCAGTTCACGGGCACGTTTGAGGGCAACTCGATGAAGGGCTCGATAAGCGTACTGGGCTTCTCCTTTGAGTTCACCGGCACAAAACCCGGCGCGGCAACAGGAGGTGCGCGATGAACCGGCGCAGATTGAGTTTTGGAGTCGCGGTTGTTGCGCTGCTAGGTTTGCTGATTGGCGCGAGCGGAGTGGCCCGAGAGAATGAGGCAAAGGCGGGTGCAGCGGCGAATCCAGCGCCGGCGCTGCTGATTCGCCATGCCACGATTCTCACCGTGACCCACGGAACGCTCGAAAACGGCGACATCCTTATTAAGGATGGAAAAATCGCGGCCGTGGGAAGCGAGTTGAAGGCTCCGGCGGATGCCCAGGTGATCGATGCCGCCGGGCAGTTTGTCATGCCCGGAATCATCGATTGCCATTCGCACATTGCCATCGACGGCGATGTGAACGAAGGAAGCGTGTCGGTTTCCTCGATGGTGAACATCGCCGACGTTCTGAATCCGGACGATGACGCGATTTACCGCGACCTGGCGGGCGGCGTCACGGCGGCGAATATCCTGCACGGTTCGGCGAATTCCATCGGTGGGCAGACGGTGGTGATCAAGCTGCGCTGGGGACAGCCGGCGGCGAAACTCCCGTTTGAGGGCGCTCTGCCGGGAATCAAGTTTGCGCTGGGTGAAAATCCCAAGCGTTCGAATTTCCGTGTGTCCGGAATGCCGGACCGGTACCCCGCGACGCGTATGGGCGTGGAAGAAACCATTCGCGGGGCGTTCATCGCGGCCCGCGATTACAAGAAAAGTTGGGATGACTACAACAAACGAGTTGCGGCGGGGGAAAAGAATCTGATTCCGCCACGGCGCGACTTGAAACTGGAGCCCCTGGTGGAGGTGCTGGAAGGAAAGCGCTACGTGCACGCGCACTGCTACCGCGAAGACGAAATCCTCATGCTTCTGCGCGTGGCAAAGGAGTTCGGGTTCCGCGTGCAGACGCTGCAACACGCCCTGGAAGGGTACAAGGTGGCGGATGAAATTGCCGCCGCCGGGACGGGGGCTTCGACATTTTCCGATTGGTGGGCGTACAAGGTGGAGGCGTACGAGGCGATCCCCTACAACGCGGCGCTCATGACGCGGCGCGGCGTGGTGGTCTCCGTGAATTCGGATGACGCGGCGGAAGCGGCGCACCTCAACCAGGAAGCGGCGAAGTCCATGCGCTACGGCGGTTTGACGCACGACGAAGCGTTGAAACTCGTGACGCTGAATCCGGCGATCCAGTTGGGCATTGAGAAGCGCGTGGGATCTATAGAAGTGGGCAAGGACGCAGATCTGGCGATATACAACCACGATCCTTTGAGCGCGTACGCGGTGGTGCAGAAAACGCTGATTGACGGGCGCGTTTACTTTGACCGCGAAAAAGATTTGGCGGGACGCGCGGCGCTGGAGCGGGAGAAGAAGGAACTTCTGGAGAAGGCCAGGAAGAGCGCGGAGAAAAAGGCGGACGAAAAGAAAGCTGAAGAGAAAAAGCCGGAAGAAAAGAAGCCGGAAGAAAAGGCCAAGCCGCCGCAAGAGCGGATCGCTGAGGGAGGTGCGCGATGAAAACGAGTCGAGTGAAGATGCGCGTACCGATTCTTTTTGCGGGCTGCTTGTTGATTGCGGGAACGGCGCTTGGTCAAACGGCCCCGGCTGCGGCTACTGACACGGCGATTACGCACGCGAAGATTTTCACCTTGGCGGGGGCGCCGATCGAAGACGGCACCCTGGTCATTCACGACGGGAAAATCGCGGCCGTGGGTGAGGGTGTAAGCATTCCCGCCGGCGCGAAAGTGATTGATGCAAANGGGTTACAGGTATACCCAGGGCTGTTCGATCCGATTACCCAGATGGGTTTGAGCGAGATTAGCGCGGTGCGCGCAACGGTAGACACCACGGAAACGGGCTTCTTCAATCCGGATTTGGTTGCCGCGACGGCGGTGTTGCCGTCCAGCGCGCACATCCCGGTGACCCGCGCGGTGGGCATCACGGAGGTGCTCGTAGTTCCAGCGAGCGGCGGGTTTGATTCCGAGAAAGCCATGAGCCTGATTGGCGGGCAGGCCTCGGCCATTCACCTGGCGGGCTGGACGGTTGGGGAAATGTTGATCCGCAAAAACGTGGCGATGGTGATGGATTGGCCGGGAATCGAGACACAATCGTTCGATTTTTCGACGTTTTCCATGAAGGAAAAGCCGTACAGTGACGCGAAGAAGGAGTACGACAAGTCCGTGGACCAGCTAACGAACTGGATCGAGGAGTCCCGCCACTACGCGCAGGTCACGGCCGCCAGCGGGGCAATCTACGACCGCGACGTTAAGCTGGAGGCCATGATTCCGGTGGTGTCCGGAGAGATGCCCGTGCTGATATTCGCGGATAAGGCGCGGGACATCCGCAACGCCGTGGAGTTTTGCGAAAAGCAGAATTTGAAGATGATTCTGGCCGGAGGCGCCGAAGCGTGGAAGGTGAAGGACCTGCTGCGATCGAAGGGCGTGCCGGTGATCCTGCGGCCGACGCTGGAATATCCCAGAGAAGAGGATGACGCCTACGACCGGCTGATGACGCAACCCGCGGAACTTGTCGCGGCGGGCGTGAAGATTGCCTTTGGGAGTTTCGACAACAGCTTTTCGAGACGCCTGGGGCAGCAGGCCGCCAATGCGGTCGCCCACGGCCTGGCGTACGACGATGCCTTGAAGGCAGTCACGCTGTACCCCGCGCAGATTCTGGGATTGGATGGCGATTTGGGGACGCTGGAAACGGGCAAAATCGCCAACCTGATCGTGACGAACGGTGACCCGCTGGAGCTAACGACCGAGGTACGCTATCTCTTCATCAAGGGGCAGCTCACGTCTACGGATAACAAGCAAAAGGATTTATACGAGAAGTATCTGAACCGGCCCGTCGCCACAAAGTAAGGCTGTGCCCAGACCCGGCTCGGACGCCGGCGCGAGCGTGACCCCAACCGTGCGTATGACGTCCAACCCCACGAGCAACTTTTTGCGGGAAGCTGCGTATCTACTAGGGATATTATGCGCTGCCTCACTCATGTAGTGTTCACACTCACTCTTTGCCTCGCTGGGACCGGAGTTAGCCTTGCGCAGGATACCAACAAAATCATCGAGCAATACCTCAAGGCAGCCGGTGGAAACAAGTCCATTTCGCGGATTCGCACGGTCTCAATCGATGGAACGTTTACCAGCGGGTCAGAAGCGCAGCCCGGAACGTACACTTTCCGGGCCAAGCAGCCCAACCGCTGCTACACGGAGATTCAAAGCGAAGGCAAAACGCTGATCGAGTCCTACAACGGCAAGTCCGCCTGGCACCAGGCCGAGACCGGCGAGATCAGCACACTTTTAGGGCCGCAGGCGCTGGAGATGGAGGCCGCGGCGGAGTATTACAACGCCCGGTTGCAGGGGCTGGTGAAAAGGAAGATCGGCGCGGCGTTCAAGGGGCACTCGCAGGTGCATGGCCGGGACGCGCTGCAGGTGGAGCTGACCTATCCCACGGGAGTGCAGTGGGAGGTCTATTTCGATCCGCAGAGCCACCTGATTGTGGAAGAGCAGGCCACGATCGCGGGGATTCCCCGGGACATTCTTTACGGCGATTACCGCAATGTGGATGGGGTGAAGCTGCCGTACAAGCTGGAAGTGCGCCGGGGCAACGATACTTATGCCGTTAACGTAACACGCGCGGCGGTGAACGAGACCGTGGGCGAGCGCGTCTTCGATTTCCCCAAGAAGTCCCAGGTGCAGCTCCCGGACTTGAAGAAGCTGTTCGAGGAAATTGACGCCAATCAGAAGCAGATCGACAAGATCAAGGAGAATTACGCGGGAACGAATGTCGAGGAGGAGACGGAATTCGACAAGACCGGGAAGGTGGCCAAGACAGAGGCTAAGGAGTACACCTTTTTCTACCTCAATGGCGAAGAGATTTCGACCCTGGTCAAGAAAGACGGCAAGACTCTGAGCGACGACGACCAGAAGAAGGAAAACGAAAAGACCCAGAAGCGCATTGAAGAGATTCAAAAGAACGAGAAGAAAAAGGAAGCGAAGGAAGAGAAGGCCAAGGAAGAAGGGAAGGAGGAGAAGAAAGAAGATGACCCCGGGATCGAGGTTTTCTTACGCGTCTCCCAGTTCGTGAACCCGCGCAGGGAGCGCTTCCGCGGCCAGGACGTCCTGGTCTTCGATTTTGAGCCCAATCCGGAATACAAGCCCAAAAACATGGAAGAGAGAGTGGTAAAGGAACTCGCGGGTGTCGTGTGGGTGGACGAAAAGGCGCATGATGTGGCGCGGCTGGAGGCTTATTTTGTGGGCGATGTGAAAATTGCCGGTGGGCTGCTGGCCAATCTTCAAAAGGGCACGAGCTTCTCCTTTGAGCAGGCCTACGTGAACAACGAAGTCTGGTTGCCGACTTACATCGAGGCGCACGTGGGGGTGCGGGTGCTGCTGGTGAAGGGCTTCAAGGTAAACATGGTGAACCGCTACTCCGACTACAAACGCTTCAATGTGGAGACACTGAGCACAATCAACAAGCCGAAAGAAACGCTCGAAAACACGGCCAAGCCTTGATGGTGCGCGCCTCTTCTTGGCTACACATAATTAACTTTCTTCCGATCCCGCTGAGGTTCAGCGGCCCTCGAAGGGGTAGCGGTCCAGGGCCTGAACCGCGGCGGCGACGCGGCGGCGCAGCGCAATGGTATCCACCGCGGGGCGCTTGCCGAAGCGCTTCAGGACGGCCATCTGGGTGATGAGCATGTCCCCCTCGTGAACGGCGGCAATGGCGCGCTTGGCTTCGTGATCCACGCGTTCGGCGGCGTCGGCGATGAACACGCGAGCGGCATCGATCATCCCGGAAGCGGCAACTTCGCCCTTGGCGGCAGCGGCCTTCTGAGCACGCAGCAGGCAGGATTCCATCGCATAAATCTCCATGACCATGTTGGCCAGCGCGCCGATCAACTCCTGCTCGTCCGCCAGCTTTTCGCGGAACTTCTGGACCGCGCCCCCCGCCGCCTGCAGGAACATTTTCTTGGCGTTGGCGATGACGCGCGCTTCTTCCGCAAGCACGCCTTCGGGAGTTTCTTCAAACGAGGGGCCAGCTAGAATCTCGTCGGCGAGCTTCATGGCCGCGGGAATCAGAGGCAATTGGCCGCCCATGGCGCGCTTCATCAGCATCTGGATGATGAGCATGCGGTTGATTTCGTTGGTGCCCTCGAAGATGCGGTTGATGCGCGAATCGCGATAGGCGCGGCAGACGGAATAATCCTCGTGGAAACCGTAGCCACCGAAAATCTGCACTGCTTCGTCCACCACGAAATCGAGCATTTCGCTGCCATAGACCTTGGCGATGGAGCTTTCAATCGCGTATTCCTCAAGGACCTTCATGGCGTTTTGGGTCTTGTCGCCGCTGCCGGAAGCGGCCGACATGGCGGCCTCGATATTCCCGGCCGTGCGGTAAATCATGGAATCGACGGCGAAAATCCGCACCGCCATTTCCGCAAGCTTTTCCTTCATCAAACCAAATTCGCCGATCTGCTTGCCGAAGGCCTTGCGCTCTTTCGCATATTTGGAAGCGGTCATCAGGACGTGCTTGGAGCCACCGAGGCAGGAAGCGCCGAGAGTGAAACGCCCGGCGTTGAGCACGTTGAAGGCGACAATATGGCCGCGGCCCACTTCGTGCAGCAGGTTTTCCTTCGGCACTTTGCAGTTTTCCAGGAACACCGGCGTGGTGGAACTCCCGCGGATGCCCATCTTGTGCTCTTCATTGCCGGGCTTGCAGCCGGGGAAACTCTTCTCGACGATGAAAGCGGTAAGTTTTTCGCCACCCACCTTCGCGAAGACGATGAACAAGTCCGCAAAGCCTCCGTTGGTGATCCACATCTTCTGGCCGTTCAGAATGTAGTGGGTTCCATCGGCGCTGAGTTCAGCGCGCGTCAGCAGGTTCTGCGCGTCGCTCCCGGCTTGCGGCTCGGAGAGGCAATAGGCGCCGATGAATTCGCCGCTGGCGAGCCTCGGCAGGTATTTCTTCTTTTGTGCTTCGGTGCCGAAATAAACGATAGGCAGCGTGCCGATGCCCGCATGCGCGCCGTGCGTGGTGGCGAACCCCCCGTAAATGGATATTTTTTCCGTTAGGACCGTGCTGGCAACTTTGTCCAGGCCCGCGCCGCCATACTCTTCGGGCGTGCCGCCGCTCATCAAGCCGAGTTCCGCGGCTTTGCGCGTGAGTTCGGCCATCAGGCCCGGCTTCTTGTCCTCCAAATCCTTGACGTGCGGGAAGACTTCCTTAATGACGAACTCTTCCGCCGTTTGCCCGATCAGCCTCTGGTCATCGGTAAGATCCGCCGGCGTGAACACATCCTGCGGAGCCGGGGACTCCAGCAGGAAACTGCCGCCCTTTGCTGCGGGTTTGGAAAGAACCGAGCTCGCCATGGTGCTGCTCCTTGCCGGCCGAACGCCCCCGGCAAAATTCAAACGCTGGTTTGAAAAAACAATTTCGGGATTCTAACTCTAGTGGCGCATGTGGCGCAATAGGCCCATCCAGGCCTGTGGCGGCGGCCAACTGGGTTTGGGGCATGTATTGGACCAATAAAATAGTCTTGACAGTATAATTGGTCTATTGGTAGAGTCTCGGCGTCGGCGTTGTCGCCGGCCGCTTGCAAACAAAATGACGCATGCTCCACATCACGCCGCGCATCCCGCTTCTCCCCACGCGTCGGGCATCATCCTTCTCCAACAGGCCTCGCAGGCCGCGGCGCTGCTCTACCATCCCGTGCGCCTCAAAATCTTGCAGGCCCTCTTGTCGCCAGACTCGGCGGCGGGACTTTCGCGCCGCATGAACATCCCCCGGCAAACCTTGAATTATCATGTCGGGGAATTGTTGCACGCGAAGCTGCTCCGCCGCGCCGGCCGGCGCCGCAATCGCAATTTCTTTGAGCAGCGCTACGTCACCACGGCACGCGGCTTTGTCTTTTCGCCCGCGTTGCTGGGCAGTCTGGCGGCGGACCCATCGCAAGCGCAGGACACTTTTTCCGCCGCTTACCTCCTGGGGCTGGCTTCACTGGTGCAGCGCGAATTGGGCCGCGCTTCGGAATCGGCTGCGCACGCCGGGAAACGCCTGGCCACCCTTTCGATCGAAACGAAGTTGCGTTTTCGCAGTGCGCACCAGCGGCAGGAGTTCGCCGAAGCGCTGCGTACGGCCATCCTAGATGTGGTGGCGCGCCACGCTGCCCCGTATCTTGACGAGGAAGGGCACGCGGCAGAGGGGCGCGGGTTCCGGTTGGTGTTAGGCTGCTACCCCATTCCTTCCCAGGAAGTTGTACCCGAAGCAGCGGATCAGGAGGCAGTCCATGAATGAAGCCACGCAACCCGAAGTCGTGAAGAAAGCGCATCGCCTGGAAAAGACGGTGGAGATCGCGGCATCCATCGAGGAGGTGTGGGAAGCGCTTACGGATGGAAGGAAGCTCTGCAACTGGTTTCCGCTGGAAGCGCGCGTCAAGCCGGGTCAGAACGGAAGCATTTTTGTTTCCTGGGGGCCGGATTGCGAAGGGGAAGCGGAGATTGCCGCTTGGGAACCCGGCAAAAAAATCGCCTGGCAGGAGAGGACCGCTCTGGTGGAATTTACCTTGGAAGCGCGCGGCAGCAAAACACTGGTGCGTCTGGTGCAGAGCGGATTCTTCACCGGCGCGGATTGGGAAAACGAGTGGTTTGATTCCACCGATTACGGATGGGAATTCATGTTGCTGAGCTTGCGCGTGTGGCTGGAACTGCACCGCGGCGAAGAACGCAAGGTGGCGTGGCCGCGCCTGCCGGTGAGCGTTTCGCGCGAGCAGGCCTACCGCAGGCTGTTGGGAAAGGGCGGGCTGTTTCGCGAAGATGCGGCCGCGATTCTGCTGCCGGGAAAGAAGTTCGCGCTCACATCTGGCGGTGGCGAGATGATTTCAGGCCAGGTGGAACTCGTGAAAGAGCCGCGCGGCGTTTGTCTCCGAGTAAGCGAATGGAATAACGCGCTGTTCTGGGTGACGATCGAAGGAGCTGGGGGCAAGTTTGACGCGCAGGTCTGGATCTCCACCTTTGGCCTGCCGCAAAGCCGCGTGGAAGAGTTGCGCCAGGAATGGGATTCCCGTTTAAAGAGTGTTCTGAAGTGACGAAAGAAAGGAGCTATGCGTGATGCGAAAGCTAAGGAAAGCGTATTTGCAGGCAGTTGGGGTTCTGCTTGTGTTGTTTCTGGGCTGCTGGGCCATTCGCGGAGGTTTTTCGCTGACTGGGGTGCAGGCCGCTTTTCCGGTGCCTCCGGAGATGGAGCGCCTGACGAAAATGTACCTGGGGACTTGGGAGTACACAGAGACCTATCCGAAGACCCCGGCCGCGCCTCAAGGCGGAGTGAATACGGGCATCTACAAGAGCGAACTGGGGCCGGGCGGCAATTCTCTGGTGAACCGTTTCCGCTCGCAGGGGCCGGTGGGCGACTTCGAAGGCCTGATGGTCTACACGTGGGACCCCAAGGAAAAGGCCTATAAGAATTACGCCTTCGGGAACGATTTCCCCGGCGCGTTCATTTCCACTGGGAATTTCGAGGGAGACGCCCTGGTGTTTCACGGGGAGCTTGACGCCGGAGGCGCAAAGATAGCTACGCGAAACGTCGCGCGACTGGACGAGAAGGGTGCGATGACCGTCGAAGAGTTCATGACCATGCCGGGAAAGCCGGAAGCCCTGCTGGTCACCGTGGTCGCGAAACGGAAACCATAATCAGCCAGAATGCGGTGGTTCGATCATTCGGCAGGAAGCGTCACAAACGCTCGAAGATGCCCGCCGCGCCCATGCCGCCGCCGATGCACATGGTCACCATGCCGTAGCGGGCATTGCGGCGCTGCAATTCGCGGATCAGGGATGCGGTGAGTTTCGCGCCGGTGCAGCCGAGCGGATGGCCGAGCGCGATCGCGCCGCCATTGGGATTGACGCGCGCCGCATCGAGATTGGCCTGTTGAATGACGGCCAGCGCCTGTGCCGCAAACGCCTCGTTCAATTCAATCATGGCAACATCGTTGAGGGATAGCCCGGCCAGATCCAACACCTTGGGAATGGCATAGACTGGGCCGATGCCAAACTCCTCCGGGGGGCAGCCGGCGGTGGCAAACGCAACAAAGCGCGCCTGGGGTTTCAGACCAAGCTGCGCGGCCTTGGCATCGGACATGACCACCACCGCCGCGGCGCCATCGCTCATAGGCGAGCTGTTGCCCGCGGTCACTGTGCCCTTCACGTGAAAGGCGGGCTTCAATCCCGCCAGCACCTCCAGCGAAGTATCCGCGCGCGGCATTTCGTCCTTGTCGAAAACGAACGATTGCGTCGCCGGCTTGACCGGCCCCTTTGGTTTTGTGCCATTGCTGTTCGGTAGCGCAGTGATCTTCACCTCGACGGGTACAGTCTCATCCTTGAATTTTTCCGCGGCTAGCGCCGCGACCGCTTTCTTGTGCGAGTCTAAGGCGAACTGGTCTGCTTGTTCGCGGGAGATGCCGAATTTGCGTGCGATATGTTCCGTACCGAGGCCCATGTTGATGTAGGCGTCCGGATAATGATCCACGAGCCAGGGATTCGGCGAAATTTTGTGGCCACCCATGGGTACAAGTGACATCGATTCCGTCCCGCCGGCGACAATCACCTGGGCCGCGCCGCTGCGGATGCGGTCCGCCGCCAGCGCAATGGCCTGCAGGCCGCTGGAGCAAAAGCGATTGATGGTCATGGCGGAGGTCTCGACTGGCAATCCCGCCCGCAATGCCGCGATGCGCGCCACGTTCATGCCTTGCTCGCCTTCGGGCATGGCGCAGCCCAGAATCACATCGTCAATTTCTTTAAGATCCAGCCCCGGAACGCGCGCGAGCGCCTCCTTGATGACGATCGCGGCGAGGTCGTCGGGGCGGGTGGTGCGCAGCGATCCTTTGTAGCCGCGCCCCACGGGCGTGCGCACGGAAGATACGATGACGGCTTCGGGCATGGCAGACCTCTCTCGGCAAATTCTTCCCGATTGTCAGACGCCTTCCGCAAAAAAGCAAATCGCCAAGAAAAAGGGGCGCCGGTTGGAGTTTGTGTGAATACCTAAGCTTCTCGTCAGGGCATGGCTTCAGCCATGCCGTAGCCGTTGTATTTTCGATCCGGCTTCAGCCGCTGAGGGCTAAAACTGCAGGCGCAGACCGAACTGCAGAACGCGTGGCCCGCCGCCGCCGAGGCCGGGATTGCCCTGGGCCACGTCGGGAGTTTGCGTAATGAGGCCCGCCGGGCCTGCATTGGTGTTGACTGTGCCGTCCGCGTTAATTCCCGGTGTAATGACGTTGGTCGGCAAGGCGAAGTTGGGATGATTGAAAATATTGAAAATCTCGGCGCGAAACTGGAGTGCCAGAGTTTCCGTCAACTTTGTGTTTTTGGTAACGGAAAAGTCCGCGTTCCAGAAGCCGGGGCCGTAGATCTGATCCCGTCCCAAATCGCCGAAATCACCAGCGGGTTGTTGGAACGCGGCAGGATTCAGGTAGCCCGTCGCCGGCGTCCAATTCGGCAATATCGGATTTACGCCGGGAACGAGGTCGGGGCGCTGGTGAAAATTGATTCCACCGCTGGACGTGATGATGCCGATGGGCCGCCCGGACTGCACGGTGACGATGGTGTTCAACTGCCAGCCATCGGCAAGACGCTTGGGCAGAGCCGCGAAGGCCGGGAGTTGGTAATTGAGTACGGAGGTCCAGCGATGACGAGTGTCAAATGTGGACGGGCCTTTCTCCGCAGGGAGATTGTCTGAGTCTTGCGGGAAAGCGGCGGTGGCGCCATTGAAGTCGATGCCATCGGAAGCGCCATCCAGCGACTTGGACCAGGTATATGTGGAAAAACCGGAGAAGTGATGCCAGTTGTTCAGGCGCAACGTGGTTTGTAAAGCGTTGTAAGTCGAGTTGGCGGTGGTGGCGAGAACCGCAATCTGGTAATAGTCTTCGTTGTTCCCGTCCTGATTGGCGTCATACAGACGAGTCAGGCGGGTGCCCTTGGTTCCCACATAGCCTATTTCGAAAGCCACCGCCTCGTTGAACTGGCGTTGAATATTCAAATTCCAGCTTTGCACATACGGCGTGCGGAAGTTCTGTTCGGTGACAAAGATGCTCTGCGAGTAAGCTGTTGGCGCGTAGATGGTGCCTGTAGCCGAGCCATTCCAGACGTTACCGTTAAAATCCAGGCCATTGACGGGGACTGAAATGGAACCGTTGGTAGCGCTGCTGGGATTGGTAGCTACGCCCGCAGAGTTCGTATAGTTGGCGATGAGAATGTCCTGGGGGATGTAATCGTAATACATTCCGTAGGACGTGCGAATCGTGGTGTTGCGCCGCGGGCTCCACACGATTCCGACACGCGGGCCAAAATTGTTGAGATCACGGTGGTACAGAAGAGGAAGAGTAGGAGTTCCCATTTGCACCAGATTGCCGCTGGCATCGAAGTTGGAAAGCTCATTGTGTTTTTCGCCGAGGGGGCCAAAGTATTCCCAGCGCAAGCCCAAATTCAGCGTGAGATTTGAGCGCACACGGATCTCGTCCTGGGCGAAGAAGCTGATGTTGTTGTTGAACGTGAAACGCGAGGTGTTGCCCGTGAGGGCGGCGGCATAAATGTTGCCGATGAAGAAATTCGCCAGTTCGTTGACGACAGGGTTGGGATCCAGTGCCACGTAATTGCCTGTGCCGTCGTCAATGGTGGTGTTCACGTCCAGGATTCCACGTTCCAGGTTGTCGTTGAAGCTCTGCACGTCGTAGCGGTGATATTCGCCGCCGAATTTGAAGGTCTGGTGGCCGTTGACCAGGGTGTAGTTGTCGAGGGTCTGGAAGGTCTTTCACTCACCCGGCCGCGAGGAACGCTGTACCCGCTAGTGCCGAGATTCTCGAGATCGCCATTGAAATCGATTTCCGGCAGGCCCAGCTTGCCGTTGCCGAAATCGAATCCATTGCCCAGCGCGGTGGGATCGAGTTGATCCACGGAACTGAAGCTGGTGCGGAAACGCGAATAACCGAAGCGCAATTCGTTGAGTTTAGTGGACGAGAATGTTGTGAGCAGGCTGGCCGAGAGGACCTGCACGCGTGTGGGCGATGTTTGCTCAAAACCACTAAGACGCGACCCGCTTCCGTAGCCGCCGAGCGAGCCCAGTGGATATACCTGGTTGCTCTGGCCGAAGGCGTACCGCCCGGTAAGCGTGCTATTGGAGCCCAGCTTCTGGTCGAGCTTCACGATGAAGTTGTCGCCGTTGTTTGTGTCCATGTCCGTTCCGGAGATGGAATTGGAGTTGGTGGGGTTCGCGGGGAAATAGTTGAGGATCTTGAGGAGCGCGGGATTGATGCCGTTGGTCAGCGGCATGTAAGTTTGCGCGAGCGCAACCTGCTCCGCGGCCTGGATGTCATTGATGCTGGTGCCCGTGCGCGGCACTAGAAAAGTGAAGTCCGAGCCAACGACTTCCCGCTGGCCTTCGTAGGCCAGGAAGAAGAACGTCTTCTCCTTGATGATGGGGCCGCCCAGAGAACCGCCGAAATTATTGTTATTGAAGTGGGATTGTGGATCGGGCGAAGGGTTGAAATAGTTGCGCGCGTCGAAATAGGAATTGCGATTGTATTCAAAGAGCGATCCATGGAAGGCGTTGCCGCCGGAACGCGTGATGATGTTGACGGCGGAGCCGGAATTGCGGCCATATTCGGCGCCGAACTGCGATTGCAGGTTGAACTCCTGAATGGCGTCCAGGGGAAGAAGCGTGGCCGGCGCTCCGGAAATGCCTACCTGGTTCAACGCGGAATTGTTGAAGAAGGGATCGTTGTTGTCGGTGCCGTCGAGCATGTAATTGTTGGAGCGGTCGCGATTGCCGTTGATGTTGAATTGGCCGAAGCCCTTCTCGCTGCCGGCCACGCCCGAGCCCTCCACGGTCACGCCAGGGGTGAGCGCCACAAGCTTTCCAAAATCGCGCCCATTAAGGGGAAGCTCCTGGACCAGTTGCCGATCGACTACTTGTGACAGCGTATTGTTGGTGGTCTCCACGATGGGCGCCGCTTCGGTCACTACGGTGCGCTCGATCAGTTCGGTGGGCTTGGCCAGTTGCAGGTTGACAATGGTCTCCTCGCCCGCGCTGACGGTCACGCCTCCCTGCCGGAATTCCTGGAGTCCCGGGGCGACCGCGGAAACTTCATACTGGCCGGCGGGAAGTTCCAGGAAAAAATATTCGCCCCCGGCATCCCCGGTCACTTCGCGGGTGTCGCCGGTGGCCAGATTGCGTGCTATCACTTTCGCGCCGGGGACATGCAGGCCGTGCGCATCCGTAATCTCACCGCGAATTCCTCCGCGGAACGACTGCGCGGCAAGATTCGCGCGCGAACCGGAGAACGCCACGATAAAGAACAGTGCCATGACAATTCGCAATCCAAATGAGAGAACAACCTGAAGTCTCATGATTTATGTCCTTTGATTCTGGGATCCCTCGCTGAGGGTATCCGTGCAACGCGCAAAAACCGCTGCAATTGAAGCCCAAGGGGAACGCACAGACTACGAGCCGGCCCCGCCAGCCCGTTTAGGAATGCCTGCGGCGACATCGCCGCGAAACCCTACATCGCTGCTTGCACATTCCGAAAACCCGGCGCGCTGTTCGCATTACCTGCCCTTAATCGGCGCCCCCTTCTTGGGAATGAACAACGGCGCGGGCGGCGTGACCTTGTACGCCTCCGAAAAATTGCGCTCATTCAATGCCAGCCCAATGCGCCCGCGGGAATCCACATAGAGGAGCGGCTCACCTACGGGCACGTCCATGAAGGTTTTGACATAAGGAACGGTGAAGGGCTTCTTGTTTAATTGCACGATGATCTTGTCGCCGAGGTTGTAGCCGAGCTTCTTGAACTCGTCGCCTGGAATATCGCTGATGAGCGAGCCGAAAGGGTCATCCAGGCCGATGACCTCCCCTTCGATGCCTTGGTCGGTCGTGTTTGAGACTTTTGGGGTGAGGCGCACAAGTTGCTGCACCTCAGGGCCGACCAGAGTGAAGTCCCAACCGGCGGCGAGATGCGCGCCAACGGGTGAGAAAATGTCGCGGCCATGAAAGGTCGAAGAAACGGTCTGGCCAATCATCCATCCGGTATTTGTGATTTCGCGCGCGGAGTTCAAGCCATCGCGTTCAATCACCGGGGAGATCAAGCCATTGTCCGGCAGCACGAAATATTGCCCCTTCTTGGTCTTGACGACCACGGCCTTGCGCGAAGTGCCCACGCCCGGATCAACAACCACGACGAAAACCGTGCCCGCGGGATAATACGGCGAAGCCCCGGCGAGAAAGCGAGCGCCTTCCTCGATCGAAAACGGGGTGACCTGATGAGTGATGTCCAGGATACGCGCGTCCGGAGCGATGCCGAGCATGACGGCCTTGCAGATGGCCACGGCGTCGTTTGCCGTCCCGAAGTCCGTCATGAAGACGATGGCTGGGCGCGCGGTGGCCGCCGGCGTTTCCGCAGACATCTGCGAGGACTTCTGCCTGGCACACCCTCCCATGAGCAGAGCCAAGACGAGGAATGCCTGAGAAACACCCAGCCAGTGCAGCCTTTTCACACGTCCCCCGAATGATCTGTTTTTTTGGCCGCGTTCCGAACGATCGCAGCGCAACCCGCACGGTCCATTGGAGAGGAGAGTCACAGCTCCACCGAAATCATGGAGCAATTGCAGACAACCACTGCTTCTCCCGAAACCCGCTCCAAAAGAACGCTACCAGTATAGAGGAAGCAGGCCGAAATAGGCGAGCGAGTCGAAGATGCGGAAGAGGAATTGCGGCTGCGCAGGGAAAATACTAAACTTGTTTCTCCCTGTTTCCGGGGTTGTTGATGCAGGGTCGCTTCACTTCCGCCCGTGTGAAGTCCAGCCCAGTTTGAATGCATTTTGAAGTTTCTCGAGGAGGATGCAAATGCCTCGTAGTCTCATGTGCGTTTTGTTGCTGATGGTAAGCGCTGCGGGAGCCACCGCGGATCAGGTCACCCTGAAAAATGGCGACCGCCTCACAGGCACAATCTTGTCCGGCGACGGAAAAAGTCTGCTGCTGAAATCTGAGTTCGCGGGCGATGTCACGATCCAGTGGGATGCCATCACGGCGATCGAATCGGCGCAAAATCTGAATCTCACTTTGAAAGACGGCAGCCGGCTGGTGGGAAAGGTCACCACGCTGGATGGCAAGTTCCTGGTGGCCGGTGCGGCAACTCCGGCGGGTGGCGCAAACGCATCCAAGGACGTCATCGTGGCCGTACGGAATGACGCGCAGCAGAAGGCTTTTGACGCGCAGGCTGAGAGAATGGCCCACCCCAAGTTCACCTATTTCTGGGCAGGAGTCTTTGACACGGGGCTCGCGCTCACGCAGGGCAATTCCTCGACAGAGACGTTTACCCTGTCCGCCAAGGCGGCCCGCACGACGCCGCGCGACAAAATCTCGCTCTACTCTACCTACATCTATGGAAACGACAGTTCCACGTCGCCCAGCCGCACGACAGCGAATGCCTTGGCCGCCGGGATTCGCGGCGATTACAACTTCAGGCCCACATTTTTCGCTTTTGCTACTGCCGATTTCGAAACCAACGCGCTGCAGCATTTGGATCTGCGAAACGTTTTTGGTGGCGGCTTCGGTTACCACGCCATCAAATCGGCGCGCTCAACGTTTGACTTGTTCGGCGGTCTCACCTACGACCGCGATTCCTTCGGAACGTACACCCTGACGAATCCCACTCCGCCCCCGGCCCTTACTACGATTCCGTCCTCGGTGCAAAACAGCGCGGAAGCGGTACTCGGCGAGGAATTTGATTCCAAGCTCTCCAAGAAGACAGCTTTGACGGAACGCTTGAGTTTCTATCCGAACTTGTCGCATACCGGCGATTACCGTTTCCAATTCGATTCCACGGTTTCCACGCAGTTGAAGAACTGGCTGAGCTGGCAATTCACTTTCAGTAACCACTACATCAGCTATCCCCCGCCGGGACTCAAGGGGAACGACATCCTGCTTTCCACGGGCTTGCGCGTCACCTGGGGTAAGGGCAAACTATAGCCGGTTTCCCCGCATATCACACTGCTCCCTCTCGGAGCCAAGGAGGTTGTGCTTATGGGGTTTCTCTCCTGGATCATCGTGGGTCTCATCGCAGGTTGGCTGGCAGGACAGGTCATGAAAGGCGGAGGCTATGGCGTTGTCGTTGACATCATCCTCGGGATTCTCGGGGGAATTGTCGGCGGGTGGATTTTCGGCCTGCTGGGGATTTGGCCGGCTCGTGGAAGGATCGGCTCGCTCATCGTGGCTTTCATCGGCGCCGTGATCCTGGTGTGGATCACGCGTTTGCTGAAAAAAGCGTAAGTACGATTCCAGTAAAACCAATCGCGCTGCCGTGGCTGGGGGAAGCCGCTGCAGCGCGATTGTTTGTTCGGGGGAAAACCCTATCAGGGCATAACGCCTTCGGGGTTGATGCGATTGACTTGCGTGGCCACGAACCACTCTGCCGTCGGCGTGCGCAGGTATTTGAGGCGGAAAAGAGCTTTCTCGGCGGCTGGGGTGTCACCCAGTTTCCTTTCGACCAGAACCAACTGGCGAACGGTGAGTGGCGCGTGCAAGTCCGCGGCGAGCTGTTCGGCCGCATTTGCGAAGTCACCCGTGGCTGCGGACAAGAAGCCCCGCCCAGATTCATAGTAACTTTCCACCAGCAAGTCCCGCGAATCGGCGGCCAGCTTTGCGAGTTTGTCGAGAGCTAGCTGCGCTGCTTTCGCATCGTTGTCGGCGGCATGGATACGCACTTCCTCGCGCAAGATACTCGCGAGGGCGGCGTTTCTCTGTGCTTCGGTCATGCCTGGAGCTGCGGCCGCAAACGCGCTTTCCAGAGCCTGCAAAATTTGCACTTCGGCTCCCGCGTCCGGCGCGAGCAGGGCCCTGGCGTAGTCAATCTCGAATTGTTCGGCCGCGTTTTTCTCTGCGGCTGATTTCGTGGAAAGCGCGGCGAGTTCCTGGCCGCCGGTCCCGGAGTCTCCTTCCCAGAAGTGCACCAGCGCGGACTGAAACTCGATGTGCAATGTGTCCCCAGGATTGCTCGCCATTTTCAGGGCCTTGTCATACTCCGCGCGGGCCGACGCGTAGTTTCCCATCATCGTGTAGGTGTCCCCGCGGCCGTACTGCGAGGTGATATAAGTAGGCGAAATGCGGAGGGCCTCCGCATAGTGGGCCAGCGACCCGGAATCGTCTCCCGCCATGCGCAGCACTTCGCCCAAGGAATCCTGGGGATTGGGCTGATCCGGGAGCGCGTCCGCATATCTTCTCAGGTATCCGATAGCCTTCTGCGGATCGGGTCCGACCGCCTCCACGTAGGAGTATCCCAACATGTTCAGTGCGGGCGGAAATCTTGGGTCCACATCGAGCGCGGCGGACCACAGCCTTGAGGCACGCTCGAAATCCTGCTGGAAGAAGAGCCACTCCCCCGCGAGATAGAGGATATGTTTGTCCTTCGGGTGGCGCGCCAGCAGGTCGTTCATGGCGGTAATAGCGGGAATGACGTTTGCTTCCTGCACCCCGGTCAGGAATTGCACCAGCAGGCATTCGTCGCCCGCACATTTTGTTTTCAGGGCCTTGGCTCTCTGCAGAGCTTCGGGGGCCGGCACGGTGCGGCGCGCCACAAACGACCACACGGCGTAGGCCAGGGCGAAGTTCGGATCTTTTTCCGTGGCCATCTTTGCGTGCATGATGGCCTCATCAAACCCCGCATTTTCGTACTGGTCCAGAGCCATCTCCAGGTTTTCACGCGCTTCCACGGATTTGCTGGCGATGCCCAGGGTGCCGAACAGTTTCTGCGAGGCTAAAGTGACCTTCACGCCGGTCTTCGCCGGCTGGGCTTTAGCTGCTTCGATGTGGGCCGGCTGCTGCGCCCAAGCCGGCGCGGCAAGCATGCTGGCCAAGACCAGCGCATTGCGTAGAGGCAGAAGACGATTCATGGCCTTTCCACTCCTAAGTGAAGTTCCAGTTTTTTGTGGTGCACGTGTCGAAGGTAGCGTTACTGGTACCTCGCTCGATACTGGACCAAAGAACAGGTGTGCGCATTTGGCAAGCGGGCGCATCTTCGTTGCTGCAGTTTTGCGCACGTCGTCAGCTTGGGCACATGTCACCGAAAACGCACTTGTGCGACCTTGCCGCCAACCGGGACACTGGTGCTATCCAGCCTGAAAGGTCGTTGGCGCTTATGAAAGATGCTTCTTCACTTCGAGAACTCCGAGTGTTCGGACTTGCTTGTCTGCTCTTGCTTTCTGCTTTACCCTTACTCTCTGCCGTCAAGACTTGGGCGCTCGTGACCGCAACGGGCAACAAACTGCAGGGCGTCTCGATGGCGGAGCTCGTAAAGCTCTGTAAAGGCGCACAGCGGACCTGGCCCGACGGCAGGAACTTCACACTCGTGATACATGATCCAGAGTCTCCGGAGATGCACGGCGCGATTCAGAAGCTCTTTGGTGTCGCAGGTTCTGAAATGAAGCCGCTTTTGGCCAGGCTTAATGAATCCCGGCCGGTGATTCGGATTGCGGAAACCGACGAGGAACTTCTGCGGATGGTGGATGCCACGCCCGGAGCGGTGGGGCTGGTGGACGTATATGCCATCAACAGCGCGGTGAAGGTGTTGCGGATCGACGGCAAGCTGCCGTTCGACGCGGGTTATGTTCTAAAAAGCAACTAGACCCTCTTTGTCTAAAATTCCTTTAACATAAGGCTGTCCTAAGAGACAGGTTGATCTGCGAAAAGGGGGCGCCGGGAAGAGGCGTGCAAAACCTGTACGGAAGGGCAGGTTTTCCACAGGGCAGTACCGCGAACAAAAGGCGCAAACTTCCCCTTTTGATACTAGCCAAATAAGTCTAATAGTTACAATTATATATACGATGTTTCATTCTGACATGGTCGTACTAGAAGCACGGTTTGCCTGGCATTTTGTGACCTTCGTACTATAGATTTCCTCCCTCCTCTCCTGTCTAATGGGACAGGTACGATGCTTCGTCCCAAAGGTCAGGTGAGAAGCATCTAACAGGAAGAGCAGGCAATCCAGCCGTCGCCACGAGCTGGCCATATAGGGGGGATGCAAAATACGTGAACTCCAAAGATAGCCTTCGCAAGTGGATCTGGTGGTTTCTCGGGGGTATCGCTGCGCTCCAGTTTTACTTTGTCCGAGAGCTGCTGGCGGCCTTCGCCTTGTTTGCCTTGGGCTTTATTGCCATTGGCCTGTGTCTGGCGACCCTTTACTTCGTGCAGAAGGGCTGGGAAGCGGGAGTCGGCTTCTTAGCAGCTAGCCAGGAAGGGTGGCTCCTGGCTGCGCGGCGCGGGTTGGCGACAGTGGAAGAGTGGGGCCGGCGGCCAATCCGGCGTCCGGATTCGGAGCCTGCCCGCTGATTTTGTTACTTTTCTTGCGTTAGCCAGAGCACAGAGGATGGAATCACGGTCGGCGTAGGGTGAGTCCTCTCTGAGAATCAAGTCAAGGCCAGCCGTCCTGAGAGAGCGGCTGGCCTTTTTTCTGCCTGCCGGCTTTGCTACCGTTTCACCAATTCACAAGGGAAATCTGATGAGTGCGGCTCCATGCACAAATGTGTTCTTGTCTTTGCGCCGCTCGCCGCAGCCCTGGCTCCTATTCGGTTGTTCGAGGACCAATACGTATTTCCTGGCCTGAGAGGCCGTGATTATGGGCGTAATTATGAACGTGTAAGACCCCCTAGTCTGCTCACCTGGCGCCAAGTGCTCCACTTTTGGAGCGTTAGCTTGCTCGGATTNTGCTGAATCTGTATCCAGAAATTCTGAGTTCTTATATTCTTCGAGACGGGGATGGATCTTTGCGCAAACGGGAAAGTTGCCGATATTCGTAGTCCTTAGACTCACGCGTGCCTGATCCTCGTTGGTACTAGGGCCGTAGAAATTATCCCCCATCAATACCCACCAGCGAGTTTTCGTGACAGTTATCTCCAACTGACCGAGCCGACGCGTGGGCATGCTAGCGGCGGATTTCTTCCCCTCGGGTGCGTCCTGCGACCAGGAACCGCTGCACGCCGCCAGCAGCATGAACGCAATCGCGCATTTCAATGTCATAGTTAGTTAGAAACCCAAAATCGTCGTACAGCTGCCACATCCCTCAGAAGAAGACGGCGCCACCGTCCACGTTGAGGGACTGGCCAACGATGGCGCTGGACATGTCTGAGCAGAGAAAAAGCGCAGCTTGGGCAATCTCCATAGCGGTCTGGCCGCGGCCTTGCAACAGCGAACCCAAGAAACCTTTCAGTTGTTCTTCGGGGCTGACGCCGAGTTTTATTGCCAGCGTGTTGCCCAGTTCCTTGGACATGACGGTTTCCGTGACGGGCCCGGGGCAGATGGCATTCACGCGCACGCCCTGCCGCGAGGCTTCGGCGGCCATCACGCGCGTCAATCCGAGAATGCCGGCCTTCGCGGCGGCGTAGGCCGATCCCCAACCATACGCGTTTTTTGCCGAAATGCTCGAAATATGCACAATGACGCCGGACTTGCGCGCATACATTTCCGGCAGCACGAGCTTGCTCAGCAGGAACGCGGCACGCAGGTGCACCGCGATCACCTTGTCGAATTCCTCTAACGGATAATCTTCAACAGGAACGACAGGGCCATAGTGCCCGGCGTTGTTCACCAGAATATCCACCCGGCCGAACTTGTCGCGTGCTGCAACGACGAGTTTTTCGGCATCGGCGGCCTCCGTCAGATCGGCGGTAACAAAAGCGGCTTTTCCTCCCGCGGCTGCGATTTCTTTTGCGGTAAAGGCAAGTTCGGCCTCGGTCCGCGCCGTCAGAAAAACCGCAGCGCCCTCTTTTGCGAAAAGTTGCGCCATCGCGCGGCCTATCCCCCGCCCCGAACCCGTGATTAAAGCCACTTTGTTTTCGAGTAGCATAGTCTCCAGCGCCCTACCATACGTCACGACCTATATGGAGTGCGGCGGCTTGCCGCCGCTTTTTACAAATTCAATCCCACCGACAAACCCTAATTCCTTTGCCGCGGTGGGGAATCAGGATGACAATCAACTGCCATTCTTCCGCAGTCGAATGCCCTTGTCACTCTACCCGAAACCAGCCTCTGCCGCGCTGGGCAAAATTTGGGAGGCAGCCCCAGGTACGCTAAAATTACAGGGTTATGATTGCTGTCGAAAACATCACCATGCGCTTCGGCTCGCGCATCCTCTTCGAGGATGTGACCACCACCTTCATGGCCGGGCGCCGCTATGCCATTTCCGGCCCGAACGGGGCGGGCAAGTCCACGTTCATGAAGATCCTGACGGGCGAACAGGACCCCACGAGTGGCACGGTCACCCGGCCGAAGCGAATGGGAGTCCTGCGCCAGGACCAGTTCGCCTTCGACAAATTCCGCGCGATTGATACCGTAATCATGGGCAACGCCACGCTTTGGAAGGCTCTCGAAGAACGTGAGGTGCTTTACTCCAAGCCCCACGACGACTTGACCCATGACGATGGCATGCGCCTGGGCGAGCTCGAGGGCATCGTCGGCGAAGAGGGCGGCTACACCGCGGAAGCGGATGCGGGCGTGCTGCTCGACGGCCTGGGCATCGAAGCGGAACTCCACGAACGCAAGATGAGCGAACTGCAAGGCGGGCAAAAAGTGCGCGTGCTCTTGGCGCAAGCGCTTTTCGGTAATCCCTCCGCGCTGCTGCTGGACGAGCCCACCAACAACCTGGACCTCGACTCCGTGCACTGGCTGAAGGAGTATCTCTCGGAATATCACGGCGTTCTCATCGTGATCTCGCACGACCGGCATTTCCTGAACAGTGTTTGCACGCACACCGCGGACATCGACTACCAGACCATCATCATGTACCCCGGCGGCTACGACGACATGGTGCTGGCGAAGACGCAAATCCGCCAGCGCATGGAATCGGACAACGCCGTGCGCGAGAAGAAGATCGCGCAACTCAACGAGTTCATCGCGCGCTTTTCGGCGGGGACGCGATCGGCACAGGCCACATCCCGGAAAAAGGAGGTCGAGCGCCTGCAGACCTCCGAACTGGCCCGATCCAACATCCAACGGCCATACATCCGGTTTGATACCGTGCGTCCCTCCGGGCGGGTTCCCCTGGAAGTGAAGAAGCTCACGAAGTCCTACGATGGGCTGAAAGTCATCCAGCACTTCTCGGCGAGCATAACGCGGGGCGAAAAAATCGCGCTGACGGGGCGCAACGGCGCCGGCAAAACCACCATGCTGAAATCACTAATCCGCAATGCCGGCGAGTTTATTGGTCCAGCCGAGCGAGAGTTTCACATCGATTCTGGGCATGTGGGCTGGGGCCACGAAGTCACGATCGGCTATTTCCCGCAGGATTTCAGTTACACCATCGATAAAAGCAAGGGCATGACCGCGATGGAGTGGCTTTGGCAGTTCAATCCGCAGGCGCCGCAGGAAGAAATTCGGGCGCCGCTGGGACAAATGCTCTTCAGCGGCGAGGACGCACTGAAGCCTACCTCCGCTCTGTCGGGCGGCGAGTGCGCGCGGCTGATCTTCTGCCGCCTGATGATCCAGAAACCCAATTTCCTGGTTCTGGACGAGCCGACAAACAACCTGGACCTGGAAGCCATCAATGCCCTGAATATCGCGTTGCAGAAATATGAGGGAACCCTGCTGCTGGTGACCCACGACGAAGACGTGTTGGATGAAGTGGCCTCGCGTATCTGGCATTTCCACGATGGGAAAATCGAGGACTTCAAGGGCACTTACGAGGAGTTTCAACTGACCGCGCAACGCAAGGCGGGCTAGGCGTCTTTCCCCTCCAGGGCAAGAAGTTTCCGGGCCGGGATACCCTCCAGATCTCTCGTTTATAGATTCAACAAAAATGCGATTCAGCGGCAGAATCGAAGGCCAAATAGGGGTAACATTTGGCCCGGGAAGGCGATTGCGCGCCTGAGCCGATATGTCCACTGAAGAATCCAATTCACAGCCGGGAAAAACAACGCTAAGCCTCTTTTCGGGGATTCTTGGTGGCGCGCTGATCACCCTAGCGCTGGTGGGGATGGCGGTGTGGTTCACCACTGGGATTGGGCTTCTGCGTTTGATGGGCGTGGTGAAAGACGGCCGAGTGTTGATTAACGTGGACCAGCCCACGGTGGTCCGCCAGATCCAGAAATTGCAGCGGCTGGAAACCGTCAGCTACACGATGGACAAAATCATCTCCGGAGAGCACGACAATCCGTACTTGCCGAAATTCCTGGTGAGCGACCGCTTGCTGCTGATGGTACACGGTGAAGTCATCGCCGGGGTGGACCTGGGGAAGCTGCAGGCCGGCGATGTTGTTGTCAGCGACCGGAGGATTTCCGTGCATCTGCCCAAGGCGGAGATTCTGGTGACTCGCCTCGACAATGAGAGAACGCGTGTCTATTCGCGCGATACGGGGTTGTTTTCGTCGCCGGATCCGAATCTCGAAACACAAGTGCGCCAGGAAGCCGAGCGCCAGTTGCAGCAGGCCGCTTTGCAGGACGGCATTCTGAAATCAGCGGACGAGAACGCGCGCAACTCCGTGCAGAGCATCCTAAAGGGATTGGGTTTCGACCAGATTGAGTTTCGCTAACAACCGCCTCGGGAAAAACAAAATGGCGAGGGACGCCCACCGCCCCTCGCCACATGATCTTGAGCCGTGAAGTTCTTACCGGGGTTTCAGGTCCTTCAACAGGTGATCGACGGCATGTTCGGCCAGGTATGGCGAAATGGTGCGCTGGTTGAGTTCCTTGTGGCTGATGGCGCGATACGCCAGCTTCTTCGGGTTGCGCAACCCCAGATCGAAGACGAAAGTTCCTTCATGAAATCTGACGTTTTCGTATCCGAATCCCGGAGG
>JGI12270J11330_10000215_pt1 | contig 42956 bp, 37 predicted proteins | sample PeaSoiMetSII2010_FD_11330 | JGI IMG/M metagenome (IMG submission 11330)
TGTCGAGTGGCAGGAGCGGCTGCGATCCGTCTTCAAGCCGGGTCTTGCCGAAACGAAAGAAGCCGAATGCTATGAAGCGGTATATGCGGCGTTGCGTGCGCAGCACGATTACCAGTGCAGAAACGGCGAGGTCCCAAAGGGAGCAGACCTGATCGGTCACGACAAGAATGCACTCCCAGAGTTCCTGCACTTCACGAACATCATGACTGCCAAGAACCTCTACCGGAAGTACGGCAAGTTTGTTACGGGAGTGAAGAGCACGATGCTGCAAGAGGGCATCATCGAGCAGGTATTCGAGATCGAATTTGACGAACAAGGACATGCAAAGAAAGGCGAGAAAACCCCCTTCTACATGCTGCGTAGGTCACAGTGAAGACCAAGATGCACATCATCTTGGCAGACATCCACTATCCCGAACATGACGCCAAGGCAGTAAAGAGCGTGTTCCAATTCATCAGGAAGAACAGGAATAGGATCGCCAGCGTGACGCTGCTCGGCGATGCACTCGACTGCGCCAACTTGAGCCGCCACACGAAGGGAAAGCCTCGACTGCGCAAGCACAGGGGATACAAGCAAGACCTCGACGGATTCACGCAGGACATACTCGAACCCATCGAGCGTGCGGTCCCACCGTCGTGCAAACTCGTCTACATTTGCGGAAATCACGAAGACTGGATCGAGTCTGATCTGCTTGACGAGATGCCAGAGCTTGAGGGGATCGTCAACATCCCTGATGTGCTTCATCTCGAAGAGCGGGGATGGCAATGGGTTCCGGTGGGCGGTCACATCGAACGCGCAGGTTTCGTGTTGCTTCATGGGGACCAGATCGGAAGCGGAATCCACGTCAGCAAAAAGCTCGTGGAGTCGGTGAACGAGAACGCCATCATGGGTCACGTGCATCGCTACTCTGCATTCTCAAAGGCTGCGTTGGTAACCGAGAAGAAGAAACAGCTAGGCACTACATTGCCCTGCCTCTGCACCGTGGCACCAGCTTATGCAAAGAACCAGCCGAACGCGTTCGTCGTCGGCTTCGGAATACTTGAGGAATGGGCGAACAACCGAGCGAACTTGTACGCGCCGATTGTCATGGACGGCAAATTCAGCTTCGGGGGTGTGGTCTATGGGTAGCCACCGCGATTGCTCTCACTGCAAGAGCTACTCTATGATAAAAACGTGGGTACCTACGAGATCACGGCAGCGGAGAAAGCTTATCTAGACCGGCTATTTACCGGCGTTCCTTATTCAAAGGAGACGATTCTTAAGAACCCATCTCCACAAGAGATTGACTTGCTTTTTAGGGGCATTCCTGTTCCGACGAAGTCCCCGATGGACGCATACCATGACCTGCTCCGGGAAGCTGCCATCCTTGAGATTAAGCTGTGGTATGCAACCCACCGCAAGCCGGGGTGGAAGGCGAAGGCGAAGGCGCAGCCGGTCCCGCAGATAGACACCCACAAACTTTACAGTCCATCTCAAGTAGCTGCCATCCTCAACGTCAGCTACGACACCGCCATACGCCGCATGCTGGGTATGAAGGGCGTAATGGATATGGGTACGCCGGAAACCCTACACAAGCGGGGCAAGCGGATGCTCAGGATTAGCGGCAAGCACCTGTCCGAGTTCTTCCGCAAGCACACGCTGGAATAGTACCTCCCGCCATTTTGCATTACTTTTTGCATTATTTTTCCACGAAACCCCCTAAATCTGCGAAACCTGCGAAACTCCAAACCCTGTGATTTGAACAACTTGTTGATTGCACACATCTTGCCATTATCCCACGCAGAACTCTCGTAACTTGTCGAAAAGTTGCTCGGGCCCGCAGGATAGATGCGTAAGGGGCCACAAATATGTCCTCGACTGGCAATCAAGGTTTCGGAGTCAAGGCCGCCAAGGCCAGTGTCAGCGAATTGGAGTGCATGCTTTCGGAATCTCCGAGTTCGGATCGAGTTTGCCTGAAGCTGGCGCAGATCTTGCGCGTGCGCCGCAGCGAAGTAGCACTGCTCAGGTTAGAAAAGGGTAGTCTGCGATTTATCTTTCCGCCGGAGCTGCGATCGGCAGGCGTACTGCCGCTGACCGGATCGGCGGTTGCAGCGCGGACTGCGGCGACTCGGTCTCCACTTCTGTCGAATACCTTCATGCGGGTAAAACATGTCAGCCTGTTTGAGGCGGTCAAGCTGGGTGCCGAGGAAGAAGGTCGAAGCCAAGAGCAAATGCCGATTCAGAAAATCATGTCCGTTCCAGTGGCGCCCCCCGGAGGAAACGTGATGGGAGTGGTGCAGGTTTCGCGCAAAGGGCTGGATGCCACGCTCGCGGGCGCAGACTTCACCGGCGAAGACCTGAAGCAACTGGAGCAGGCCGCGGAAATTCTCGCCCGCATGCCGTTCATGCAGGAAGGCGCGGAGATTTAGTTGCGGGAGTTCGTGTGGGGAAGCGCTCGCATTGTTTGCGCAGTCAATCTCACATCCCCTGTCCAGCGCAAAATCCAGACGCCCAGGCCCACTGGAAGTTGAAACCGCCGAGCTGGCCGGTGACATCGACCACTTCTCCGATGAAAAAAAGGCCAGGCACCTTCTTTGATTCCATGGTCTTGGCGGAAAGTTCGCCGGTATCGACGCCGCCAGCCGTGACTTCCGCTTTTCCGTAACCCTCGGTTCCTTCCGGCTGAACTTCCCACGCATGCAGTTGATGTTCGGCGTCAGCGAATGCGCGATCGGAGTTGCCGACTAAAGGATAAGTTTCGAGCCAGCGATCCGCGAAGCGGCGAGGCAGGACTTCTCGCAGCAGCAATTTCCAACTCGACTGGGCGCGACGGCCACGCGCTCGCAAATCGGCGGTAAGATTGCGGTCGGGCGCAAGGTCGAGATGAACAGGCTCCTTGCCATCCCAGTAAGAAGAGATCTGGAGAATGGCGGGCCCGCTGAAGCCGTGATGAGTGAAAAGCATATTTTCGCGGAACGTCTGTTTCGTACCGCGAGTGGAAGCAACCACCTCGGTCGAGACTCCGGCCAGATCGCACCACCGCTTGCGGTCTCTTTCGCCAAAGACAAGAGGGACCAGGGCGGCGCGTGGGGTCTCGATCTTTAGGCCGAATTGGCGCGCCAGATCGTAACCAAATGAGGTGGCGCCGATTTTCGCGATGGACAAACCTCCGGTGGCGACCACCAGGCGGGACGCGCTAAAACTGGCGTCCTCGGCTTGCACGGTCAACTGGTCAAGCCGGCGCACGTCGTTCTTGCGCACCTCGTTCTTGCGCACTTCATGCACTTTCGTGTTGCACCGGATTTCTACTCCGGCGTCGCGGCATTCCTGTTCAAGCATCGCCGTGATGTCGCTTGCCGCTCGATCGCAGAACAACTGGCCGAGCTTTTTCTCGTGGTAGGCGATGCGATGTTTTTCGACAAGGCGCACGAAGGCGTCCGGAGTATAGCGGGCAAGCGCCGACTTGGCGAAGTGTGGATTAGCGGAAAGAAAATTTTCAGGACTGGTGTGCAGGTTGGTGAAATTGCAGCGGCCGCCGCCGGAGATCAGGATTTTCTTGCCAATTCGATCCGCGCGTTCGAGTACCAGGACACGCCGGCCCCGCTTGCCGGCCTCAATCGCGCACATCAGGCCGGCTGCGCCGGCTCCGAGAATAATGACGTCGTACTTTTGATTCACGCAGAAATGAGCTTAGCAGGGCGGTCGGACCGCCGGCGCTACGGAATTACCGCCATCTGGATCAATGGAGACCCGGTTTCCACTGATGTGAGTTCACTATTGTGAGTTCAACGACTGCAAGAATGTGACAATCTGCCAGCGCTCCGGTTCCGGCAGCTTCGACCAAACCGGCATGCCTCGGCGGACAACTCCATTGGTCAGGATCCAGAGCAGCGTGCCGGGCTTTGCCTGCTGCACTTCTTCCCGCAGCAAACTTGGGCCTTTCCTCGCTCCTCCCGCTTTTCTTCCGTGACAGTCGGCGCAGTGCTGTTCAAAAAGTTTTCCTCCCGCAGCCACCGCCTGAGCATCGCCTTCGAAGGGGTTTTTCTTCTCGCGCGCTTTTTCTGGAGCTTGTGCAAGTGCGGCGTATGTTGACTTCATGCGCGCAGCCGCGTCGTTCTTCTGCGCCACAGCCCGAGAAGTCCCGCAGACTACAATCCCGAAGACGACGCCGCCAATGGTCGCTAGACCCATGCGTCCGGCTGGGCGAAACCAAGCGAAGGTTTGTTTCATGGCCGACCCCCGAACAACCGCCCGACCATCTCACCAAAGCCGGATAACTCACGGGAGATCCCCCAGCGCAACAGAAGTCGATGGCTGTTGTCATTCAGGCCGAAGCCGCTCGAAAGGCGAACGGTCCAGTCCGACGGGAGATTCCACGCGACGACGGGCGCGAGGTAGTGGGATGTGTCGTGCAGACCAGCACTCTGTGTGTCGCCCAGACCGCCGTACATTTCCACACCGGCCACAAAATTCTCCAGGCAGAAATTGCAGCGGTTGGGTGAAGCCTTAAGCGCGAGCGGACGGCTCACCCCGGTGGCGTATGCAAACTCCCAGGGCTCGCTCGGCGACAGGTTCTTGGTAGCGATGGGATTCACGGCGACGTTCCAGCCTTTGAAGGTGCTGGAAAGCAGAAGTTTCAGCTCTAGTTCGTGCTGGTGCTCCTTTCGCAATGCGGAGTTGGAGTCGGCGAAGTCGGATTCCACGTCGTGACCTTCCACCTCCTTCAGAATCTTGTCTGCCCCGCTGATTTGCTCGTACTCGATATAGAGCACCGGATTGACGAGGTGCTCGCGCTGCAGCAGGCGAAACCGGTTTTCAACTCGAAACCCCGTAAACACTGTACTGTCGTGGAAGGTCGTCTGTCCGTCCAAATAGAGTTCCGTTGTCCACCATGCGGTGGCGCCGTATTCAAATTCCGCCCAGAAGGCATGGAAGTCGTTGCCCCCGCGCTGTGTCCCAAAGGTCGAAAAATATTCCACCTCCAGACTGCCGGGCTCTTCGAGGTAATGGTTGTAGGTCACGATGTAAGGACTCTCCTGCGCCAAAGATGAGTGGTAAGAAAGCAGAGAGAAGATCAAAGCGATGAGAGCGGTAGACTTCCGCGGGATAGACGTAGGAAAAACGCGCGCGACCATCGACTCTCCGATTCTGAATCTACTTGCGACTCGGTCGCAAGTAGCGTTACAATATCAGCCTAGAGTGCGCCTCGTTGCACTGTCAATGGGCGCCCCAAGATTTCGTCGCACGTTCTTTGCGATCAGTTGCGACGGGAACGGGAGATTGCGAATGCCGCTTCCACAAACCGAGATTCCCGGCCGTTTGCAGATGCAACTGGCCGAGCGTGGAATCCGCATGACCGGTCCGCGCCGCGCGATTCTGAGCGTGATTGAGACTGCGAACAAACATCTGGATGCCAGCCAGATCCTGCGCAAGGCGCGGACTGCGGACCCTTCGGTAGATCGCAGCACCGTCTACCGGACGCTCGGCCTGCTGAAGCGGCAAGGACTGATCGATGAGCTCGACCTGATGCATCTGAACGGCGAAGGCCACTACTACGAACGCAAGCTGGGCCGCGATCATATTCACATGGCGTGTCTCCGGTGCGGGAAAATCACTGAATTTGTCAGCAGAACTTTCGAGTCACTGAAGAAACAGTTAGAGCGCGATTGCCGCTTTCACATCCTGGTAGCGCGACTCGAAGTCGGTGGATACTGCTCCGCCTGCCGGCGCTAGGCTGCCGGCGCTACGGAATCGGATTCGCCCACTTCTCGGCAAATACCGTGCGCTGCATGGCGAAGCGTCCGGCGAAGCGCCTGTCTTCTCTGATAACCTGCGAATTATGACGATCCCGAGGAGGTCGAGATGCGCTCCTGCTTCTTCTGCGTGTGGGTAGTACTCTTCTGCGTCAGCGGCTTTTCCCAGTCAGCTCCCAAAATCTCAAAGGGAGGCCAGCAGTGCCTGGAGTGTCACAGTAGCAGCACCCCCGGCGCCGTCGAGCAATGGCGCGGAAGCGCCCATGCCAAGGCGGGCGTGGATTGCTATTCCTGCCACCAGGCCAACCCGGGGGACCCCGCCACCTTCGACCACTACGGCCTGAAGATCGCCGTGATCGTGACTCCTTACTACTGTGCCCGCTGCCACCAGTCCGAGGCGGACCAGTTCGAAAAGAGCCGGCACGCCGACGCTTCCCACTTTATCGGTTCTCTCGACAACGTGTTGGGTGAGGTCGTGGAAGGTGGGCCGGCGGCTATGAATGGCTGCCGCCAGTGCCACGGCAGTGAAGTGAAATATGTAGGCGACGGCAAGTTCGACTTCTCCACCTGGCCCAACAGCGGCATCGGACGCATCAATCCCGACGGCAGCAAGGGAACCTGTGCCGCTTGTCACGGCCGGCATTCTTTCAGCTCCGCCCTGGCCCGCCAGCCCGAGAACTGCGGCAAGTGTCATCTGGGTCCGGACCATCCTCAGGCCGAGATCTACGCCGAGTCCAAGCACGGCATCCAGTTCCGCGCGAATATCGCCAAAATGAACCTGGATTCGAAGTCCTGGGTCGTCGGCAAGGACTACTCCGCCGCCCCCACCTGCGCCACCTGCCACATGAGCGCCACCCGCGATCAGAAGATCACCCATGACGTAGGCGACCGCATCAGCTATACGCTGCGCCCGGTAGTGAGTTTCAAACTGGAGAACTGGGAGAAGCGGCGCGCCGCCATGCAGGATGTGTGCTCCAGCTGTCACGCCACCGGATGGGTGGAGAATTTCTACAAGCAGTACGAGGGTACCGTCGATCTCTACAACGAGAAGTTCGCCAAGCCGGCCAAGGCCATCATGGAGAAGCTCTACGCCAGCGGCAAACTCACCAAAACTCCCTTCGACGAAAAAATCGAATGGACCTACTACGAGCTGTGGCACCACCAAGGCCGGCGTGCCCGCATGGGTACCGCCATGATGGGTCCGGACTACACCCAGTGGCACGGCTTCTATGAAGTGTCGAAGACCTTCTACACCGAGTTCATCCCCGAAGCGGAAAAACTCATGCCGGGCGTGACCGCCGACGTGATGAAGAGCGACTACCACAAATGGACACAGGGTCTGACGCCCGAACAGATGCAGCAGCAGATTGAGTTCTACAAGAAGCGCTATAACCAGTAAGTGTGGGGCGGGCACCCTCGCCCGCGAACGGTCTGCGACGCCACCGGCAGCGTAGCCCCATTTTCAGCTACGTCCGTGCTGTTGCTGTGCCGTAAAACGTGGTAAAACCAAGCAAATGGGGGCACCGGGTAGCGCTGGACGCTTTGGTACGAGAGCCCGCATTTTGCCCGGCTGGGAAACGGATCGCGGGCTTGAACAGGAAGGGTAGCGATGACAACTGAAACGAATGTTCTGACGGCGGTAGGTAAAACGTTGGTAGATAAAACCGCGATCACTGACGCGATCACTGAGAAGACTGCAACACGAATACTCTCGAACTACATTGGCGGTCGCTGGGTATCGGCACAGGCGTCCGGCCTTCTCGACGTGACCAACCCGGCTAGCGGCGAAGTCTTGGCGCGCGTTCCGTNGTCGGGCATTGCTGAAGTTGAAGATGCGGTAGCCGCCGCGAGCGCTGCGCTGCCGGACTGGCGCGCCCGTTCGGTGGGCGAGCGGACGGAATTTATTTATGCGCTACGCGAGAAATTCCGGCAGCGGATTGACGAGCTCGCGGCGTCGGTCACGCGCGAAGGGGGCAAAGTGCTGTCGGATGCGCGCGCGGAAATCACCCGGTCCATTGAAGTGCTCGAAGTGGCTTGCGCCGCTCCGATGACGATGCAGGGACGGATTCTGGAAGGCGTGGCGCGCGGCATTAACACGGAAACGATCCGCCAACCGATCGGGGTTTGCGCCGCCATCACGCCCTTCAACTTCCCGGCCATGGTGCCGATGTGGTTTCTCCCTTTCGCGATCGTTTGCGGGAACACATTCGTTTTGAAGCCGTCGGAGCAGGTTCCGCTCACATCGGAACTGATGTTTCACATTTTCGAAGAAATCGGGCTGCCGCGCGGGGTGGTGAATCTTGTGCATGGCGCGCACGATGCGGTCAACGCGATTCTCGATAGTCCGGGGATTCGCGCCGTTTCATTCGTCGGCTCGGTCAACACAGCGAAGTACATTTACCGGCGCGCGGCAGAAAACGGAAAACGCGTGCAGGCCCTGGGCGGCGCGAAAAATTACATGATCGTGATGCCGGATGCCGTCGTCGATAAGACGGTGGCCAACGTTCTGGGCAGCGCGTTCGGCAACGCGGGGCAGCGCTGCATGGCTGGATCGGTGCTGGTAACGGTTGGGTCCGCGCGAACGGCGATCATGAGCCGGTTGAAAGAGGGAGCCGAGAAGCTGATTGCCGGAGACGGCATGGATGCGAAGGTGAGCCTGGGGCCGGTGATTTCCCACGCGGCCTGCGAGCGCATTCATGATGCGATCGAAAGCGGATTGAAAGAAGGCGCGGAGTTGCTGGTGGATGGTCGGCGTCCGGCGGGAGTTCCAGCGGGAGGAAACTTTGTGGGGCCGACGATTCTGAACAACGTGACGGCCGAGATGCGAGTATGCCGCGAAGAAATTTTTGGGCCGGTGCTCTCGGTGATGCACGTGGATACGCTCGAGGAAGCGATTGCGCTGGTGAATAGCGATCCGCGGGGGAATGGCACTTCGATCTTCACGGAGAACGGTGCCGCCGTGCGGGAATACAGCCGGCGCATCGAAGTCGGTATGGTGGGCGTGAATATTGGCGTGGCCGCATCCCCGGCTTATTTCCCGTTTTCCGGCTGGAAGGATTCGTTCTTTGGCGATCTGCACGTCCATGGCTGGGATGCGGTCGAGTTCTTTACCCGCAAAAAGACGGTGACCTCGCGATATTTTTCCGCAGGGGAGACGGGGAGATTTTTTGTTGAGCAGGGGGACAAGCGCTAGCAATGTTGTTTCGGGACGGTGCCTCGATCATGGCCCACTCTGAAGTTATCGGGCTCTGCCTACTTCTGTCCGGAGAGTTGGGCAGCCTGCGCCACACCCTGCAGTGCCCCGCGCCGTCCGGGGGCATTTGCGAGTGCGGTCTCAAATTCTTTCAGCGCTAGACTCGGGTGATTCTGCTCCAGCAGCAAGTACCCAAGCTGTTCGCGGGCCGGAATAATCGGCCCCGGTGTCACCGGAAGCTTCTCGATTGCGTCCTCCTCATCGGCGGACGCGCGCATCACAGCTGCGGCTTCATCTGGTTTCCTGTCGGCCTGGGCTGACCACGCCCTGACTTCTCTCGTCAGGATCCCCACCTGTGTGGCCCAATAATCGCTGCCTGCCGCGCGAAGCTGCTCTTCGAGCTGCCGCAATCTTTCAATTTCCGTGCGCGCCTCGGCGGCGTGTCCAGTTCGAGCGAGCCCCATGCCCCGAGCCCAAACCGCAATCGCGACAACATGAGGCGGGGCTCCGGTCGGAGGAACAACGGCAGCAGCGTCGGTCCATTGACCCCGCTCAACCGCGTAACGAACCGGCATTGCGGTAGAGGCGTACGCTGTCTTGAAGTCGCCGGAGTTCAGCTTCGGCATGTTTCTAAGTTGCTGGATGACCTGAGCCGCGTCTTTGTCGCGTCCACTCTGCAGGTAGGCATACATCAGATAATCCATGGCGTGCAGCTCTTCTCCCGTGTCGCCCTGCTGGTGTGCTGCCTGCCTTGCCGCAGTATTGGAGCTGATGGAGTCTTCCCATAGGCCCAGTCGCGTGAATATATGGGATGGCATATGCAATGCATGCGGCGCTGAAGGTGCGATCTGCGAGTACGCTTTGGCCGCAGAAAGGCCTTTTGGCGCGAGTTCCGCATTGTCGTAAGCATGGATGAGGTAGTGTGGGATTCCCGGGTGCTGCGGGTAAGCGCGATCCAGCGGTGCCAGCAGATCGGCGGCCTCTTTCTGCTTCGCATGCGTCTTGTCGGCTGGAGATGCGTTCGCCAGGAGTGCGAGCGCGTAAAATACCTGTGCTTCGAGGTCCTTTCTGTTGTCTGCAGCAAGATCGCTCATCGCATGCTCGTAATTCAACGCCCGCGTGCGGTAGGGAACGGTGGCAGCGTCCTGATAGATCAAGCCCAGCGCATTGATGAACTGGCGCTCACGTTGGGAACTGGCCCCAATCTGTTGCGCCAACTGGATTTCCTTTTGCGCAGTCGCAATTGTCGCGGGCACAATGGGCGGGTCCCAAAGCTGGTGGAAGTACGACATGGCCATTCCCCAATGTGCCATCGCACACTGCGAATCCACTTCGGCCACGCCCTGAAATGCTTTTTCCGCGGCGGTGTAAGCGAACGAGTGAAGCAGCGCCACGCCTCGGTCGAACTGCTCCTGAACGGCCGGTGGGCAAGAAATCGGAAACGATACTTTTCCCAGTTTCTCAGGCGCGCTGTGGCTGTGCGTTTCTTGGGCTGGCGAGCAGGGAAAGATGAACAGCAGGCTGAGCAGTATTCGCCATAATCGGGCATCGCATGTCTCCATAGGCGCGTGGCGCTGTTGTGACATCCGAATTCTACATTGCAGCCGGCGACATGCACTACGCTATGGCTGCGAGTAGAGCGCCCGCCTGAGGAAGTCGCCCGCGCCGGCGCGTCCCAGGAACTTATCTGCTTCTACTACCACGCGACCGCGCGACAGCACGGCGTCGGGCATGCCCGTCACTTGAATTCCCTCGAACATTGAATAGTCGACCCGCATGTGGTGCGTCTTCGCGCTGATGGTATGCTTGCGGTTCGGATCGAAGATCACCAGGTCCGCGTCACTGCCCACCGCGATTGTGCCCTTGCGCGGATAGAGGCCAAAGAGCTTTGCGGGAGTTGTGGAAACCAGTTCCACAAAACGATTCACGCTGAATCGTCCCCCGGCAACGCCGCCGGAATAGATAAGGCTCATGCGGTGCTCGATTCCCGGACCACCGTTCGGAATCTTGGTGAAATCATCGCGGCCCAGCTCTTTTTGCTCTTTGAAACAGAAGGGGCAGTGATCGGTTGAAACTACCTGCAGATGATCGCGCTTCAATCCGTTCCACAATTTTTCCTGATGCCACTTCTCGCGCAGAGGCGGCGTGAAAACATACTTGGCTCCTTCGAAGCCGGGCGCGTCGAAGTTATCGAGTGAAAGATACAGATATTGCGGGCACGTCTCGGCGTAAACGGGAAGGCCGCGATCACGGGCTTCGCGCACTTTTTCGAGAGCCTCGTTGCAACTCAAATGGACGATGTAAAGCGGCGCCCCGGCCATTTCGGCGAGGGCAATCGCTCGCGAGACGGCTTCTGCTTCCGCCGTCGTGGGGCGGGTCAAGGCGTGATACTTCGGCGCTGTTTTTCCTTCCGCCAGCGCCTGCTGCACGATCACGTCAATCGCGCTGCCGTTTTCGGCATGCATGCAGACGAGTCCGCCGTTTTTCGCGGTCGCGCGCAGAGCTTTGAAAATGCTCGCATCGTCGAGCATGAACACGCCGGGATACGCCATGAACAACTTGAAGCTGGTGACGCCTTCGCGCACCAGGGCGTTCATCTCGTCGAGCTGTGCCTCCGCCAGATCCGTTATGATGCAATGAAACGCATAATCGCAAACCGCTTTACCGGAGGCTTTCTGCATCCAGGTATCGAAAGCCGTTCTCAGCGTTTGGCCTTTGTACTGGATGGCGAAATCGATCAACGTGGTCGTCCCGCCGAACGCCGCGGCACGCGTACCGGTCTCGAAATCATCCGCGCTCGTGGTCCCGCCGAACGGCATGTCGAGGTGGGTATGCACGTCGATTCCGCCGGGAAAGACATACTTGCCTGCCGCGTCGATAATTTTCCCCGCATTCTCCCGAGGAAGGCTCTGTCCGACGGCGGAGATCTTTCCCTGGTTGATCGCGACGTCGCTGGTGTAAGTGTCGGTTGCAGTGGCGACGCGCCCGTTAACGATGATGGTGTCAAAGCCCATGGCTGTGTCTTCTCCTCCGGCGGCGAAGTACAGATTTTATGCTAAACTCCCGAAACTACGGGCGCCGATTTTCGACTGGGATATTGGTTGAAGTCCGTGCTGGAAATCAACACGAGCAACACTTTGACAAAAATCTTGTGAGTTGGGAGACAACATGCGGTTCGGCATCACCATCAAGCCCGACATGCCGGTGGAGCGGATCATCGCACTTACGCGGCAGGCGGAAGCGTCCGGATTTGAGTATGGCTGGATCTTCGATTCGCACGTCCTCTGGCTGGAGCCTTATCCCATGCTCACGCTCATGGCGACGAACACGAAGAAGATGCGGCTGGGCACCTGCGTTACGAATCCGGCGACTCGTGACATCACGGTCACGTCGAGCCTGTTTGCGACACTGAACTTGATCTCGGGTGGGCGCATGCAACTTGGCATCGGCCGCGGGGACAGTTCGCGGCGAGTGCTGGGCAAGAAGCCGGTCACGTCGGCTCAATTGGAGCAGGCTGTAAGAGCTTTCCGCGATCTCACTGGCAGGAAGGAGACGGAATACGAAGGCCTGACTGCGCGGCTCACGTGGGCGACCGGCGGCGTTCCGCCGGTGTGGGTTGCGGGATATGGACCCAAAGTGCTCGACCTCGCGGGCCGAATCGCTGACGGCGTCATCTTGCAGTTCGCCGATCCGGACTTGGTCGCGTGGTGCGTCGGCTTCGTCAAGAAGGGCGCCGAGGCCGCGGGTAGAGATCCGCGCAAGATCGAGATCATGGCGGCTGCGCCAGTCTGGGTTTCCGACGATCTTAAGGTGGGGCGGGAACGAGTGCGCTGGTTCCCCGCGCTGGTGTCGAACCACGTCGTGGATCTGGTTTCGCGCTACAAGCCCGAGGAACTCCCGCCCGCTCTGACCTCTTATATACGCGACAAGGGGCACTACGATTATCTTCACCATTGTGAAGTCGACAGCAGCAACGCGAACTTCGTGTCGGATGAAGTGACGGACCGCTTTTGCCTGCTCGGTCCCGCCGAGGCGCACATTGAAAAGATCCGTACGCTGGCTCGCGCCGGGGTCACGCAGTTCAATATCTACCTGATGTGCGGGGACGAAGAGGACACGCTGGAAACGTACAAGAAAGAAGTCTTGCCTGCTTTTCAGTAGGTCGTGAAAGCGCGCTACGAGGCGAAGGCCGCTGAGTTTTGCGGCATCTTCAACCTCATCAGCACATAATAAGCGGCGAACGAAACCGCGAAGCCTACGAACCAGGAATAGTCATATAAGACTCGCAGCGCGGGAACGGCTAATCCCACCAGCGCCGCGAGCGCTCCCAAAGCCAGCGCGAGGACTGCCAGCCAGTTGAAGCCGCGCGAATATTCGTAGACACCATCGCGCAGGTAGAGATCGTCGACTGCGAGCACTCGCCTGCGGATCACGAAGTAGTCACAGATCATGATGCCCGCCACCGGACCCAGAAACGCGGCATAACCGCCGAGCCAGCCGAAGATGAATGTGCTGTAACTGGAGAGCAGTTTCCACGGCATCAGCGCGATTCCCATGAAGCAGGTGATTACGCCGCCCGTTCGGAAGCTGATTTTTCGCGGCCACAGGTTGGAAAAATCGTTGGCCGGTGAAACTACGTTGGCGCCAATGTTTACGTTCAGCGTCGCCAGCAGAATCGCCAGCAGCGAAATCACTACGGCCACGGGCGAATGAAAGCGGCTCAGCAATTGCACTGGATCCCAGATCGCGGTCCCGTAAATCACCACCGTCGCCGAAGTCACCAGGATTCCAATCAGCGAATAGAGAGTCATAGTGGTCGGCAGGGCGAGCGCTTGCCCAATCACCTGCTGCCGCTGGCTGCGTGCGAAGCGCGTGAAGTCCGGGATGTTTAGCGATACTGTGGCCCAGAAACCGACCGTGCCGTTCAACGCGGGTATGAGGAATTTCAGAAAATCCGGGAAGCTCACGAAGCGCGACGGCGCCGACAGCATGGGGCCAAATCCGCCCGCCGACTTGTAAGCCCACGCCAGAAGCAAGAGGCCCACGGCCAGCAGAACCGGTGCGCTGATTCCCTGCAGATGTCGAATGTACTCGATGCCTTTGAGAATGACGGCCAGATTGATGAGCCAGAACGCCAGAAAGCAGATCGCGGCGCCGTGGGCGACTTGCCCCCAGGCGGGCGCGAGCGTCGTGATCAGCGTGCTGATCGCTTCGCCGCCGATCCAGGTCTGGATGCCAAACCATCCGCAGGCAACCAGGGCGCGCAACACCGCGGCAACATTCGCGCCCAGCACTCCGAACGACGCGCGCGCCAGCACCGGAAACGGAATTCCGTAGCGCGCTCCCGGATGCGAGTTCAACAGCATCGGGATGAGAACAATCGTGTTGCCGAGGAACACGGTTGCCACCGCCTGTTTCCAGTTCATTCCTCCCTGGATCAGGCTGGCGGCCAACATGTAAGTCAGAATATTGACCGACATCGATACCCACAGCGCGGCGAAACTGTAGGTGCCCCAAGTGCGGCGCTCGGCGGTCGCGGGCGCGAGGTCTTTGTTGTAGAGCGGACTCGATTCAATTCGAGAAGACCGGGACGGATGGGGCATGCTAGTCCGCGGCCGCGGTTTGTCCCGTTTGCGTCGTCAGCGCGCCGTAGGTTTCCGGTCGTCGGTCGCGATAGAACTGCCAGACTCTCCTCACTTCCTGGATCATGTCGAGATCGAGATCGGCGACCAGGACTTCGTCTTTATCGCGGCTGGCCTGGGCAAAGATCTTGCCGCGCGGATTGCAGAAGTAACTCTTGCCGTAAAATTCGCCGATATTCCACGGCTTTTCCCTGCCCACGCGGTTGATCGCACCCACGAAGTAGCCGTTCGCCGCGGCATGTGCGGGCTGCTCGAGTTCCCACAAATATTCCGAGAGCCCCGCGACCGTGGCAGAGGGATTAAAAACAATTTCCGCGCCGTTCAGTCCGAGCACACGCGCGCCTTCGGGAAAATGACGGTCGTAGCAGATGTAGACTCCGACGCGAGCGTATTTCGTCTCGAACACGGGATAACCCATGTCTCCCGGGGTGAAATAAAACTTCTCCCAGAATCCGGGATGCACGTGGGGGATGTGGTGTTTGCGGTATTTACCCAGATACTTGCCGTCGGCATCAATGACCGCGGCAGTGTTGAAGTACAAGCCTGGCATCTGCTCCTCATACACCGGGACCACGACCGCCATGCCGTGCTTGGCCGCGATCTTCTGCATTAACTGGGTCGTTGGCCCATCGGGAATGCGCTCGGTAAGGTCGTACCAGCGAATGTCCTGCTCCGCGCAGAAATAAGGACCGTAAAAAAGTTCCTGCAGGCAGAGTATTTTCACTTTTTTTTTCGCAGCCTGCTCGATCAGCTTCAGGTGCTTGTCGATCATGGCTTTCTTGATCTCGGGCAGCGAGCGGTTACTGCCGAGCGCGTTGCTTGCCTGAATCAGACCACAGCGCACATTCCGTGACATGGGCACACCTCCGAGAGAGGAAATATACCAGACCTCGGAATCCCCGCGGGTCTCGCGAAACCATTTACCGCAGAGCTGAAAACAGCGCCTCTTTCCAGCGTTGGTTGTCCAGGGTCCAGCAGACTTTGGCTTTGCATTTCTTCTGCAGGACGGGCGCCCAGACCGCCTGATTCCGGTCATCGGCGGCCACGTTCAGGCGATCGACCACGGTCATGCCTCGCGTCAGCTCGCTCTGGGTCTCGACGTCAATGGAATGCTCGCTCCAATCCGTCCCGATACTCGGATCAAGCGCGATCGACATGGCCACAGGATCTGGCAGCGAAATACCGTCTTCGCCGGTTTGCACTTTGTAGGCCTTGCGGGCGTGGCTGTTGCACTCGATGGCAAACTTCGCGAGGGGGTAGTTGAATCCGAGAATGCGCGCGATGTCGTCTTCGCGAACCACGGCGTCTCCGCGGGAAAGGTGCCAGCCCAGGAGTTCGACCGGCAAGCCACTGCGCATGACGATGCGAGCGGCCTCGGGATCGACCCAAATGTTGTACTCGGCGGCCGGCGTCACGTTGCCTTCGCAACATGGCGCACCGCCCATAACCACGCAGCGTCCAACTTTCTCGGCGATCTCCGGTCTTTTCGCCAGCGCCAGCGCGAGATTGGTGAGCGGCGCCAGCGTCACGATGACGATTCCAGGATTGGCCTCGATCGCTTCGATGATGGCATCCACCGCGTGCCCGCTCGCCGCAGATTGACGAGGGGCGGGATAGTTGTGATCTCCCAGTCCGTCGCGGCCATGGAACCAGGTCGCATTCTGATAGGTGCGCAGGAGCGGTTTGTCGGCACCGGCGTGGACCGGTACGTTCGCCCCGCAGAGTTCTACCGTATAGAGAGCATTCCGGGTTGACTGCAGAACGGGGACGTTTCCGGCGACGGTCGTGATCGCCACCACGCGAACGTCGGATGCACGCAGCGCCATGATAAGCGCGACAGCGTCATCGGAAGCTGTGTCGGTATCGATCAGAAAGGTGCGCGGCACGCGGCTAGGATAACAAAGCGCGACAAGAACAACAGGGTCTGCCGATGGAGAGCCGGGGGTGCCCGCAGGGCTGGACGGGCGAGACGCCCGTCCCTCCATCGTATAACTCATCACGCGAAGACGAGTCTAGTGTGTGAAAGAAAAATTCAGACCCGTCGCAAGCTGCAGATCATTCTGTTTTGTTCCGGGCGGCGGGTTGCTGACATAAATGTCCGCGAACGAATTTTGCCAGCCCAGCCACTTGTTAAGCTTCGTGACCGTGGCGAAATTGAATGTACCGCGGTATTGTCCAGTCTGCGTCAGGTCCGGATAGAAGAAGAAGTTTTGCGTGATGACCGTGCCCTTCCCGACTTTGTGCGTGAAGGCGTCGCCCAGCGTCAAGCCCGCCAGGCTGCGGGTCACAGCGGGTTCAGACGTGCCGGGCGGAATCGGTGGAAGAGTGTACGCCGAATAGCTTTCATGCGTGTAGTTCACGCCGGCCAGCAGATCCAGAGTGGTGGGATCGCTCTTGATTGCATGCCAGCCAATACCACCACCTAGCGTCGAGCGCAGGTCGAGGTACTGCAGCGCGTCGTGGTAGAAATCGCCATTCACGAACCCGAACCCACGGGGAGCGAAATCGCGGTCGTAGCGGGCCCCGCCGCCGATCGTGTTCGCCGTGGTGTGGGGCGATGCCGTGGGTACGTCGTTCGTAGCGTACACCGAGTTGGTGTAAAGGGTGAGCTTATCGTGGAATCCCGTGCGCAAAGCATTGAATGCGATGTTCAGATTCTTGGTCTCGCTGTTGCCGCGAGTGACGGCAAGACCCAGATTGACACCGCCTTTCCAACCTTCCAGAAGGCCCGGATGCAGGCTCTTCTCATAAGCCACCTGCTCAGCCGGGCTCCGCAGCATGGTGACGGAAGACTTCGGTCCTTCCACCGGTCCCGCGGTCTTAGTTGAGACCACCACATCATCGCCGTTCGTGGTCACGGGGCCCACCACCGTCTTGCCTTCGAGACTGACGTTGAGGTCACCGGTCGAAGTCATGCTTTGGATGGCATCAAACTTCACGGTCACGTCGCCGGCATAATCGGTCTTGATCACGAGCACCTTACCGTCGGACTTTATGATGGACCCGGTCAACCGGTCACCGTTCTTCAAGACGACCTGGTCGGCAAACGCTGGGATCGCCGACAACAGAAGAAGACCTACCAAGAATTTCTTGTACACAAAAACCTCCTGGGGATTCAAGAAATAGAATGAAATTTTTACTCAAGGTTGCGGACACAAAGGCATCCCATGGTCAGGAAACGGGTTAACAGAAGTCAATACTCCGTCATCTACTGAGTTTTGGGTGTAAAGATTATACCGAAGCGGCGACAAGGCGGGCAGACAACCAGGATGTTGTCGCGTACTTAGGCTTTATTTTCAGGCTTTATGTCAGTCTTGATTTCAGTCTTCGCATCGGTCTTGGTATCGTGGTCCTTCATTCCTTCTTTCAGTGCGCGAATGCCCTCGCCCAACCCCTTGCCCAACTCGGGCAGTTTCTTGGGGCCAAATACCAGCAACGCGATGAAGAAGATCACCAGCAGATGCATGGGTTGAAACAAACCTTCAAACATAAAGCCTCCGAACCGGACATGCCGACCGGAAAGGCCGGACAGCACAACCAACTTATAGTGTACCCCAACTGATCCCCGGCAGTCTCGCCGCTTCCCGCCATGATCGCTACCCTCCGTGCCGCGCTGGGACATGTCCCTCAAAATTACTTCCGTGACCTATCGGCGATATCGCAGGCGGACTATTTTGGCCACAGGGCGATTCTCGCGCGTCAAAACCGCCGGAGGGCTTCGTGAAATGCTGTGTCCTGAGATGGTTGTTGCTTCTGCTGGCGGCAGGTTCCTTACAAGCTGAACAAGCTCCACCCACGCCCGCTTCCGACGCCATTTTCCTGTGGCTGGCGGGGGGCATTTCGAGCGCGCGGATCCAGCGCCTGGCTCAAACGCGGGACGAATCGCCGGACGCCGCCCGGAACCTTTCCTGCCACGCCACCCCGCAATGCACCCGCGCCCTGCAAAATGCCGGGGCTGACGCGGGCTTGATTCAAAGCCTCGGGCGTCGGAGTTCGGATCGGAGTTCGGATCGGAGTCCGGGCCGACAGTCGGCCGCCAGCGCCGCCAGCGCCTGCTCCAGTCCGGCGGCACAGGTTGCCGCTCTGGTTCACGACAAGAACTTCAACGCCGCCGAAGATAAGATCCGCACCCTGCTTCGCGACGATGCGGACAATGCCGCGCTGTATTTTGTCCTCGGAACCGTCCTGCGCCGGCAAGACCGGTTCGACGAAGCGCTCGACGCATTTACGGAATCTTCGCGCCTGATGCCCGGTTTCCCCGAAACGCACAGCCAGCTTTCTTACCTGTTTTACCGGACAGACGATGCCGATGACGCCCTCGCCGAAGCGCGCACCGCTCTCAGCATGGATCCCGCCAACGCCGAGGCCTACCGCTACCTCGGACTCGCGCTCTACGCCAATGGCCAATACGACGCCGCCCTGCACGCCTTCGACGAAGCGCTTGCGCGCGAACCCGCCGGCTCTGTGGCGAACGCGGACGTCTACTTCGACATGGGAATCACGCATCGCGATCAGGGAGATCTGCGCCGCGCCGCCATCGCCTATCGCCACTCCCTCAGCCTGCGCCCCGACTTCTGGGAGGCGCACAGCAATCTTGGCGTCGTCCTGCACGATCAGGGCAAGCTGGATGAGGCGATCGCGGAATATCGCTCTGCCAAGCGCCTCAAACCCGACGAAGCCAGCGTCCGCAACAACCTGGGAAATACGCTTTGCGACAAGGAAGACTTCGATAGCGCCATCACGGAATTTACGGATCTCTACCGTCAGAATCCGGAGTGGGAAGGCGGTCACAACTGCCTGGCCCGCGCCTACATGTCCAAGCGGAACTACCCCTGTGCCATTCGCGAGTTACAGGCCGCCATCGCCGCCAATCCCGCCGGAGCGGCCGAACACCGCGTTTTGGGGCAGGCCCTTCTGCTTTCCGGCAGGGATCAGGAAGCCGTAGACGTGCTGCGCAAAGCAGTTTTGCTCAATCCAGAATCCGGCCTGGCCCACCACTATCTCGGCACCGCGCTCGTGAACACCCAGCAACTGGCAGAGGCTGAAAAAGAATTTCGCGAGGCCATCCGGCTCGAACCGAGCGCCCAGAATCACTATTCCCTCGCCGCCTGCCTGATGGCTCTGAACCAATACGAAGAGGCGCTGGGAGAACTCGAAATCGCTTCCCGCATGGATCCCAGCCAGAACCTTTACCGGGCCCGCATGCAGGAGGTTGTCCGGCTGATCACAGCCTCGAAGTAACTCGCGGCAAGATGCACCAAAGGACATTACCTTTTGTATGCACTGACGTGCATCGCCTCCGGCCCTCGACAAAACTAAACTATGAGAGAAAACGCGGCGCTCGATCGCGCCGCCGGGGCGATCAATGGAAACCAGCGCTACCAAGCAAGCCCGGGAGAAGTCCGTCAACCCTGCTGCACTATCCACCCCAGAGCGGCATATGCCGCCGGGGGCCACGCCAGAGGTCGCTTCGGCGCCGGAGAAAAAGGCCGTCGGCTACGGACTGCCTTGTTCGCGCTGCCACGCCTACTATCCCGCTGACATGCACGTCTGTCCGATCTGCAAGTCGCCGGATCGGGTCTCGCCCAAAGCACCGGTGTTGCACGCGATGCCTTCCGTCGCGCCACAACCCGCAACCGGCGCGCAAATCGACGACGACCGCGAGCGCTTCCTGAAAGAGCTGAAGTCGCAGGCTTTCGCTTCTCACACTCAGATCAACGCCACGGCCACGTTCCGATGCGTTCTCGAACACCAACACAGCGGGGCCACCGAGCCAGCCGCCGTTTGTCATACCTGCTACGGCGAGGCGCGCCAGCAGGCCGACCAGATGGAAGCCGCTCTCCACATGGACGCGAAAGAAGCGGCAAAGATTGTCTATGAAGCGGTGTGGGCTGACACATCCGATCCCAACACTACCTACTTGAACGCCGCCACGGCACTGCTGTCGGAGTTGCGCAAACGCGCCGGCATCGGGCTCCTGCTCGGCGCGAATCAGCCTCTGGCGCACTAGCCGCCCGTTGTAGAGCTCCGCTCTGCGGCCTCAGCGACTGAAGGCGTACTCCCAACGCGGCAGCTTCGGCATGCCTGAAGAGGCTGCGGAAAAATTAGGCGCGGGCGCAAAAAGCTCACCTCGGGCGCTAAAGCGCGAACACATTTTCAGCGACTTGCGGCACGACTGAAGTCGTGCGCTTCCCAAAACCGGCGTAAAGCAGACTTTTCAGTAGCCTGTAAAGGCATGCCCTGATACGAACCATATCTGCATCACCGGCGGCGGTTTGCAACTTTCGCGCCCGTTCCACATCTTATTTCTGGAGACACAACATGACCGAAAAACTCAGCGACAAGATCGCCAAGACCGAAGCCGAGTGGCGGCAGCAGCTTACTCCCGAGCAGTACCAGGTGGCCCGCGCCTGCGGCACCGAGCGCGCTTTCACCGGCCAGTACTGGAACAAACACGACGACGGGACATACCACTGCGTCTGCTGTGGCGCACTGCTTTTTGGCTCGGAAACAAAATTTGATTCAGGAACGGGATGGCCAAGCTTCTTCGCCGCCGCCGACCGCAAGAACATCAGCGAACACACCGACACCAGCTATGGCATGACTCGCACGGAGGCGCGCTGTGCCCGCTGCGATGCGCATTTGGGTCACGTCTTTCCGGATGGACCTGGGCCGACCGGGCTACGCTACTGCATGAATTCGGCATCGCTTGACTTCAGGCCGAAGACGTAAGCGCAAAAATTGAAACGATGGAGCGCCGGGCGTCCTCGCCCGTCCCTCCATCGTTGTTCGGAGCCTTCAACTTCGTGAGACTACGCGTTGCCCGCGGCGGCGGCCATGGCCTTGGGTGCTTCCTGCTTGTTCTGGACCTGGACCTGCACCTGCGTTTTCTGATCTTTCTTTTCAGGGTTGCGCACTTCGACACCGCCCTTGAGGATCGCGCCTTCTTCGACGCTGATGCGATGCGTGATCACGTCGCCCGAGAGCACGCCTTCGCTGCGGATGTCCAGCCGATCCTCACACTCGACGTTGCCCTGCACTTTGCCCATGATCACGACTTCTTTGGCGGTAATGTTCGCCGCGACGTTTCCGTTGCGGCCGATGGTGACGCGATTGTCGGGGAAGCTAATGGAGCCTTCGACGCGTCCGTCAATGAAAAGCGATTCCGCACCCGTCACTTCACCCTTGATAACTAGCGACCGTCCGATGTTGGCCTGATCCATCGGTGAGGTGGCCGGCTTGACCGGAGTGTAACTGTTGGTGGGGGTCGCGTTTGGAGAGTACTTCGGTTCCGGAGACTGCAACATGAATGAACCTCACTTGAGTTCCGCAGCCGCAGCGGGAGTTGGCCCTGCGGTTGCGGTCGATGGCTTTTAACGGCAAAGAGAGAATGGCACGAAAGGATGTGTTACGACAGGTTACAGAAGGTTGTGTCCGTTGGCGCAGCGTTTATCGTCAGAACTCACGACGGAATCTCCCAACCTTCATCTTTCATTTTCCGATTCGTCCAGTGTTGCAGTTGCTCGAACAGGGCGCGCTCGACCACGACAAATCGCAGGCCCGCTCTTCCTCCAGCGTCGGCCCATACCAGCCGGCCTTTCGCCTGGATCACGGTTTCGCTCTCTGGCAACAGGAAACTGGCGTCGATTAGTCCGGCAAAACTGGCCGGATCGCTCACTACATCGAGTCCCATGCCTCCCGTGCTTAGGTTGACCGCCTGCACCTGCATTTCCTTGCCGTGTGCATTTTTCAGGGTTACGGACAGATTGACTTTGGAACGAAAGAATTTCTGTTGTTCCTCACTGATGGTACCGAGCTTGGCCGAGCCATCGCCGGAAGGCACGTCAATTTCATACTCGCGCAGTTTGCGGCTGAGCGTACGGCGGGAAATTCCAAGCTGCTCGGCGGCCTGGGCGCGATGCCCGCCGGTTTGCTCGAGCGCCCGAATGATCATCTGCTCTTCCATGTTTTCGAGGTTGCCGAGCGGCACCGCGCCGCTGGCGTGGGTCGCGGGTGTGGGTTCGCCGCACAATTCGGCGACAACTTCGGCACCCGTGATCTGCCGGTCCTCCGTCGCCATGGCGAGTTTGGCGACCAGGTTCCTGAGTTCGCGGATATTGCCCGGCCAAGAGTGGGACTGCAGGGCAACCAGTGCGTCTCCAGTAAAAACTTTATCCGCCGCTTTCAGCGACAGGAAGTGACGCGCCAGCGCGGCAATATCTTCGGGACGCTCGCGCAAGGGCGGAACGCGCAACTGGAACTGGCCCAGGCGGTGGAAAAGATCTTTGCGGAAACGCCCTTCTTTCACCGCCAGCTCAAGATCCTGATTGGTGGCGGCGACCACGCGCACGTCAACGGTGATTTTTCGATCTCCCCCCAAACGGTAATACGGCGCGCCGTCCAGAACACGCAGCAATTTCACCTGGATTTGCGGCTGCAATTCGCCAATTTCATCGAGAAAAATCGTGCTCTTGTCGGCCAGTTCAAACAAGCCGGGCTTCGAGGAATCGGCGCCACTGAAGGCTCCCTTCTCGTAGCCGAACAGTTCACTCTCCACCAGATGTTCGGGCAGGGCGGCGCAGTTGATATCTACCAATGCATTCTTATACCGATAAGAGGATCCGTGGATGGTGCGCGCAACTAACTCCTTGCCGGTACCGGTTTCACCAGTTACGAGCACGGTCTCGGTGTGCCCGGCCACACGGTCCACCATGCCCATGAACTTATGCATGATCGGGCTGGCAATCAGAAATTGTGTGCCGTCGATTTCACGCCGCGCCAGTGGGACCCCACCGGTTGCAACTGGGGCCTGCATCGGCAAGGAATCAATCTCCAGAAGCTTCTTCCCGGTGATATCGATGGAGAATCCCAAAATGCCTGCGGGAGCTGCGTTCGAATCGCGCAGCAGCGTCAAACACAGATGAACATCGACGTCTTGGCCGGACTTCGTGCGGCAGCCGACTTCGCCCTCGAAACGTCCTTTCTCGAGAACCGAAGCCATCGCCCGGGTGGCGAGAAACGTCTGCTGTCCGGCCCCATAGAAGTCGGCGATCCTTCGGCCGACCAGTTCCTTCGGCGCAAAGCCGTATCGACCTACACCCTGGTTACAGCTGGTGATGATTCCATGAAGGTCAGTGGTGAAGACCGCGTCCTGCAACTGGTCCAGAATGCCGGGCTGAAGAATGGTTTCACCCGCCCGAGTAGAGACATGGCAAGCTCGGCTCCCAGTTGCGGATTTCTGCGCGCTCCCCGACGGCGGAGTCTTCGATAAAATTGGCATTTCTGTGTCGTTAGCTAAAGGGGAGTGCGACCGCCGGATCCAATAACTTCAGGCATCGACTTCAGGCAATTACAAATACGCGCCCATCTGAAATACGCGCCCTTCTACATGATGCTGCCACAACCCCGGTCATTTCGTGGGGTTGTTCAGCACTGACCCTCACACCGAAGTAACTGCCTCACACCTTCAGAGTCGCGCCTAGCTTGGAGTTTTCGTCTCGCGCGCCGCATGCTGCCACCTTCCACATCTGAAGTTACCTCGGTAAGTATCTGATTCTCGAGATGCTGAACTACTATCCGTGACAACGGGAGGACCAGATTCTCAGCCGCGCTGGACCCGGGTTTGACAAGCCAAAAAGTGGCCAAGCCGGGAACACTTTCGGGGACAATCTGACGGTGTGTTTGGGAGCGGCGCGGGATTAGAAGCGTAACTATCGCGGATTCAACGCGGTGACAGAGGTAATGAAACGCACCGGCGTGGAAGCGCAGGTGCATGCAGTGTAAGCAGAAGTTGCGGGTCGGCCTATGTCCATTCGGGCAAGACTGTTTATCGGAGCCACGGCAGCACTCGGCATGTGGGCGCTGGCGCACGCTCTATGGCACTGGCAGAGTGTCGATCTGACACGATTTGTCTGCTACCTGCTGGTCGCCGTTCTTGCTTCAGGTCTTAAGATTCAACTGCCCGGCATCGACGGCACCATGTCGGTCAACTTCCTGTTCATTTTGCTAAGCGTGCTCGAACTGAACCTTCCCGAGACGCTGGTCCTCGGCTGCACCGCGACCCTGGCGCAATGCGTGTTCGGAACGCGGCAGAAGCTGGTTCCGATCAAGATCGTTTTCAATGTCTTCGGAATGATGGCGAACGCAATCGTCCTGTCGTACTTCGCCTATCACGATTTGCAGCCGGTGCTCGGGGCGGGCACGCTGCCGCTGCTGGTCGTCACTGCGCTGATTTTTTTCCTGGCGAACACGATTCCAGTTGCAGTGATCATCTCGGTGACCGAAGGCAAGCCGGTGCACAAGGTCTGGGCGGAATGCCATTTCTGGTCGTTCCCCTTCTACATGGTGGGCGCGGCGGTAGTTTTTGCGGTGGGGTTCGTCAGCAAACATGTCGGATGGCAGACCTCGCTCTTGGTTCTGCCGCTGGTCTACTGGGTCTATCGTTCGTATCATCTCTATCTTGCCAAGCTGGCGGCGGAAAAGAGGCAGGTCGAGGTCGAAAAGCGCCACGCCGAAGAGGTTGCGTCATTGCACTTGCGTACCATCGAGTCCCTGGCGCTGGCCATCGAAGCCAAGGACCACACCTCGCACAAACACCTGCAGCGCGTGCGCGTGTTCGCGATTGAGGTCGCGAAGGAATTGGGTTTTCCCGAAGACGAAATCGAAGCGTTGCGCGCGGCCGCGCTGCTGCACGACATCGGCAAGTTGGCGATTCCCGAACACATCATCAACAAGCCCGGGCGCCTGACCCCGGAAGAATTCGAGAAAATGAAGATCCACGCGCTGGTGGGCGCCGAAATCCTGCGGCGCGTCGCGTTCCCCTATCCTGTCGCACCCATCGTTCGCTCGCACCACGAGCGCTGGGACGGAACCGGTTATCCCGACGGCTTGAAAGGGGAGCAGATTCCGGTGGGCGCGCGTGTGCTTGCCGCCGCCGATTGTCTGGATGCACTGTCATCGCATCGCCAGTATCGCAACGCCATGTCGCTCGATGCCGCCATGGAGATGGTCGCCTCCATGTCGGGCTCGGCCTTCGAGCCCAGGGTTGTCGAGGTCCTGAAACGCCGTTACCGGGAAATGGAAATCATGGTGCAGTCGGATTCGATGACCGTAGAAGAGGCGACTCTATCGACCGACGTCCGGGTTGAGGCAGGCGGAGAGCCGGCGGCGCGATTTGAGAAGTCCGCGCCGATCTCCAGCCCGGCGAACGAGGCGGATTTTCTCTCCTCGATTGCCTCGGCACGCCAAGAAGCGCAAACCATGTTCGAGCTCAGCCAGGATCTCGGAAACTCGCTGAGCCTCGGCGAAACGCTTTCTGTGCTTTCCATACGGCTGCGCAAGATGATTCCTTACGATTCGATGGCCGTGTTTCTTTTGAAGAACGGCAGGCTGCTGCCCGAACTGGTGAGCGGCGACAACTTCCGGCTGCTCTCGTCGCTAAACATCGGCCTTGGAGAAGGGCTGTGCGGCTGGGTCGCCGAAAAACGCAAGCCGATCGTCAATGGCAATCCCGAGGCCGAAACCGGATATGTGAGCGATCCCGCGAAATTCACCACGCTGCGCTCGACTCTCGCCGTGCCGCTCGAAGGACTCCATGGTGTGGTCGGTGTGCTGGCCATGTACCGTGCCGACCGCGATGCTTTCTCGGCGGATCATCTGCGCATCCTGCTTGCCGTCAGCTCGAAGATCGCGCTCTCGGTCGAAAATGCACTCAAGTATCAGCAGGCCGAGGATTCGGCAACCACCGACTACTTAACTGGACTGCCCAACGCCCGCTCGTTGTTCGTTCATCTGTCGCGCGAACTGGCACGCTGCCGCCGCACCGGCACGTCACTCGCGGTGATGGTCTGCGACCTCGACAACTTCAAGCAGATTAACGATCTCCATGGCCACCTCGAAGGCGACAACCTGCTGAAGGATTTTGCCGTCCACTTAAAGGAAATCTGCCGCGGCTACGATTACGTTGCCCGCATGGGCGGAGATGAATTCGTGATCGTCGCTCCCGGGCTGAGCCCGGACGCTTCCAGCGAAAAGGCCAGCCGTCTGAATCAACTGGCCGTCGAAGCGGGCCGGAAGATTGCCGGCCGCGATCTGGTTGGCCTGAGCGTGGGAACGTCGTTCTGTCCGGAGGATAGTTTCGACATCGAGCGACTGCTCGCCGAAGCCGACCGCCGTATGTACTCCATGAAGAAGGTTCACCACTCCGAATCCGGACCCGAACGCGACGTGAACCTTTCGGCCTCCCGCGCGCGGGGCGCGACGGTGAACTAGGACGCTCCCATGNTGCTANGGAAAATCGCACGGCACCTTGGGGCNATCGCCGNGCTNGTCCTGCTGGGCGGACTGCTTTCGGCCACGCTGGTGCGCCTGGCTCCCGGNTTCGATGCCGACGAGCGCGAACTCGACCCCNGCCTGAACGCCGAAAGTGTGCGNGNCTTGCGCCAGTCGCGCGCCGGTGAACACAACATTCTCAGCTTTTACGCCGGCTACCTCCGCGGCGCNATTCNCGGCGATCTCGGNACTTCTCATGCCCTCGGCCAACCCGTGCAAAATCTTTTGCGCGAGCGCTGGCCCGTCACCGTGCGCGTGGCTGGCGTTGGCCTTTTGCTGGCATGGCTGCTGGCCTCGACTCTCGCCTTCACCGCCTGCCTCTGGCGTCGCTCGGCTTATGAAATTCTGGGTACCACCGTCAGCGGCGCTTTCCTCTGCATTCCGGCAGCGGTGCTGGCCTTGCTTTCCGTAGTCCTCAACGCCCCCGGATATCTCGCCATCGCTCTGATCGTGTTCCCCAAAATCTACCGCTATTCGCGCAACCTGCTCGCCAAGGCTTACGCCTTGCCGCACATCACCGCCGCCCGCGCCCGGGGACTCGGCGAGGTTCGCATCCTGGCCTGGCATGTGCTTCCGGTCGCCGGTCCGCAGATGATCGCACTCGCCGGCATCACCGTCAGCATCGCTCTAGGCGCCAGCATTCCTGTCGAAGCCTTATGCGGGCTGCCGGGCATCGGTCAACTCGCCTGGCAGGCCGCGCTTTCCAGAGACCTTCCCTTGCTGGTGAACCTGACCGTGCTGGTTACTCTCGTAACCTTGCTGGCGAACTCGGGGGCCGATGTAATGATTTACATGTTGAGGCCCCGCGAAGCATAAAGGGAGCATGAACGCTGCATGAACCTAGCCCGCAAGCTGGCGTGTGTCGTGGTGCTCGCCGTGTGCGCGGTGTCGCTGGCCGCGAATTGGCTGGCGCCCGCCGGATATGCCAAGCAGTTTCGCGAAGCTCCCAGCGCGCCTCCTTCCCATCGGCATCTGCTCGGCACCGATGAAGTTGGCCGCGATCGCTTCGCACGCGTTCTTTACGGCACGCGCATTTCGCTTCTGCTCGCTCCCGCCGCCGCTCTGGTCTCCACCGTGTTGGCCGCGCTGGTTGGCGGACTTGCAGGATATCTGGGGGGAATCTGGCTGCGTCTGGCGAGAGGTTTTACCGACCTGTTTCTTTCTCTGCCCTGGCTTTTCCTGCTGATCACGGTTCGCGCGCTCCTGCCGTTGAACGTCTCTCCGCTGGTCTCGGTTCTGATTACGTTTCTCATCCTCGGCCTGCTCGGCTGGGCCGCTTCGGCGCGCGTGCTTTCGACCAGCGCCGATGCCCTTCGCAACTCCGATTTTGTCTTGCAGGCTCGCGCCTCAGGCCTGCACGGTCCGCGGCTCTTTCTGGTTCATGTCCTGCCCAACCTGAAGCCGGTTCTGTACGCGCAATTCTGGATTTCGATTCCGGTTTTTATCCTGAGCGAGGCGAATCTGGGCATCCTCGGCTTGGGCGTTGCCGAACCGCTGCCTTCCTGGGGAAGTCTTCTGCGCGAACTGGAGGGGTTGATTTCGTTCCGCGAAGAACCGTGGCGGCTGGTGCCTTTACTGTTGCTGATCGTTGTCTTGACGTCGTTTCAGCTGCTCTTGTCGAACGAGGAGGTGACCGCATGACCGGCCGCCGCGCATTTTTACGACTTCTTCTCTGTTTCGCTCTTCTCTTTCTTGCTCTGACATCCGGCTCGGCCTTCTCCCAAAGCGGTGGCGAGTTGCGCTTCTGTCTGCGCTCCGAGCCGAAGACTTTCGATCCGCTCCTGGTCGATGACGATTCTTCACTTTCGATCCGCTATCTGACGGGCGGTGTGCTGGTGCGCACCAACCGGCACACGCAAGAACTCGAACCCGAACTGGCGGAATCGTGGAGGGTATCGAACGACGGCAAGCAGATCACTTTCAAGCTTCGCCGCGGCATTACCTTTTCCGACGGCAGCCCGTTTTCCTCCGAGGACGTTGCCTTCACCATGCAACGACTCATGGATCCCGCGCTGCACTCCTCGACCGGAGACGCATTCCGCTCCGGAAGCGGCGCCGTCAGCGCCAAAATCATTGCGCCGGACCAGATCTCCATTACTTTTCCCGCACCCCTTGCCGGACTCGAACGCCTTTTCGATCAGGTTGCGGTCATGTCCGCGCATTCTCCCAAGAAGGAAGCAGCCGTTCTCGGGCCATTCATGGTTGCGGAATACAAAGCGGGATCTACTGTGCTCCTGCGCCGCAACCCCACCTACTGGAAAAAAGATTCCCAGGGACGCCGCTTGCCCTATCTCGATTCCATTCGCCTCGACATTCAACCGAATCGCGACGTCGAAATGCTGCGCTTCAAGCGCGGCGAGCTTGACCTGATCAACTCCATCGACAGCGATTACTTCGACCGCCTGGCCGCCACTTCGCCCCTGCTCGCGCACGATGCCGGGGCCTCGCTCGATTCCGATTTCCTGTGGTTCAACCAGGTGGCCAGCGCTCCCATCCCCGAATACAAGCGCGTCTGGTTCCGCTCCACCAATTTCCGGCGCGCGATTTCTGAAGCCATCAACCGCGAAGATCTGAGCCGCGTGGTCTTCAATGGTCACGCCCAGCCCGCCGTCGGCCCGGTCTCCCCGGCCAACAAATTCTGGTTTAACAGCCGGCTCAAGGCCGAACCGTATCGTCCCGACGCCGCACTGCAGCGCCTGCAAGCCGACGGTTTCCACCTGCAAAACGGGGCGTTATTCGATAAGGGGGGCAACGCCGTCGAGTTTTCCATCGTCACCAATGCGGGTAGCAAACCGAGAGAACGCATGGCCGTCATGGTGCAGGAGGATCTCGGGAAGCTCGGCATCAAGGTCAACGTGGTCACGCTCGACTTTCCCTCGCTCATCGAGCGCATTTCGCAGAAATTTAACTACGAGGCCGCGATGCTCGGCTTCCGCAATGTCGACCTCGATCCTAACGGTCAGATGAACATCTGGCTGAGCTCGGCCGAGAATCACGCTTGGAATCCGCAGCAGAAATCTCCGGAAACCGCCTGGGAAGACGAGATTGACCGGCTGATGCGCGCGCAAGCGTCCACCGCAGATACGAAGAAGCGCAAACAGAGCTTTGATCGCGTGCAGGAAATCGCTGCCGAACAGACGCCATTTATTTACCTGGTCAATCAGAATGCGCTGTCCGCCGTTTCCAGCGCGGTCGAAGGCGCCAACCCCGGAATCCTTTCCCCGCAGACGTTCTGGAACGCTGAGCGCCTCACCCTGAACGCAAGCACGCGGGCAAGCCGATAACGAAGCCGATAGCTGAGTTGGGTTTTGACTTTGTTTTGAAGGGGCGCGCCTTCAGCCTCGCCGAAAGTGTTGCGAAATAAATGGCGGCTTTAGCCGCTGCGTGCCGGACACCACGCCTAAGAAAGATTTTATGGGACGAGTCATATGACGCCGACGCCGGATTCCGCACGCAGCCTGCTCTCCGCGCAGGTGACCGTCCGCTATCCTGGCAAAGCTCCGGTGCTCTGCGGAATCTCGCTCGAAATCGCTCGCGGCGAAGTCGTCGGCCTGGTCGGGCAGAGTGGCTCGGGCAAGAGCACGCTGGCGCTGGCCATCCTCGGATTACTCGGCCGCCAGCGCGCCATCGTAGAAGGCAACATTTTTTTTCAGGGGGCCGATCTGCTCACCATGCGCGAACGGGAACTGCGCAGCCTCCGCGGACGTTCCCTGAGCCTTGTGCTTCAGAGTCCTCTCGCCTCGCTCAACCCCGCGCTCCAAATCCGCACGCAACTCAGGGAAGCGTGGCGCGCGCACAGCGACAGCAACGCCACCGGTAGCACTGCCCGAGCTGAAGACTGCGACCGGGCCATCCAGTCGGCTTTGGCAAGTGTCAGCCTGCCGAGTGACGAGGATGACCCGGATTTCCTGCGCAAGCATGCCTCGCAACTCAGCGTCGGTCAGGCGCAACGCGTACTCATCGCCATGGCCATCATGCACCGCCCCGCGCTCTTAATCGCCGATGAAGCGACCAGCGCGCTCGACGTGATCACGCAATCCGAAATCCTGGAGCTGTTTGCGCGCCTCAATCGCGAGATCGGCATGTCGATCCTCTACATCTCGCACGATCTGCCTTCGGTCGCCGGAATCTGTCAGCGCATCGCTATCCTGCACGAAGGCCAGGTTGTCGAGTGCGGCCCGACTGAACAGATTTTCACCGCCCCCGTCCACGCCTACACCCGGCGCCTGATGTCGGCCCTGCCCCACCTTCCCAGCCGCCGCGAAGCACCCATCGCAAAAGCGCAAGCCGCCACGATAGACTGATAGCTGATAGCTGACGGCTGACAACAAGCCGCATCATGCCTTGGCCAGTTGCTCCGCAACTTCTGGAAGTTCGGCGTCATGCCACGCGTCGAAGCCTCCCGCCACGTTGATCACGTTACGATGGCCGGCGCGCTCGAGCAAACTACAGGCGATCATGCTGCGATATCCGCTCTTGCAGTGAACGGCAATCGGACGCTCCTCATCGATTGCGGGCAATCCTTGCGGAAATGTATCGAGCGCCCGGCATTTTACTTCGGGGATGTGACCCGCCTGCCATTCGCCTTCGCGACGCACGTCGAGGACGTCGAGCGCATGTAAGCTTCCCTCGCGCAGTTTCTGGTTCAGTTCCTGCACGGAAATCTGCGCCGTCTTCAGCACCGGAAGCCCAGCCTTCTGCCACGCCGCCACGCCGCCGACCAGATAGCCGCGTAAGTCTTCGATGCCCACGCGAGCCAACCGCAGCCTGGCTTCCTCAATCTGCGCGTCGGTGTCGCCGATCAGAACCGGCGTTGAATGGATCCCTAAAATCCCTCCTGCCCAAGACGCGAATTGTCCCGAGAGCGCAATGCCGATTGACCCCGGCACGTGCCCGGCTGCGAACTCGTCGGCAGGACGAACGTCAAGGACATTGACATTGGCATTCTGCTGCAACAGCGCCTGCACTTCGGCCGGAGAAAGTGCCGGAAGCGGCGGCAACTCCGTCAACGTCGCCGCGCCCGAACGATTGATCTCGGCATCCTCAAGAAAATAGTCGGGACGAGCCGGAAGGTTGGCAGTCAACTGCGCGATGAATTCTTCCCGGCTCGCAATCTGCAGCGCATAGTTCGTAAGGCGCTCCGTCGCAATCGTGGACGAGCGCTCCGCCCGCATGGCGCGTCCGCACAGCGAGCCCGCCCCGTGCGCGGGATACACCATCACCGCATCGGGCAGCGCCAGCAACTTTTGGTGCAGACTGTCGTAGAGCAATCCCGCAAGTTCCCGCGGTGTGTGCGTGCGCGAAAGATCGGGTCGTCCAACATCGCCAATAAACAACGTATCGCCGGTCAGCACCGCGCAGGGCTGCGATGATTTACCTTCAGATGATTTGCCTTTATCCGTAATCACCAGGCAAACGCTCTCGGGCGTGTGGCCCGGCGTCTCGAGCGCGCGAATCCGCACCGCTCCCATCTTCACTTCAAAGCCGTCGGTCAGTGGCACATGGGGAATTCGGCGTTGGCCTGCGCTCCGATGTAGATCTTCGCGCCCGTGCGCGCCGCCAGCTCTTTGTGTCCGGAAACAAAGTCGGCGTGCAGATGAGTTTCGAATATGTGCCGGATTTTGAGATTCTGCTCGTCGGCCGCCTTCAGATAGATGTCCACATCGCGCTGCGGATCCACGACCGCCGCCTCGCCCTCCGATCCGATCATGTAAGAAGCGTGGGCCAGACAGCTTAGGTAAAACTGTTCAAAGTACATATCGCGACTCCGAGCCGGATGCAGCTTCCGGCGATGTTCAGATTATCACCGTCGCCCGGCCAGCTCGTGTGGGAACGGGCGCCCTCGCCCGTCCAGCCGAGCGCCGGCCTGTGGTCACAGCAATCTGGATTCGCCATAGACGTCGGCATTCAGAAGTTTTTGCACGGAGCTCACGCAATCATGAAAAAAATATCCTGAGATGTTCGCACCCCAAAGTTCCGCAAACATTCCACGTGCCAGCGTCGAGCTGCCGCTTTGCGCCCTATCTCCGGGCTCTGCCAACCGAGCTTCCCAACCTATTGATCGGCTTATGGTTAAACGACGCACCGTCTGCGTACTCCTTTTGTAACTTGGACTTGCGCAGGATAACGGCATAAAGTCAGGGAGATCGTGTTTTCGCGGTTTTCGGCCCCCGGCGTGCATCGAACTATTTGAAGGTTCCGATATTCACGGCGTCTGAATTAAGATTTGCGAGCTAGGCGAAAGAGTGACGAGGCGTAACCAATTCGGGTTGGTACTGAGCGGATTCGCATTTATCGTATTTGCGATCGCCGTCGTTCTTGGTCTATCCATTTCCGGATGCGCCCAAAGCAGTTCCTACATCATTGCTGCTTCAAACGTTGCGTTGGACTCTGGTAGCGCCGCTGCTTTTCCAGCCACCAGCAACGAGGCGGACGAAAATGTCCTCACCATCAAGAAGCGCGTCGATGAAGTCAACGTGCTGTTCATCGCTACCGATCGGCACGGCAAGTTCGTTCGCAATTTGAACGAGAACGATTTCTCCATCTTCGACGACCACAAGCCCGTGCAGTCCATCCTCAACTTCCGCCCCGAGACCGACCTGCCCATCGAGTTGGGCCTGCTCGTGGACGTGAGCGGCTCGGTGCAGGGCCGCTTTGGATTTGAAAAAGAAGCAGCCACCGGATTTCTGCAGCACATCCTCCGTCCCGGCTATGACCGTGCCTTCGTCGTTGGGTTCAACAAAGAGAGCCGCCTGACCCAGGATTTCACTGACAAAGTGCCATTGCTCGCTGCCGGAGTGCAGCGCCTGAGCAATGGCGGCGGCACTGCGCTCTACGACGCCATATACAAAGCGTGCAAGGAGAAGCTGCTGCGCGAACCATCCGACCATCCCATTCGCAAAGCGATCGTCATCCTCAGCGACGGCGAGGACAATCAGAGCGAACACACGCGCGCCCAGGCCATTGAAATGGCGCAGCGCGCCGAAGTTCTCGTCTACGCCATCTCCACCGACGACAGCGGCCTGATCCTGCGCGGCGACAGAGTTCTCGAAGACCTCGCTTCCGCCACCGGCGGTCGCGCTTTCTTCCCCTACAAGATGAAAGACATCACGCACTCGTTCTCCGCCATTGAAGACGAGCTACGCAGCCAGTACGCCGTCTCCTATAAGCCCTCCGACTTCGACGCCGACGGACGCTACCGCTCGATTGAGATCACCGCCCTGAAAAAAGATCTGCAAGTCCGCGCCCGCCGCGGATACTATGCTCCCCGGCAATAAAGCAAAGTTTCAAAGTTTCAATGTTTCAAGGACTCAACCCAAACTTTGGAACTCTGAAACCTTGAAACTTTGAAACTTTGCTGTTAACGTCCCCCTGAATCCAAATCGAGGAGCTTCCACATGGTTTTAGCGGTTCTGGCAGTCATAGTTCTGTTGGGCATCTTCCTGATCGTGATGTACAACAGCCTGGTGCAGTTGCGGGTGCGCTCCGAATCGGCCTGGTCCGATGTCGATGTCCAGCTCAAACGCCGCCACGACCTGATTCCCAATCTCGTGGAAACCGTGAAGGGCTACGCTGCTCACGAAAAGAGCACGTTCGAGGATATCGCGAAATTCCGCTCCATGGCCATGCAGGCCACCGGCCCAGTCGACAAGGCTGCCGCCGAGAATCAACTGACCGGCGCGCTCAAAAGTCTGTTTGCCGTGGCCGAAAATTATCCCCAGCTCCAGGCCTCGCAGGAATTCACGCAGCTCCAGAATTCTCTCAGCGAAATCGAGGACGCAATTCAAAACGCCCGCCGCTACTACAACGCCGTGGTGCGCGACTTGAACACCAAGATTCAATCTTTCCCAACCAACATTCTGGCCGGAATGTTCGGCTTCCAGCAGAAGCAGTTCTTCGAAACCGCTGCCGCCGATCGCGAACCAGTCGCGGTGAAGTTTTAGAGCTCGTGTGGGGCGGGCGCCCTCGCCCGTCCAAGCCGAGCGCAGCTCGGCAGTTGCCAGGGGCCATAGCAACTCTGGATAAGGGTGAAATTCTAAAAATGTTCCGCGGAGCTTATACGAATCGCCGACTCCTCGTTCTATTCTTACTGCTCGCGCTCGCCGTCACCGCCTCTGCCCAGTCCCGCAACTGGCGCGTCGCCGATTTCAAGGACACCATCTCCATCGCCGCTGATGGTACTGCCCTGGTCAGCGAAAAAATCACCCTCGCTTTCGTCGGCCAGTGGCACGGCATTCATCGCACCATTCCAGTCGAGTATCCCGGAGCGCAGGGAACCAACTACACGCTCTTTCTCGATGTCATGAGCGTGACCGACGAAAACGGAAACAAGTTGAAGTACGATTCGAGCAAGTCCGGCGCCTACCGGGATCTCAAAATCTACATTCCCGGCGCGGTCGACACAACGCGCGTCGTCAACATCGATTACTCCGTGCGCAACGGCGTCCGCTTTTTCGATAGCTACGACGAGTTCTACTGGAACGTGACCGGCAACGACTGGCCGGTTCCCATCGACCACGCCTCGGCCTTCGTGACCCTGCCCGAAAATGCCGCCGGAGGACTGCGCGCTCAGGCTTTCACCGGCGCCTACGGTTCCAGGCAAAGCGAAGCGAGCGCCGAAGTCAAAGGCGCCGACGTTCTTTTCGAAACTACTCGTCCGCTTCCAATGCGCGGCGGCCTCACCATCGACATCTATATTCCCCAGGGAGTGCTCAAGGCTCCGTCCGCGCTCACGAAGTTCGGCTGGTTTCTGAGCAGCAATCCCGTCGTGTTCCTGCCCCTGCTGACTCTCGCCGTGATGTTTGCCCTCTGGTATTCCGTGGGACGCGACCCCGATCCGGGCGTCTCCGTGGCCCCGCAGTACGAGCCGCCCAAAGGCATGTCTCCCGCCGAAGCCGGAACTTTGATCGACGACACCATCCATCCCCGCGACATCACCAGCACCATCGTCGATCTGGCCGTGCGCGGCTATATCAAAATCGAAGAAAAAGTCGACACTTTCCTGGTCTTTCACCACAAAGATTATCTGTTCCATCTTTTGAAGCCACGCGAGCAGTGGGGCCCCGACCTTACACCGCACGAACGTGTCATGCTGGAAAACATTTTTCTGGGCGGCGCTGAAACCCGCTTGTCCAGCCTGAAGAATCGCTTCTACACCGTGATTCCCGTAGTGCGTCAGGACATCATGTCCGCGCTCAAGAACAAAGGCATCTACACGCTCGACCCGGAATCGGCCAATGGCTACAGCATCGCCGCTGGCGTAGCCATCGCGATCCTCGTGGTCGCCGTGCAAGTCATGGGTTGGATGAACCTGTTTTATTCCATTCCGCTGCTGATTGGGAGCGTTCTGGTTTCCGCAGTGATCTGGTGGCTCTTCGCGCGCCAGATGACGGCCAAGACTGTGACCGGCGCGCGCACCACAATCGCCGTCCTCGGGTTCCAGGAGTTCATGAACCGCGTCGACGCCGACCGCATCAAGCGCATGCCGCCCGACACCTTCGAAAAATTTCTCCCCTACGCCATGGCGCTAGGCGTCGAACACCACTGGGCACAAGCGTTCGACGGCATCGTGAAGGATCCACCGAGTTGGTACGTCTCGCCGAACGGCTACGTCGGCTTCAGTCCGCTTTTCTTTTCAAGCTCCATGCACAGCATGGCGTCAGACATGCACCAGGTGTTCGTCTCCGCCCCCAGATCCAGTTCCAGCGGATCCGGCTTTAGCAGTGGAGGCGGCTTCGGCGGCGGAGGCTTCTCCGGAGGCGGCTTCGGCGGAGGAGGAGGCAGCGCGTTCTAGCGTTCGCACACGCCTGAAAAAACTCTGCCTGCGCCTCAAGACTCCTTACCCTTGTCATCCCGAACTTTAACCCCTTGTCATCCCGAACGAAGTGAGGGATCTGCAGTTTGCCGCAAATTGCAGATCCCTCACTTCGTTCGGGATGACAATTGATGAAAGGTGTCACCTGTGTACCGCTGCGGTGCCGCCTTCCGCCACCCTCATACTAGCTCGCGACCGCTTCTTCCAGCCTGCATTCTTCCGCCGGCTTATCGTCTCTGAGCCCCATGAATACAGGCGCTCGAAGTTTCATGCCGCCGTCCGCACTTTCGTGAGTCCACTCGGCGAACTTGATTTCAGCAACAAGTTCCGGCCGCACGAATTGAACTTTCCGCAATCCGCCAATCTCGCCGTGAAACGGATTCTGTTTCGTCTTGAGCGCCTGCAAGCGAGCAAACATTTCTTTGAGCGTCTTCTGATCGAAGCCGGTGCCGGCCTGGCCGACGTGAATGAGGCGCCCTTGCCGGTCGTACAAGCCGAGCACGAGCGCGCCGAAATATTCGCGGCTGCCCTCCGGATCGGTGTAGCCTCCGATGACGCACTCCTGACGCTGTGTGATTTTGATTTTGAGCCAATCGCGCGAGCGCTTCTCTTCGTAAGCGCTGCTGCGCTTTTTGGCGACGATGCCTTCCAGTCCGCGCTGCTTTGCTGCTTCGAAAAGATCGAGACCTTTCTCAGCATAGTGGTCGGAAAAGTGAATGACCTCGCTGTTCTTGATCCGGTTTTGCAGCAATTGCTTGCGTTGCTCGAGCGCGACGCGGCGCAGGTCGAGGCCATCGAGGTAGAGCAGATCGAACGCGTAGTAGATGACCGGCACGCCTTCGCGCCGTTGCAGGCGGCGCTTGCCCGGCTGGAATCCTGTGCGCTGCTGCATCAGGCTGAACGAAGGGCGGCCCTCGTCATCGAGCGCGACAATCTCTCCGTCGAGGATGGCACGCTGAGCTTTTACCAATTGTGGCAGGCTGCCGAGTTCGGGAAACTGTGCGGTGAGGTCATTCTGATTGCGCGACACCAGACGCACGCGGCCGTCTTCGATGAAAGCGACGGCGCGGTAGCCATCCCATTTAATTTCGAAGAGCCACCCCGGATCGTCGAAGGCTTTTGTCGTTGAGGTCGCGAGCATGGGGTGGATCACGCCGGGCATAGCTCTCTTTTCCGCTCCGGAGAGACCCTTCACCACGGAGGGCCCAGAGAACACAGAGGACTTCTGAGTCTTTGATTTGTTGACTAACTGGCTGTCTCCGTCAGCGGCGCGTGATTGTGATTTCCGTTCCTTGATCTTGTTTTCCCCTGTGTCCCCTGTGGTAGAAGATTTTCGCTTACTCCTCTCAGCGCCCTCCGCGTTCACTGCGGTTGAAGCCTTTCGCTTCTGGTCGGCGCGTGCGATTGCGTCCGCCAGCCACGCGGCCTTCACTCTCCCCCCCGATGCGGGACGGCTGCTCTTCCATTCCGCCGAGCCTTCATCGCCGGCGATCTGAGCCATGGTGCGGCCGGTGAGAATGGAGGTGTCATACGCGTCGATGTCGAATCCCGCGACCACGCGATCGTCTTTCTTCTTGATCAGCAGCCATTCATTTCCTTTGTTTCCGGCGCGGCCTTTGATGTGCACGAGCGCGAAATCGCCGTTGAGCCGCTTCCCTTTCAGGCGAAACTTGAGGTCGCCTTTTGCCAGCATCGCGGCAGCTTCTTTTTCTGTGCCCGGAACATACTCTCCCTTGACTGGCACTGGCAATAGCGGCTCCCATGTGCCTGCGTCCCAGACCATCACCGTGCCGCCGCCGTAGTTGCCTTTGGGGATGGTGCCTTCAAAATCGAAGTACGAGACGGGATGATCCTCGACCTGCATGGCCAGACGCTTGTCGGAGGGATCAAGCGATGGGCCTTTCGGAACTGCCCACGACTTGAGCACGCCTTCCATCTCCAGGCGGAAATCGTAGTGCAGGCGCGTTGCGGCGTGGCGCTGGACGCAAAAGCGGCGCCGCGATTGTTTTTCCAGCTTGGGCGGAGGCTCGGGCGTTTCCTCGAAGCGCCGTTTGCGTTTGTATTCGTCGAGCGACATGGTGGCTATTGTAATTCCGGCTTTCGAATTCGCGAGGCCTCAGTCAAAGGCGGCTCTTGCGCAAGCGGTGACGCGGCACACGGTTAACCCATGACTGTTAACCCATGACCATATACTGTTCCTGTATGAGACCTGTCGCATGAAACGTGAATACCCTGAGTCCCCGCTGGTGGGTGTGGGCGCGGTGATCGTCGAGCATCATCACGATGATCAGCGCGTCCTGCTGATCTGCCGCGGACAACCGCCGCTGCTTGGCGAGTGGTCGTTGCCAGGTGGCGTCCTCGAATGCGGTGAGACTCTGCGCGAAGCGGTGGTCCGTGAAGCCCGCGAGGAAACGGGATTGGTGGTCGAGGCGGGTGAGATGCTAGGGGTGTATGAGCGTGTAATCCGAGGCGAAGAGGGACGGGTGCGGTATCACTACGTGCTGCTTGATTTCTTGTGTCGTCCGGTTCGCGGTGATCTGAAAGCGGGGAGCGATGCGGCGGATGTTCGCTGGTTCACGCGCGACGAATTCCCCACCCTCAACCTGGCGTACGATACGAACGACGTCGTGCTCAAGGGATTGGTGCGTGCGGCGCAGACGTAGAGACCAGGCCATCCGGTAGTGAATCCAGTTGTCGTGGCGACGCGCAGGCTGCCGAACTGCGCTTATCATGAACGGGGCACAGCCAGGTCCCACACAAGAGAGCCGTGCCATGATTTTCTCGGCGCACCTCCGCGTCTCGGCGGTGAGATCGCCCTAGTCAGCCATCTTGGCCACGTGCACCGGGAAGCCCGTCTTGGGCAGCAGCGACGTTAGCTCGAACACTTTGAAGCCGTCACCGGTGATTTCCGTCTGGCGATAGATGCCGGGCTCGGTTTCGGCCGTTTCGTGACGGCCCTGCAGGTCGTCGAGAAACTTCTGCGCGTCTTTGAGGCTGGCCGCGCCGCCTTTGGCGCGCGTCACCACCGCCTCGGTGGCATAGGAGCGGGCAAGTTTCGGCCAATACTTTTGCAGCAACTGGGTGCTCGCGAAGATATCAGCCCAGACAATTTCTCCGTTCACGGCGACCACGACGCCCACCGCATTCTTATCGCGCAGTTGGCGGATGACGCTTTCGTAGTTACGCTGCACCGGTTCGGCGATAGCATCCACTTGCTTTTGAACTTCCTTGTTGTCCATAACTTGAGCATAAGAAGTGGTCGCATTCACCGCGGGAGCGGCGCCGGTAACCTCTACGCTCTCCGCCATGGCACGCTGCGAAGTGCGGACGCTGTCCCACACTTGCTGCTGATCTTTCGCGGCCATCGCTTTGCTGCGCACGACGGGAGCGGCGACAAGACCGCCAATAACCCCTCCGGCGCTGCCGAACTCGTATTTACCGTTCGCCGGCACCCACCGCCCGGGCTCGACGCAGAAGACACTCAGGTCGACCGGATCGCTCTCCGCGGGCACGATGCGGTCTTTGCCGATGACGCGGTCCTGCTTGCCGCCAGTCACTATCTCACCGGCGAGGAGTAACAACGGCCGCTTCGAGTTATTAACAAGAACCAGCCGATTTACTTCCGCGTCGCGTACGGGACGAATGGTCGGCGCTTCGCCGGGACGGTGACGGATGAGGCCACGCGCCTGGCCAGCTTCAGTTACAACAACGTCGCCGCTGCGCAGGCCTTCATCGAGGGTTAGAAACTCTGCCGTGTCATACGACTTACTGGCTACAACGGGAAAGACAGTCAGATTGCCGCTGCGAATCGGGCTGAGCAGAGAATAACCAGACGCTGGCGTTACTTCGCCTGCTTGCAGCAGGCACGGAACCACAACCGCCGACACTACTAACAGAACGATTCCAGCAACCACGATGACCAGCCGCATAATTGGCCCTCCCAGCAGGAAAGACACCAGTAAAGACACGGAGGCTCCCGCGTACGCGCGATCTTCTGCTTGTGCCGCCGCCCCGGCACGCCAAGATAGAGCGTGCCGGGGGACTGATCCGCGAGTCTTCCAGGAGTGTCTTTCTCTGCTCGCTGATCGAAGAACGCACGATTTATTCGTCCTTGCATCAAATAAATTGCTAGCATCATCTGGGACATGCCAAGGTCCGCCCAATCCGGCCACGGAGCAGACGTCGCTACGGCTCTTTACGAGCGCAGCGGGGCTGCGGCCTACGGCGTGAGCGCTGAGCAGTTCGCGGCCATCCTCGATGAAATTCTGCGCAAATATCTTCCCCCCAATTCGGCCCAAACTTCGGTTCCTAATTCGGCCCACGCTTCGGCAGAACAGAAAGCTGGTTTCTGCGCCGGGCTGCGCCTGGAAGAACTGGCGCTGGCGCGCGCATGTGCCGCGGGAAACGAGCGGGCGTGGCAGGACTTCATCAGCCGCTACCGGCAGAAGCTGCGTAGCATGGCGCTGCACATTACGCGCGACAGCGCACATGCCGCGGAGTTGGCCGATTCGCTGTTTGCGGATTTGTATGGCGTGAACGCACGCAATGGAGTACGCAGTTCGAAGCTTGTCTCCTACACCGGCCGCGGTTCGCTCGAAGGCTGGTTACGCACGGTGATGGCGCAGGAGTTCATCAATCGCTATCGCAAGCAGAAACGCACAGTCAGTCTGGAAGAGCAGACGGAGGAGGGTGTGCAGTTTGCGGCGGCGGTTCCTGAGCCGGCGTGCGCTTCTGACCAACGGCTGGAAGCCGCAGCCGACGAGGCGCTGGCGGAACTTTCGTCAGAGGACCGGTTTACGCTGGCGTCTTATTATCTGGATGGCCGGACACTGGCCGAGATTGCGCGCACGCTGGGGCTGCACGAATCGAGCGTCAGCCGGCGGCTTGATCGGCTCTCAACGGGGCTCCGGAAGCGCATTCTGGCGGGGCTGCGCACGCAGGGAATGAGCCATGCCCAGGCTACGGAAGCACTGGAAACCGACGTTCGGGACATACGGTTGAATTTGCGCTCGCGTTTGACGCAAGATTCCGGGGCGAAAGCGTTCCCTGAGGGAAAGGTTCCGGCACAAGACGCAGGCGACGGTAAGGAATGACTGAAGGAAGCGATGACTGAAGTACCCAAAATCGTGTATGACCGCCTGCGGGCTGCTCGGCCGGAGCGTGCTTTGCCGGGCCGAGCTTTACCGGAGCGACTCGGGCCCGAGCGAGCGCATCCGGATGCGGATCTGCTGACGGCTTTTGCCGAGCAGGCGCTTTCGGCGACCGAGCGCGACGGCGTGCTTGAACACCTGGCGCTCTGTTTAGACTGCCGCGACGTGATCGCCCTGGCGCTTCCGGCTGCAGACATTGTGGCCTCTCCGATTGCGGCCGAGGGTGAAGCAGTGCGGGCGGCGGTTCTGACGAAGGCGGAGAGGAACTGGCTGACCTCAAGAAAGTTTGCCTGGCCAACTCTGCGCTGGGCTGCGCTGGCAGCGGGAATTGCGGTAGTTGCCTCGGTGCTTCTGCTCCGTCCTGGGAAGCTGAACCAGGCGATGCCGCCCTCCGTAAACCCGCAGGTCGCGACTACTATGCCGCCAGCTTCCGACCAGCAGATCGCATCGTCGCCAGTCCCGTCGTTGCCAGTCGCATCGTCGTCAACCGCATCGCCGTCAACGGCTAGAACCGACGAGGCACGGCCAAAGTCGGAATCGCGGTTGTCCAAGAAATTCAAGGCTGGACAGGTGGTGACGCCGTCGCTGCAAGCGGAGCCCGGAATCCTGGTTGCTGACAGCAAGAAGGACTCAGGCCGGGCAGACAAGCTGTCGGTAGCGCCAACGGCCGGAGCCCCAGCGTTCGATTACCATGCATCCGCAAGTCGAGGGGCGACTGAAACCGTCCAGGTTTCTGCAGCAGCCTCCGCGGCAGCCCTCGCGCCCTCCCCCGAAGGCAGCCTGATGGCACGGAACGAAGCGCCAGCGATTGAAAAGGCAAAGCCGGCGCTGCAAGGGATCGAAACAAATGAGCAGCAAGAAACCAAAGCAGCTGTTGGTCCCGGGCCAGCCAAGTTACAAGCGAGGAATGTGATGTCTGCCGCGAAACTGGCATCCCCTGCGAGCCCGACTTTGGCGCACAATGTTACATGGGCGATTACCGGGGGCGCCCTGCAACGGTCACTGGACAGCGGCCAGAGCTGGCAAAACGCTTTGCGCGCGGATCATCCATTGCTGTGCTACGCAAGCCACGACGAGGACGTATGGACCGGCGGG
>JGI12270J11330_10000216_pt1 | contig 42793 bp, 39 predicted proteins | sample PeaSoiMetSII2010_FD_11330 | JGI IMG/M metagenome (IMG submission 11330)
CGCCGATCTCCACGCAGGAGGCGGCGGCAACATTGGCGGCAGGGGCATCCGTTCGCGGTGCTGCGGCTGCCGCAACCGCCGCCTTGCGCTCGGCCTGACCGCGCAAGCGGGCCAGGTCGGCATCGGTCAGCACGTGAAACCGGTCGGGGTCGATCTGCAGGTCGACCCTTCCGGGCTCGCGCACCGTGTCCGTCGGACCCCCCAGCAGGAGCCAAATGCCGATGGCAAGGTTGGCGGCCAGCAGGGCGAGAAAGAGCGCCTTCATAGGACCCGGTTCGTGACCGCGTCGCTGGCCAGCGCACGCGCCCGGTGCCACAAGCCCCGCAGCACGAGATCGGGTTCGTGCGCGATCATCGTGCCGAATCCGGCTTGCGCACGCAGCAGTGCAAACAAGTCCGGACCCCTGCCGCCCGATAGCACGACGTGCACCAGGGCGCCGGCCTGTTCGCGGATTCGCCGCACACGACGCTCGATCAGCCCGATCTGGGCGTCGAGAATGCCCGTGCAGATGGCGTCATCGCTATTGTCCGGATGTGCGACGTATTCCCCCGCGGCCAGCGGTAGCCGCGCGGTCCCCTGCGCCAGGCTGGTGCGCATCAGATCGATTCCCGGCGCGATGACGCCACCGACAAAGCGACCGTCTTCGTTCAGCCCGTCGACCGTGGTGGCCGTGCCCGCGTTGATCACGGCCAGGACGCCCTGTGGAAACCGTGCGCGCGCGCCGATGAGTGCGTGCCAGCGGTCCGGCCCCAATTGCAAGGGGTTGCGGTAGGAATTGCGCAGCGTGATGCCGTCGTGATCAAACTGCGCGGCGGCCCCCAGCCACTGAACCTTTTGCGAGCTTGCTGCGCGAAATGCCGCATCGATTGCGTTCACCCTTTCCTCGGAGGCAACGGCGCAACCCACGATTGCCGTGGGCGTATCTGCGCGCTTTAGCTCTGTCAGCAGCTTGGCGGCGAGTTGCGGGTCGTCCATCGCAATGCTGCCACGTCGGTTCGCATGCGCCGTCGCTGCCTCCGGGATGTCGGCCTCGCGCCATTGCGCGGCCGCAGGGCAGGTGAGCTCCCACTTCAGCGCCGTGTTGCCGGCATCGAGCAGCAGCCAGCTCACGTCTGCTCCCGGTGCTCATCAGCGCCCGAGAAATCGGCGCGCAGGCCCATTTCTCCGCTGATCCGTTTGAACAACATGCCGTGGCACTCGAGCAACAGTCGGCCCTGGTCGTCGACCCCACGGGCGATGCCCGATTGCGCCGGCTGGCCTGCACCGTGCAGGCTTACACGGCGTCCAAGATACGCGAAGCGGGCGTTGAACTGTTCGCGCATGGCGCCAAATCCGCAGGCGTCAAATTGCAGGGCGGCATCGATCAGCGCGGCGGCCAAGCGGGCCAGCCAAAGTTCCCGATCGGCATGAACGGCTTCACGTCCCAGGCGCTCGGCCAATTCGGCAACGGGCTGCTCGATGGCCTGTCGCTGCACCGGGTCAAGGAGCAGGTTCAATCCCATGCCGATCACCAGGGTTCGCGCGCCGGTCGGGTCTTCGGCAATCTCGGTGAGAATTCCCGCCAGTTTGCGGCCATCGAGCAAGATATCGTTGGGCCATTTCAATTGAACCTCGACCCCATGGCCATGCAAACACTCAGCGACAGCAACGCCGCAAGCCAAGGTGACGGCCGATGTCGAATCCGGTGCGCTGTTCCAGGGCAGGGCCAGCGAGAACAGCAGGGAGCCCCCCGCCGAGGCGTGCCAAGTCCGGCCGATGCGGCCGCGGCCGGCAGTTTGCCGCGCTGTCGCGCGCAGGATCACGCGCGACGGCGCCTGGGCGCGAGCCCGGTCCATAAGGTCGGCATTCGTTGAACCGGTCGAGGCGACAACCTCCAAGTCGACATCGGTCCGCTGAAGGTGGCGCGCGATGGCATCGGCGGACAAGGCCACCGACAATTCCTCCGACGCTGCAGGCGAGTGCGCGAGGGAGGATTGGCAGGTTGGGGTAATCGTCGGGGCGGTGGCTTTTCTGCTCAAGGGTGCATCTCTGCTGCCAAAGTACTTTCCAGGACAAAAGCTTGCGGCCGGATCCTGGCAGCCGATGTTCGCCGGATCCGCTTGCCGGGAATTTAGCATCGATAAAAACCGTCTTGCCTGTCGGGGCGGGGCGGTCGGGTCGGCGCTTGCCGGCGACGCAACGGCCTACACTTGCGTTTGCCGAACTGGGAGAGGGTCGTCCCGCATGAGTTACTTCCAACGACACGTCTTTTTCTGCCTCAATGAACGTGCCCCGCCCGATGCCTGCTGCGCCAACCATAAAAGCGCGCAGATGCACGCCTACGCGAAGGACCGGGTCAAGAAGCTCGGCATCAGCGGTGCCGGCAAGATCCGCATCAACAAGGCCGGCTGCCTGGATCGCTGCGACGAGGGTCCCTGTGTGGTCGTATACCCCGATGCGGTTTGGTACACCTACGCCGACCGGCATGACATCGACGAGATCATCGACTCGCACCTGGTCGGCGGCAAGTTGGTAACGCGACTGCTGCTGCCGTGAAACCCCGAGCTTGCTGAGCCCTGGATTGCCGTGAGACCCGTCAGCGAGCGCTGCAACCTCGATGGTCCGGCCGGTCGAATCGAGTTTGTGCTCGAGCGCCCGGTCGGGCCGATTCACGGCTTTGCGTTCATCGGCCATCCGCATCCGCTCTACGGCGGCACTTTGGATAACAAGGTTGTCGCAACGCTGGCACGCGCTTTCCTGACCATGGGCTGGGTCGCGGTGCGTCCGAATTTCCGGGGTGTGGGGGCCAGCGAGGGGGTCCACGACAACGGGGTCGGGGAAACTCTGGACTTTTTGTTCCTGGTGGACCACGTTCCGCGCCTGCCGCGATGGGACGTGCCGTTGCCGCAGCCTACGCCGGTCGCGCTGGCCGGTTTTTCCTTTGGCAGTTACGTGGCGGCGCGTGCGGCGCAGGAACTTGCGCAGCGGGGGCGGCCGGCGCGGGCAATGGTGCTGATCGGTACGGCCGCCGGCAAATGGCCCGTGCCCAGGGTCGATCCCGCAACCGTGGTCATTCATGGGGAAGCCGACGAAACGATCGCCCTCGGCGATGTTTTCACCTGGGCCCGCAAATCCGAGGTGCCGGTGATCGTGATCCCGGGTGCCGACCATTTCTTCCACCGCCGGCTTACCACGCTCAAGCGGCTGGTTCTGCAGAATCTGGCGGGCGCCGCGCAGCTGGCTGCGGAGGCAGCCGATGGGTCCGGGCAACTGCTTGCGGAGCGCGCGGCCGATGGATAGCGAGGAAGCCGGTCCGGCATCGGATCCGCGGGGCGCCTCGGGCGCGCTCGTGTTTCCCACCGATTTCCCCATCAAGATCATGGGGCACAACCGGCTCGAATTCGAGCCGCAGATGCTGGCTATCGTGCGCACGCATGCGCCTGATCTGGATATGAACACGGTCGAGGTGCGGCAATCGCGCGGCGGCAAATACCTGTCGGTGACCGTGACGATACGAGCACAATCGCGCGCGCAACTCGACGCGATCTACCGCGAGTTGACCCGCCACCCGCTGGTCAAGGTGGTGCTGTGATACGCGTGCGCGAGCTGGGCCGGGTGGATTATTGCGACGCCTGGCAGGCGATGAAGCAGTTCACCGCCCAACGGGACCCCGACACCGCCGACGAGCTTTGGCTGGTAGAGCATCCGCCGGTGTTCACGCTGGGCCAGGCGGGGCGTCGGGAACACCTGCACCTGTCCGGCGCAAGGCCCGCCGACGCAATACCGGTTGTGGCGACGGATCGCGGCGGGCAGGTGACGTATCACGGGCCGGGGCAGGTGGTGGTCTACACGCTGATCGATCTGCGCCGCGCCGGTTTTTTCGTGCGCGAGCTCGTGTATCGAATCGAGGAGTCGGTGATCCAGACCCTGGACCAGGTCGATGTGGCTGGCTCGCGCATCCGTGGCGCGCCTGGGGTTTACGTGACTATGCCGGGTGCTGCCGAGGATGCCGGTGCGGAGCCGTGCTTTGCCGGCAAGGCGAAGATCGCTGCCTTGGGGATCAAGGTGCATCGCGGCTGCTCGTACCATGGGGTGGCGCTCAACGTCGCCATGGATTTGGCACCGTTTTCGGCGATCGATCCCTGCGGCTACCGGGGTCTGGCGGCGGTCGACTTGGCTACACTCGGGGTTTGCAGCGACTGGGACGCGATCGCGGGGCGCCTGGTCGAGCGCTTGCGCGCGCACCTGGCGCCCGCGGGCTGCACGCCGGCGGTGGATCCGCGGATCGTGCGCGCGGGTTCAAAATTTCTGCCGCAGGAGTGAAATTGACTACGACCAACGGAGCAAGCGGGCCAGTATCCACCGCTGGCGCCAAGCAGAAGGGGGCGGACAAGACCGCGCGCATTCCCATCAAGATCGAGCGCAGCGGCGAACGGCTGCGCAAGCCCGACTGGATCCGGGTGAAGATGGGCTCGGAGTCGTCCCGGTTCTACCAGGTCAAGCAAATCCTGCGCGAGCACCACCTGTACACGGTATGTGAGGAGGCGAGCTGTCCCAACATCGGTGAATGTTTCGGCAAGGGCACGGCGACCTTCATGATCATGGGCGACAAGTGCACCCGGCGCTGTCCTTTCTGCGACGTCGGCCATGGCCGCCCGGACCCGCTCGATGCTCAGGAGCCCCAGCACCTGGCGCAGACCGTTGCGGCTATGGCGCTGCGCTACGTTGTCATCACCTCGGTGGATCGCGATGACCTGCGCGACGGTGGCGCGCAGCATTTCGTCGATTGCATTCGCGCCGTGCGCGCATCATCGCCGGCTACGCAGATTGAGGTCCTGGTCCCTGACTTCCGCGGCCGGCTCGAGCGCGCGCTCGATGCCCTGGTGCAGGCGCCGCCGGACGTGATGAATCACAACCTGGAAACCGTTCCGCGCCTGTACCGTCAGGCCCGGCCGGGGGCCGACTATGCGCATTCGCTGGCCCTGCTGCAGCAGTTCCGCCAGCGCGTGCCCACGGTGCCGACCAAGAGCGGCCTGATGGTTGGCCTGGGCGAGACCGACGAGGAGATCCTCCAGGTCATGCGCGATCTCCGTAGCCACGGGGTCGAGATGCTCACGATCGGGCAATACCTTGCGCCCAGCGAACACCACCTTTCGGTGCAGCGCTACGTTGCGCCGGAAGTCTTTGGGCATTTTGAGCGCGAGGCGCGCGCGATGGGTTTTGCCCATGCCGCCTGTGCGCCGCTGGTGCGCAGCTCCTACCACGCCGACCAGCAGGCGCATGCCGCCGGGCACGCAGCCGCAATTTCCCGCTGAACTGGCAAAGCCGCCTTTACCTGGTAAGCACATCGTTTTGGTACTTGGCCAAGCGCACCGGCCAGGGAAACTCCCAGCAGCGCCGTGCAGCGCTTGAGCGTGCTCGTGGGATGACGATCAGCAGCCCGACCGTGGTTGCGATGGTTGCGATCTGCTTTCCCACCGCTACGGTTGCCGGTCCAGAAATCAGAGCGCGCCCTTGCCGGTCTCCCCGGTACGGATGCGAACTACCTGGTGGAGATCGAAAACGACGATTTTGCCATCGCCAATCTTGCCGGTGCGTGCCGCCGTCCGGATCACCTCGATGGCGCGGTCCAGCAGGGCCTCATCCACTGCCGCCTCGAGCTTTAACTTCGGAAGAAAATCAACCTCGTACTCCGCGCCGCGATACAGATCAGCATGGCCCTTTTGTCGACCGAAGCCTTTGACGTCCGTTACTGTAATGCCCCGCACCCCGACCGCGGATAGGGCCTCGCGCACCTCGTCGAGTTTGAACGGCTTGATGATCGCTGTGATCAATTTCATGCCCCGTACCCCAATTACCTTCAGCGCGATGGATCAACGAATTTCCAGGAATTTCCGGGTTCGTAGCGCCGACCAGCCGGCAAGCAAAATATAGCCGAAACAAGGGGGGTGCGAATCTTTTCCGGCCATAGCCTGGCGGGCGCAGAACCAGCGCAACGAACAGGCCCGCTTCCTGGCGTACGACGCCAAGGGATCGGCCGGCGGACAAAGCAAGCCCGTCCGAGACTCGTGACGCATCGGCAACATCGACGGAACCGGATGCAAGGAGCGACGGACCGGCCCCGACGTGGGTACCTGAGCGGGCAAAGTCGTGATCTGCAGTACGGCCTGCATTGGACGCGACGGCAAGCGTCGGCCGTAGCTCTGGAACGTCGACTATCGCCTATGTGCTTTCCCGACCCGCAAGCCGCGCTGTCAAGGGCCTCGATCGGGCCGAAAACGCGCCGTCGATGGCGGAGCCGCGGCGTGTCTACCGTCTGTGCATGGTGTGGCGGTCACGAAGCACGCGGCTTCCGAATACCGTTCGAGCTTGCTGAAAGTGAGGCTACTCGACCGGATTGCGCCGGGAGCCGATGAGGTGTGCGGCCAACCATTGGTTGCTGTGTCTGCAATTTGGCCAGAAGCCAACGATGGGAAAATTTTCCGGTACCACTTATTCGGTCCCCATTTTCGTGGACGGGTCTGTGGGAAACTTACGTTGATGCTGCCGAATCGGCAGCATTCCAGTCCTATCGTCAATTGACGCAAAGACCCAGCTAGGATGGTGCGATGGTGTTTGTCTCCACAAGCCATTCCTCGACCGGTAGTGCATTTCTGGGAACAGTACTTTTGGCGTTTGCCTATTGGGCAATCCCGGCAAGCGCGGACGAAGCAGACGCGCCGGCAGCGACGCCTCTTGAGCCAATCGTGGTAACGGCGACCAAGCACGCGGCAACTGCGGCTGACGAGGAACTGACGCGCAACGTGGCGATGGCTCTGCGCTCCGATCCCTTTTTCTATGACGAACACGTCACTGTCTCGGTAACAGATGGTGTCGTCACGTTGCAGGGCGTGGTTTTCGATGATTGGGATCTGCGAATCGCGATGCGCATCAGCAATCGGGTTGCCGGTGTGAAGAGTGTAAGCTACGAACTCGAAATTGGTGGTATCGGTAGCGATTGATGCAATGTAGCCGTGAGCAGTCAAACGTCACAGACGGCGGCCGCTGAATTTGAACCGCTGACCATTCGTCTTGCGACGATGCTCAGCGGACCCGACGCAAGACTGAGCACTCGGGAGGGCGCAGCAACTCCAGTAAAGGTGGCGGCAATGGCCGGCGCCCTTGTGCTTGCGCTCCCGGTGCAGGCTGCCAGCACCTACAAACCAAGCCTCGGCACCAATGAAATGGGACAAAAAATTCGCCGCAAGCCAGGTGCGTGGGCGACTCGGGTAATCAGAGCGCGTCTTTGCCGGTTTCACCGGTGCGGAGGCGGACCGCCTGTTTGAGTTCAATAATCAAAATCTTGCCGTCGCCGGCCGGCGCTACTGCCGGTCCCTCCGGCATGGGTGTAAACCATCGCCTGCATTGACGAACCCGCGTTATTGGGATGCAGCAGGGACGTTGGCCGCAACCTTGTCAGAGTCCGTGCGATTCCACCAGCCGCCACCAAGGGCTTGAAACAAGGATGCGGTATCACCGTACCGATTGGTCCGTGCCAGCACCAGGGTGACCAGCGCTTGCTGATACGATTCTTGCGCACCCAGCAGCGTCAGAAAATTGACGTAGCCGAGGTCGTACTGTTTGCGAGTGACGATCAGAACTTTGTTTGCCGCCCGCTCCGCTTTGACCGCTGCGGCCAATGCGTCCGCATCGGATTGGATGGCATGCAGCGTATCGGCAACGTTCTGGAATGCAGTGATCAACGTTAGTCGATATTGCTCCTTCGCCTGGAGCAGGCCTTCGTCCGCGGCCCGCTCGCGATGCAACAAGGTGAAGCCATCGAATATGGGTTGCGCTACGTCGCCGACGATGTTCCAGAACGGGCCGCCGGTGCTGAACATCTGGTTGACTTTCGATGCCACCCCGCCGATGGCACCGGTCATCGTGAATTGCGGTAAGCGGTTGGCGATCGCGACACCCACCTGTGCGCTTGCCGAGTGCAGCTGTTCCTCTGCGGCACGTACGTCCGGGCGCTGTTCGATCAGTTTCGAGGGCAGGCTCAACGGAAGATCCTCCGGCAAGCGCAATGCGGAAAGGTCGAAGTCGTCGTCGACCGCTTCATTGGGCAGATTCCCGCAAAGCGCCCGGATCAGGTCGTACGTCTGTTCGAGTTGTTTTTGCAGGGGCGGAAGCAGTTCCTCAGCCTGTGCAACGGCAGACTCCTGCAAGGCGACGTCGATGCTCATGGCGTACCCCAGCCGGAACTGATTGCGCAGGACTTCGAGCGCTTTCGCGTTGGCGTCGATGAATTCCTGGGTCGCCGTGATCTGGGATCGCAAGGACGCTGCCTGAATTGCAGCGCCGACAACGTTACTGGTGAGCGTGATGTAGGTCGCTTCCATCTGATAGCGCAGCGAGTCCGCTTGCGCTCGCAGGGACTCCACCTGTCGGCGATTGCCGCCAAAGACGTCCGGCGTGTAACTCAGCGCGAGCTGCGCCGTATAGAAGTTGTAAATGACGGGACCGTTGTACGGAGCTGGTCCGGATGGATTCTGGTACGTCGAGATGACGGTCCCGTTCCCCTGGATCCCGGGGGAGTTTCCACCTTGATTACCCGCAAGCTTTTGCCGCTCAGTATTGAAATCCGCACCGATGGTCGGGTAGAAAAATCCTTGCTGCGCGTAAACGTATTCCAACGCCTGACGCAATGCCGCCTGTGCCGCTGGGATCGTCGGATTGGCCTGTAGCGCTTTTTCGACCAATTTGTCGAGCTGGGGTGACTGGAACTGCATCCACCACGCAAAGGGGATGTCGCGTCCCATCACAAAGTGCTGCGCATTCCCGGCCGGGTCTGTAGTCGATGCGGTTGTCTCTGGCATGGCTTGCGGCGAATAGCCCGTGCCGGTGACGGTGGCGGCCCGCTGATAGTTGGGGCCCACGGCGCACGAGGCCAGCAACGCAAGGGCAAGCATGGCGAGCAGGCAGTGCCACCGCCGGCCAATGGCAAACGATGCGAGCAAGGACTTCAATGTTGTCTTTCGTGAGCCGACGGCGGGTCCCGGAATATGCGACAAATTCTAAAAACCTTGGTCCATGCCCGAAACTGTGACTTATCGCAGTTGACGGGGGGTCGCTGTCGCCAAGATCATTCGTCCCTTTCAAACCGGGCGGATTCATGCATTTCGGAAAAATACCGATCATTGCTGGTGCCAGCCTTGCGGCCCTTGCCGTCGTCGTGATGAGTGTCTTCATCCCCGGCGGTGCCGCCAGCAACGGTGACAAGCCGGGTACGGCAAGCGCGGCCGAGCCTAGATCGCCCAAGTCACCGGGGCCGGGCGACTCGCAGGCCGTGGACCATGTCGACCTCAACGATGCGCAGGTGAAGACCATCAATGTCAATCCGGCCACCCAGCACGTTTTCTCCGTCCAGCGCACGGCACTCGGCAGTATCGATTTCAACGAAAACCGGGCCGTGCAGGTTTTCACACCCTACCAGGGGAAGATCATCCAGGCGTTCCCAGACGTCGGCGACGAAGTGGTGCGGGGAAGGACGCTATTCACCATTGACAGCCCGGACCTGATCCAGGCCGAATCGACCTTGATTGCCGCGGCGGGTGTCTACGATCTGACGACGACGGTACTAACGCGTGCCAAGCAGCTCTATGAGGCACAGGGGATCGCCCAGAAGGATCTGGAGCAGGCGGTCTCCGACCAGCAAACCGCCGAAGCCGCGCTCAAGGCCGCGCGCGATGCAGTCCGGGTGTTCGGCAAGTCGGATGCGGAGATCGATGCGATCGTTGCCAAGCGCAAGATCGACCCCGCGCTGGTTGTTCCCAGCCCGGTATCCGGCAGGGTCACCGCGCGCGTAGCCCAGCCGGGCTTGCTGGTGCAACCGGGCAACGCGCCAGCGCCGTACACCATCGCCGACGTTTCGACCATCTGGATGTTGGCCGATGTTACCGAGAGCGACAGTCCCTTTTTCCGATTGGGACAGGCGGTACAAGTCAAGGTCATGGCATTCCCGGAGCGAATCTTCGAAGGCAAGATCACGACGATCGGCGAAGCAGTCGATCCGAACACGCACACCGTGGTTGTTCGCTCCGAGCTGCGCGATCCCAAGCATGAACTGCGACCCGGGATGTTCGCCACCTTTGTGATTCGCACGGGCGAGCCGGTAACCGCAATCGCGGTGCCCCAGGACGGAGTGGTCCGTGAGGGTGACGGCTCGATGACGGTGTGGGTCACGACCGATCGGCACCGCTTTACCAAGAGAACCGTGATCGTCGGTCTCCGACAAGATGGGCTCGATCAGATCAGCGAGGGTTTGCAAGCCGGGGAACTTGTGGTGACCGAAGGGGCCGTATTCCTCAGCAACATGCTGGTTGCAAGCCCTGAGTCCTGATTCCCATCGCTCTGCACCAGCAGGGCACAACCAGAGACGTATATCGTGCTGAAGGGCATACTCGCGTTTGGCCTGACGCGCCGAACCATGGTTCTGCTGGGCCTGGCGGTATTTCTTGGCGGTGGATTCTTCGCCGTTAATGAGCTCAATGTCGAGGCCTACCCGAACCCGGCTCCCGTGATCCTGGAGATCACGGCACAAGCGGCCGGTCTTTCGGCCGAGGAAATGGAGCGCTATTACACCATTCCGATGGAGATTGGCCTTTACTCCACGCCCGGTATTGCCAATATCCGCTCCACCTCGTTTTACGGTCTTAGCTTCGTGCGCGTCACGTTCAAATACGGCGTCGACTACTACTTCGCATATACGCAGGCGGCCTTGAGCCTGCAACAGAACGTCTCGTTGCCGCAGAACCAAATTCCGCAAATCCAGCAATCCAGCCTGGTAGGCGAGGTGTACCGCTACCAGGTGGTGGGGCCGCCGCACTTCGGACTGACCAATCTGCGCACGGTCCAGGATTGGATCGTTGCCCGCCGGCTCTCGACCATTCCCGGTGTCGTTGCCATCAATAGCTGGGGCGGCACCACCAAGCAGTTCGACGTTGAGGCGGATTTGAACAAGCTTCAGGCCTACAGCATCACGGTGCCACAGTTGCTCGCTGCCCTTGGCAATGCAAATATCAACGTCGGTGGACGTGAGATAAACATCGGCCAGCAGTCCGTGAACATTCGTGGCGTCGGGCTGGTCGACAGTGGCGGCAATGACGATCTGACCAAAGGCTATAAGGTCAACGACATCGAAAATGTCGTCCTCGCACAGATGAACGGCGTACCGGTGCGCGTCAAAGATATCGCCAGCGTCCGCGTCGGGTACGTCCCGAGGTTGGGCATTGCCGGGCGCGATCACGACGACGATGTCGCTGCAGCCATTGTCGTGATGGGCCGGACCCAGCATACCAACGAGATCGTGCCGCGTATCAAGGCCGAAGTGGAGAAGCTCAATCATGACGGCAGCTTGCCGCCCGGAGTAAAGATCGTTCCCTACTATGACCGAACCTCGCTGGTCGAGGTTACCACCCACACGGTCTTTCACAACCTCATATTCGGCTGCCTGCTTGTCTTCCTTATCCAGTGGATTTTCCTGGGCGACCTGCGCAGTGCCATCATCGTCGGAGTCAACATTCCGTTTGCATTGCTGTTCAGCATCATCCTGCTGGTGCTGCGCGGTGAGGATGCCAACCTGTTGTCCATCGGCGCAGTCGATTTCGGGATCATCATCGATTCGGCAGTGATTCTTGTGGAAAACATTTTCCGCAATCTGCAGGCCAGCAAAGAGGACCGGCGTACCCTGCTCGAGGATCTGGCCGAGGGGCAGCTCGGAACCGACCCGACGCATGCAAGGGACGTAAATCACAAGTCGACGTGGACGAATCGGATGCGCCTGATCTATATCAGCGCGCTGCAGGTGGACATGTCGATTCTGTTCTCTGTCGCGATTACGGTGGCGGCCTTTGTTCCCCTGTTTACCATGCAGGGTGTCGAGGGTCAGATCTTCGGACCAATGGCCAGGACCTATGGCTACGCCCTGGCGGGGGCATTGATCGCGACTTTTACCGTCACTCCGGTTCTGGCTTCCCTCGTGCTGCCAAAGCACGTGAAGGAGGTCGAGACGTTCCTGGTTCGGTGGATACGTTCTGCCTACACGCCGGTGTTGCGCTGGTCGCTGGCAAACCGCAAGCTGATGGTTGGGCTTGGCGCAATCTTTCTGGTCCTGAGCGGCTTGCTTGCAACTCGGCTCGGTTCGGAGTTCCTGCCGGCCTTGGAGGAGGGCAACTACTGGATTCGCGCGTCCATGCCATTGACGATGTCGCTGGACGCTGGCACCGAGGCCACGCGCAAGATGCGCGATATCCTGCTCCGGCATCCGGAGGTCATCACGGTCGTTTCCCAGCATGGCCGTCCCGACAACGGCAGCGACGCCTCGCCCTTCTCCAACGTCGAACTGTTCGTGCCGCTAAAGCCGTACGACGAGTGGCCCTCCGGCCTGACCAAGGACAAGTTGACCGATCAATTGCAAAAGGAGTTTACCGACGAGTTGCCGGGTGTGGTCTTTAACTTCTCGCAATATATTCAGGACAACGTCGAGGAGGCGATTTCCGGCGTCAAAGGCGCCAACTCCGTCAAGATCATCGGTCCCAACCTGGAAGTGCTCGAAAAGCTTGCGGTGCAGGTCCAGGACGAGATGAGTCAGGTGCGGGGCGTTGCCGATCTCGGGATTTTCCGCGTGCGCGGCCAGCCGAACCTGAACATCAAGGTGGACCGTGAAAAGGCCGCCCGCTATGGGTTAAATACCGGCGATGTCAACACCGTCATTCAGGCGACCATGGGCGGCGCGGTCGCAACCTCGGTTCTGGAAGGCGATCGCCAGTTCAATCTCGCGGTTCGCCTCGCGCCCAAGTTTCGTGACAGCATCGAGTCGGTAAGCAGCATCAAGGTCGGGTACCAGACAGCCAGCGGCGCGACCGCCTACATACCGCTGCGGGATCTGGCCTCGATCAGCCTGGATACCGGGGCTTCCTACATCTATCACGAAACCACGCAGCGATATATTCCGATCAAGTTCAGCGTGCGTGGCCGCGATCTGGGCAGTACGGTTGCCGAGGCGCAGGAGCGCATTGCCCGCGATGTGAAGCTGCCGACCGGATATCGCATGATCTGGGCCGGCGAGTTCGAGGACCTGCAGCTCGCGCAAAAGCGCCTCGCAGTGGTAGTACCGCTCAGCCTCGTTCTGATCCTCGTGCTCCTGTACGGACTGTTCAATTCGCTGCGTGACAGCCTGCTGGCGCTGGCGGGCATTCCCTTCGCCATCGGCGGCGGAATACTGGCACTGTATGTCACCGGACTGCCGTTCAGCGTCTCGGCGGCGATTGGATTCATCTCGTTGTTCGGTGTGTCGGTAATGAACGGCATCCTCGTGATCACCTACTACAATCATGTTCGCATGCGCGGCGTGGGAAGCATCGATGCCATGTTCCATGCTGCCGAACAGCGGATGCGCCCGATGTTGATGACCGCACTGTCCGCCTGTATCGGCCTTTTCCCCGCAGCACTTTCCCACGGCATCGGCAGCCAGGTGCAGCGTCCGCTGGCGACCGTCGTGGTCGGCGGTCTGCTCATCGGACCGGTTTTATTGATGGTGGTTGTGCCGGCGCTCCAGACCTTGTTCCTGCAAAAAGAGCCCTCACACGCCACCGCTCATGGCACCGATAGGATCGAGGAGCACGATTAGGCGCGAGGCCGGAATCAAATCATGGATGCTATCCCTTGTTTCCCGCTGACGTCGGGACGCAGTTCAAGGACCTGCAGGGAGAACTCGGTGAGGAGCCGGCGGTATGCGATGGCCCTGCTTGTTCTCGTGGCCGGGCTGACAGATGTCAGTCAGGCGCAGCAGCATCGCCCGATAGACTCCACCGCTGGCACGGCCGTGCGCGGCGCAGCGACCGCTGTTGGCGGCCCGGCGTCCGGCTCCGGCCTTGTCGCGCACAGCAACCGATTCCCGATCGTTCCGGCCGGAGCGTTGACGAAGCCGGCCGCGTTTCCCGGTCCGCATCAACGACAGCTGGCTACCAACCATGGCACGGAAATCGGTGCAATTGGCGTACCGCCCGCTGCGTCGGCTGCCGTCGAGGAAACGGTGAGGGCAAATGGCAAAGTTGCTGCCGCTGGGCAACGGGCGGGGTCTGAGGCCGCAAAAGAGCTGTCCAATGCCGCTGCCCCGACTGCGTCCGGAGCCAAAACCGCCAATGCTCGCCCAAGCGTAGCCAAAGCCAACGGCATTTTGCAAAGCCACCGCAGGAAGGACCCGGAAAGCGCGACGCCTGCGGCGTCGTGGGTCAATGCGCAACCTCGCAAGCCGGCGGGTCCGCCCAATCCATCGGCCCGAGACCACGGCAACGTTCGGGTCGATCAAGGCGGCGCGGTTTCATCGCAACGACCGGCGAGCAAGGACTCGGAGGCTGGAATCGATGGATCTACGGTTCGATAAGACGGCCGGTTACCGCCTTGACCACCGCCTGCGTACGCGTCGCCACGCCGAGCTTGGTACGAGCATTGTCCATATGAAAGTCGACGGTGCGCTTGCTCAACCCCAGAATGGTCGCAATCTCATCGGATGTCTTGCCACGCGCCGACCAGGTCAGCGCTGCAATTTCGCGTTCACTCAGTTCGATAGCGCGGGGCCAAACCTCCATGCGGGCGACACGGGCCAAGCGCGCGTTAATGATCGTGGCGAGAACCTCGAAGTCGATTGGCTTGCTGACGTAGTCGTCGGCGCCGAGCTGGCGACCCTTGAGTTCGTTATCGCGGTCCGTGAGCGCGGTGAGAAACACAAACGGCATGTCCCGAAAGCGCGGCGCGATTGCAGTGAGCCGCTCCAACACTTCAAAGCCGGTCATGACGGGCATGCTGATATCGCACAACACCAGATCCGGATGGCCGCTCAAAATCGCAGCGAGCCCCGCGCCACCATCGTGCGCGAGCGCGACCTCGAAGCCGCGTTCGGTGAGATCCTCGGCAAGCAGCGCCGCGGTCTCCCGATCGTCCTCGATACACAGGATTTTTTTGCGGTCCTCCGCCATAGAGGCCAATTGTACGAGGTACCGCAATGGGCCACCGCAAGCGCGGCGAGCCCGGCATCGCTCAACAGCCGCCCAAGTCCGTGATGCGGCGCCACTCCATCCGAAGACGCTTGTCCGGGATTTTCACGGTCTTCGGGCTGCTTTTGGTGATATCTGGCCTGTTCAGCGTATGGCGGTTCGCCGAGGTCAACGCCGCGTCGGCGGAAATCCGTGACCGCTGGCTGATCAGCACGCGCCTACTCGGCGATCTCAACAATTTCACCTCGGACTTCCGTGCTGCGGAGGCAAGTCACCTGCTGGCGCCAACGCCGGCCGAGATCGCCACGAGCGAAAGGGAAATCGTCGAGCTAAATGCCGAGATCGCAACGGCCAGGAGCAAGTATGAAAAGCTGGCCCATGACGCCACGGAAAGCAGGCTTTGGGCGAACTTCACCCAGAGGTGGGAGGATTATCGAAAACTCGCCGACGAGGTAATCGAGCTGTCGGCACGGGGCCGAAAGACCGATGGCAATGCGCTGTACCTCACCGGATCACGAACCGCGTACGCCGCAGCGAGCGATGCGCTGGGCGCGCTAACCGATCGCACCGTCGCCAGTGCCACCGAAGCGAGCAATCGAGCGGAGGCGATCTTCCGGCAGACGCGCTCGCTGATCGTTCTCGCAATCGTGCTTCTTGTTCTTATGAGCATCCTCATGATGCGGCACATCAGTCGCAGCGTGTTGGGGCCGATACTGGATCTTGCCGCACGCATGCGCTCCCTTGCCGCAAACCAGACCGATATCGAGACTCCGGGCACGGAGCGTCAGGATGAAATCGGGGAGATGGCACGCGCCATAGTCGTGTTCCGTGACAACGCAATCGAGCTGGCGCACAGCCAGCTCGGGCTAGAGCAGCAGGCCTCGATGTTGGCAGAAAAGCTCGAGCATGAGCAGCGCTTGACGGACCTGCAGCGCAACTTCGTGTCCATGGCCTCGCATGAGTTTCGCACACCGCTGACGGTAATCGATGGCCAGGCGCAGCGTCTGATCAAAACCAGCGACCATGGCATCACGGGCGACGAACTCGTGGAGCGGGCTACCAAGGTGCGTTTGGCAGTGCGACGAATGACGCATCTGATAGACAACCTGCTCAACGCCTCACAGCTGTTCGAGGCAAATCCGCAGCTCTACTACCACCCAAGCGATTTCGATCTGGCTGCGCTGCTTCACGAGCTATGCCAGACATACCGGGAGATCACACCCGGCGCCCAGATCGTGGAGAACCTTCGCCACGCGCCACACAGGGCGCGGGGGGACCCGAAGCTACTGTATCAAGCATTCAGCAATCTGCTTTCCAACGCGATCAAATACTCGCCCAATGGCAGCTTGATCGAACTCAGTGCCCACGACGAGCCGGGCAATGAAATCATCATCGTGGAGGATCACGGCATCGGCATTCCGCACGCCGATTTGGATCGGCTATTCGAGCGCTATCACCGGGGCAGCAACGTCAAGGGAATCGTTGGAACCGGCATCGGCTTGTACATGGTCAAGATGGTTCTCGAGCTGCACCACGGCAGCATCAGTGTCGAGAGCTCGGTGGGCAAGGGTTCCCGATTTGTCGTTCGCTTGCCCATTGCCAAACAGGCCGCTTCGTGAAGCCCTTGCGGTGCGTACGGAGCCTCATCGCGTTACCACGTGTGTCCAGCGGGATCGTGGCGCCGATTCGATCTCAATGCAGCGACGGTGATTTCCGATGACCGGGCCCTTCACAACAACGCATTTTTCCAAGAACGCGTCGGCGATCGGGGATGGAAAGCGCCGGGCCATCTCGATTCCGAAGTATTGCGATGCCTCGGTCGCAAGCTACGAATACGGATTGCGGCTGGACAAGGATTGCATTCCGCTCGTCTCGGACCAGATCAGCAAAGCACGCGCCCTGTACAACAAGATCGTGGCGTGCATACGCGACATCGTCGGAGAAATGCAGGCATATGTGATCGCGCAGGGAGGATCGGCCGCGGCCGGGCTGGAGGCTCGAATCGACGATTGCAATGGCCGTTTCACCGCGGCCAAGGCGCGCAACGACGAGCCAGCCATGCGCGAAATCGCCCTCGAGCGACGTGGTCTGTGGACACAATTCGCGCAACTTCTCGGCGCGCTGCGCAAGGACCACCAGGACGTTCTCAAAACCCGTTTCTACGCGCGTATCGGCAGGAATGCCGGAACGGACACGTACCGCCTGCGTGCCGAAGCGGTCGCCGACGGGCTGGGCTGGGCCACGGCCAATGCGGTGCTCGACATCGCACTGCTCGCCTACACCAGGTCGAGCGCCAACGGCAGGGCCCCGCGCTTTTCCGTGGGTAGCGAAAAGACCCAGGACGCCCTGACCTTGCAGTTCACGACCGCCGGCGGCGTTTTGGCCGCGGACATCCTTGGCGGGCGCCACCGCGAGATCGCGCTGGTCCCAACCAACGGCGTCGGCCATCGCAAATACGGGGAGTTTCGCTTTCGCCTTGGGCCCGCGGCCGCGCAATCCAATGCGACCGGCACGTGCCAATACCACCGACCATTACCCGAAGGCACTCGTATTGCTCTGGCGCGGCTGGTGCGCAAACGTATCGGACACGATACCCGCTGGACGGTACAGCTCACTGTCCGTCGGCATCCCGCTCCGCCCGTCGTTTACGGCTCGCGCAATCCGCTTGTGACGGTGCATTTCGGTTGGGCAACCGATACTAGCGGTCGCAGGGTTGCCGGGCTCGCCGTTGGTGCGGATCCCGGATCCGCGCGCCTGGTCCAATTGCCAACGACTGTCGAGGAGCAACTGCAACGAGCGAGCGCCATACAGGCAATGCGCGACGCCGCGCGCGACGAGATCGTCGCCAAGCTCAAGGCGCTGCCCCAGGCCACTGTGCCTGCGGCGGCGCATGCGGACTTTACCGCACTCGTCAAGCTGGCAGCGCAGCATGTCTCGCAGCGGCGCATTGGCGCCTTGTGCGCAAAATGGGGGAGCGACCTTGCTGACCTGCCCGACTGGTTGCGTCAATGGCGCCACGATGATCGCCTGCGTTGGCAAGCAAGTGCGCATATCGCGCGGCGCGCCCGCATGCGCCGCCGGGACTTTTACCGCGTATTGGCTGCAGAGTTGGCCAACACCTTTGAGGTTGTTGCGATCGAACCTTTGGACCTTGCAACGGCGGCCAAGAAGATCGATGAAAACACGGGCGAGCGCATTGAATTCGGCGCCAAAGGGCGTGCGGGACGAACCGTTGCGGCGGTGAGCGAACTGGAGTCGGCCATTCGATGGGCTTGCGCGAAGCGGGGTACGGTCGTGCTCGACGTGGCTGCACCAACGGCCAGCACCTGCGCGATATGCGGCGGCGTGCTCCCTGACAAGGTGGATCGGGCCGATCGGAACGCAATGCAAGCCACGATCTGTCCGCAATGCGGGGCCAATGTCGATCGTAAGCGCAACGCAGCGGCGGTCGCTTGGCAAATCGTCTCGTCGGATCGCGACGCGTGGGTCGAGAGGTACCACTTCGAAGCCGCCGCGGCCAAGGTCCACCGCGATGTCAGCACCGCGTTGCGCAAGGCGAATATGGCGGCGGCCCGCAATGCAAGGCGAACGGCGCTGCAGGAGATCGCTGATGCCAGCAGTGTCGACCAAATCGTCGATAGCGACGGCACATGGAAAGACGGCAAGTAGTCACCGGCGCACGCCCGCGCTGTGCGCGAACGGCAAATGCCCTGGCAACAGCCGGGCGTTCTGGTCCGCGTCGTGGCGCCCGGACCGGCTGCCATCATGTCCTTCGCGGCAACACCCTTAGGGTCTTTCTTGGCTGGCGCGAGCCCGCCCGACCTTGTTGCCCAGATCCTCACATTGCGGGGCGGGAGTCTCATTGGCCATCGCAGGGGCTTCGTACCTGCGACGTAGATGACGCCGCTTTCAGGCACCGTGGGCAAAATTCCACTGACCAACGCGGGTTATTGTGCCGGCGACCATGCGCCCACGTACATTGTGGCACGCTGCTGTGGCTTCAACGGCGCATGGGCGGCATCGGCTCGGGCGTTGAGGCCGATCAAGGGAATCGCGTGAAATCCCACTAATCTGGTCGCCAGGGGGGCGTGCGTATCCGCGGTAGACATCCCGTTTGGGAGTGACGAATGCAACCGGAAGAAGCATCTTCTCGATCGACGTATTCGATGCTGCCGGTTTTCAACATTTTTCTGAAAATTTGCACCCCGCTGCTAGCAGCCGGACTCATTCTCCCCATGGTCGCCCTAGCCCAGACCGACGAAATCCAGGTCTATGACGCTGCGATCGCCGGCCCGGGCGAGGTCGAGCTGACGATCCACAGCAACTACACCCCGGATGGCCGCGAGGAGCCCGATTTTCCCGGCGGCGTGACACCCGATCATTCGACCAACGGAGCCATCGAGTTCGCCTACGGGGTCGCCGACTTCTGGGAGCTGGGGCTCTATCTGCCGGTGTACACGATCACCAACCAGGGCGACCTGCAAATCGATGGCGCCAAGCTCCGCTCGCTCTGGGCCTCGCCGCATGCGCGGCAGCGCGAATTCTTTTATGGCGTAAATGTGGAATTTAGCTACAACTCCCCTCATTGGGAGACGACTTCTGGGAGCTGGGACTCTATCTGCCGGTGTACACGATCACCAACCAGGGCGACCTGCAAATCGATGGCGCCAAGCTCCGCTCGCTCTGGGCCTCACCGCATGCGCGGCAGCGCGAATTCTTTTATGGACTCAACGTGGAATTTAGCTACAACTCCCCTCATTGGGAGATCACCCGCACATCGCTCGAGATCCGTCCGATCGCCGGTTGGCACGAAGGCCGGTGGGACTTTATCCTGAACCCGATCATCGACTGGGACTTCGATGGCCTTGGCGCCGCGGACTTCGCACCGGCGGAGCGCGTTGCGTATAACGCGTCGGACCGGTGGGCGTTCGCGCTGGAGCACTATGCCGATCTGGGTCCCATTCGCCGGTTCGATGCATGGTCGCAGCAATCGCAGACCTTGTTTGCGGTCGTCGACTACACGCCGAGCACGGTCAACTCGGTCGAATTCGGTGTCGGCCATGGGTTCACCTCGGCCTCTAATAGCCTGGTACTGAAGCTGATCTTTAACCACGCGTTCTAGTGGCCGCTAACGGCCACGAAACCATACCGAGTCTTGCATCGTCCTTGCGACCATGCAGCGGGTCCGGGTCTGGTTCTCGTCTATCTTCGAAGACACCGGGCGATCTGTCTGCGCCGGCGACCGCAAGCCTGCCGAACCTGGCAGGCATTGACGCAAGCGGCGAGCTTGGGCCACAAGCGCAAGGTCTGGGACCCGGAGCGCCGCGTGGTGCTGCGCACGCTCAGGTCTTGAGCCGATAACCCGTTCGGAAAATCCACACAACAATCCCAAGGCAGGCCAAGAAAAATCCCAGTGTGGTGGCCAAGCTGGTTGCGACGCTCACGTCCGAATTGCCGTAAAAACTCCAGCGGAAGCCGCTGATCAGGTAGACCACCGGGTTGAACAGCGTTACGGCGCGCCAGGCCGGCGGCAGCATGTCGATCGAATAGAACGCGCCGCCCAGGAAGGTGAGAGGCGTGATGACCAGCATGGGGATGAACTGCAATTGCTCGAAGCTCTTCGCCCAGATGCCGATGATGAAACCGAACAGACTGAACGTCGCCGCGGTCAACACCAGGAAGGCGACCATCCACACCGGGTGCAGGATCTGGATCGGTATGTACACCGCCGCCGTCGACAAGATGATCAGCCCCAGCACAATGGACTTGCTTGCCGCTGCGCCCACGTAGGCCAGGACGATCTCCAGCGACGACAGCGGCGCGGACAGGATCTCGTAGATTGTCCCCGTGAACTTGGGGAAATAGATGCCGAAGGACGCATTGGACAGGCTCTCCGTGAACAGCGACAGCATGATCAGCCCCGGGACGATGAAGGCGCCGTAGGGCACGCCGTGCACCTCGGTCATGCGCGTGCCGATTGCGGCGCCGAAGACGACGAAGTAAAGCGAGGTCGTGATCACCGGCGTCAGCAGGCTTTGCAGCACCGTTCGCATTGCGCGCCCGATTTCCAGCTTGTACAGGGCCCATACCCCATGGCGGTTGAACGCCGGCACATTCATTGCGGCGCTCCCGCGCGCTCGGTCACCAGGCTGACGAAAATCTCCTCCAGCGAACTTTGCCGCGTGTTCAGGTCCTGGAACGCGATTCCGAGTTCGGCCATGCGCTTGAGCAGCGCCGGAACGCCCGTGCCCTCCTCGGTCGATTCGAACCGGTACTCGATCTCGCGCCCCTCGTCCTTGAGCACCAGACCCCAGGCGTCCAACTCTGCCGGGACCTGCGCCATCGGTTCGCGCAAATGTAGTGTCAGCTGCTTCCTGCCGAGCTTCTTCATCAGCTGCGTTTTTTCCTCGACCAGGATCAGCTCGCCCTTGTTGATAACGCCGACCCTGTCGGCCATCTCCTCGGCCTCGTTGATGTAGTGCGTGGTCAGGATGATGGTCACCCCGCTGTTGCGCAGACCGCGTACCAGTGCCCACATGTCGCGGCGCAGTTCCACGTCGACACCCGCGGTCGGCTCGTCGAGGAACAGGATCTGCGGCTCGTGCGCCAGGGCCTTGGCGATCATCACCCGTCGCTTCATGCCGCCCGACAGCGCCATGATGTGCTCCCTGCGCTTGTCCCAGAGCGACAGGTCACGGAGCACCTTCTCGATGAAGCGCGCGTTCGGCGCGCATCCAAAAAGGCCGCGGCTGAAGCTGACAGTCGCCCAAACCGTCTCGAAGGCGTAGGTGCTCAGCTCCTGTGGCACTAGTCCGATTTTCGCCCGGGCGGCGCGGTAGTCGCGCACGATGTCGTGGCCGTCCGCGATCACCACGCCCTGGCTCGGCGTGACGATCCCGCAGATGATGCTGATCAAGGTCGTCTTGCCCGCTCCGTTGGGTCCTAGCAGGGCGAAGATCTCGCCCTTGCGGATCTCGAGATCGACGCTCTTGAGCGCCTGCAGGCCCGACGCATAGGTCTTGGTCAGGTTCGAGACACTGAGGATCGGCGGCATCAGCGCTATGTTAGCGAACTCGCTCATCGCTTCGCGCGCCCGCCCGGTCTATTCGACGCTCTCGACCTGCGGCGGCAAGGGGCAGTCCAGCGCCGCGCACAGCGTGCGCAGACAGCTCGCTGCTTTCCAGTGCGAACTGCCGTCGACAAAGGCGATCGCGATGCAGGCCTTGACCAGCAGCGGCTTTTCCAGTGGCGCCAACAAGGCCAGGCGATCGAACGCGGCCGATACCCTTGAAAGTTCAATGGCGCTCTGCGCGGTCCGCGGCTCGGCAGTGGGCATGAGTGCCTTGCCCGCATCGAACGCCCGTTGCGGGTCCTGCGGCAGGCGAACCGCGGCGATCAGCGACATCACCACGCCAGCTTCGGCCGCGACGTCGTTTATGTGCAAGGCCCGGCCCGGCCCGTTGGTCGAACGAACGGCAACCAGGCGCCGCTTGAGGACCGAAAACAGCAGGAATTCCGCCAGCGTGATACGGCCGTCGGCCTGGATGAGCGCGTACGCCAAGCTCAGCAAGGCATCGCGCTGCGGCGGGGTCAAGGTCCGCAAGGCGGGCATCGACAGGTCGAGCAGCGGCAGACGCCAGCCCGGGGGCAGCGTGGCGATCGTGTTCGCATACCGCTCCAGTTGCGGCCCGGCGTCGCTGCCAAAGCGCGCGGTAACAGCGGCCATTTGCCGCGAGCGAACCTGCCGATCTGGGTCCAGCAGCATCGCCAGCACCAGCAATTGCGCTTGCGTGGCGTCGGCAAGCGCCGGCCGCAAGGCGAGTGCGTCGATTTGCGCCTGCAGATTGGCCACAAACGACAGGCCGCCGGCGCTCGTTTGCCCGATCGAGGCGTGCAGAGCCTGCCCTGTAGCGGTCGCCGTGGTGACGGCGCCAGAAAGCGGACTGAGCATTGCGGCCCCCGCCTCGGCCGGCGTTACGCTCTGGTACTCCAGGGGTGCCTTTTGCGGCTCCGGCGGAACCGGCTCTTGCGGCAGTTCGTCGGCCGGAAGGTATTTGACTGCGTGCCCGTAGATCCGGCGCAGGCGCTCGGACAAGGGCGGGTGGGATGCGAGCAAACCGCTGGCGAAGGAGACGCTGACCGGTGCCATGAACATGTGGGAAAGCGTCTCGGCGTGAATATGCTGGACGACGCCGCCGGACTCCGCCCCCAGACCACCGATCTTGCGCAGCGCACCGCCAATTCCGTCGGGATTTCGCGTGAACTGCACACTGCTGGCGTCGGCGAGGAATTCGCGCTGGCGCGACACGCTGGCTTTGATCAGGCGCCCGAAGAACACGCCGATGTAGCCGATCGCCAGCACCGCCAGGCCGACGATCAAAAAGATGAGGCTGGCGTTGGAGGCGCGCGAGTTGCCGCGCTCGCTGCCCAGCGCCATGACGAAGCGTCCAAACAAGGCGAGCAACAACAGGCCCTGCAGCACGCCGATCAGGCGCAGGTTCAGGCCCATGTCGCCGTTGAGAATGTGGCTGAACTCGTGGCCGATCACGCCTTGCAATTCGTCCCGATTGAGTCTGGTCAGGGCGCCGCGCGTAACCGTGACGATCGCGTCGCTGGGGTGCAGTCCGGCCGCAAAGGCGTTGATGCTGCCCTCGTTGTCGAGCACGTAGGCACGCGGCGCCGGTATTCCCGAGGCTAGCGCCATTTCCTCGATGACGTTGAGCAGCCGGCGCTCGACCGGATCACGGGTTGCCGGGTCGACCGGGCGGGCTCCGACCATCTGCGCGACCGCCTCGCCGCCGGCGCGCAGGTCAAGAATCTGCAGGACCGTACCGCCGACGATCATCAACAGCACCACCGCGGTAGTGGTTTCAAAGAAGTACTCCGGCAGCGCGGAGAACCCGTACCGTGCCCAGGTGCCGTGTCGCGCGAGGAGACCGAAATAAAGCGCGGCGAGTGCGCAATTGACGGCGAGAACGATCGCGATGACGGCAAGGGCAAAAAGCAGAATCAGGATGCGGCTGGACCTGCGTGCGGCCTCCTGGTTCTCGAAAAAATTCGTCGCCATGAATTCATCGCCAAAGTCGGTGGATCCTGCTCGGATGGTTACGCTGGGTCCGCCGGCAGGTTCCCAAGCGGCACCGGCGCGGCAGCGGGTGAGCCGCGATGGCCGCTAGAACTGGACCCGCACCGCCTTCTTCTCTTCGGGGGACTCGGTCGCAGCAAGCTGTTCTGCCATTTTGAAGGCGAACGCATTGGCCACCAGGTTTCCGGGGAACTGCTCGACGGCGATGTTGTAACTCATCACCGTGTCGTTGAAGGCTTGGCGCGCGAAGGCGATCTTGTTTTCCGTGCTCGTCAGCTCTTCGCTGAGCTGCAGCATGTTCTGGTTGGCCTTGAGGTCTGGATACGCTTCGGCGACCGCGAAAAACCGCGTCAAGCAACCACCCAGGGCGTTCTCCGCAGCCCCCAGCTGCCTTACGGCGTTGGCGTCGGTCGGATCGGCAGCGGCTCCCGCGTGCGCAGCAACCGCTGTATTGCGTGCCTGGATCACTGCTTCGAGCGTTTCCCGTTCGTGCTTGATGTATCCCTTGGCGGTCTCCACAAGATTGGGAATCAGGTCATAGCGCCGTTTGAGTTGCACATCGATCTGGGCAAAGGCGTTCTTGACCTGGTTGCGCAGTCCGACCAGGCCGTTGTAGGCGGTGATCGCCCAGACCACGATCAGCACGATCAAGCCCAACAGAACATATCCCACCATCATTGGCTCCCAGGCGAGTCATCGCCATCGGTTTGATTTCACTCGTGTTTGTAACGTACAGCGGTCCGCGAGCGGGCCGACTGCGGCGCGCAACCATACTATGAAAACGCTACCGGCGATACGCGGAGTCTTATCCAAGGAGTTGGGAGACCGGACCGGCGGTTTTCGGGATTGCAACGAGCAATGAGCCTGGCGCAGGCGCTTTGGCGCACCGCTGCGGGCGCATCGGGCCGGTGGCCGGACGCGACCGCCGCACGCGAGTTCTCCGTGTTTACGAGACGCGCGGACCGGCCTGTTGCGCCCCGGGCTGCAATGGGGCCTCGCGTATCGGCAGATTGATCAGCGCGGCGCCCAGGGCCAGCAGTATGTCGGCATACCACATCCACGAATAGTTGCCGAATCGCGACATCGCCAGTCCGCCGAGCCAGGCGCCAAAAAACCCGCCCATCTGGTGAGACAGCAGGGTCAGCCCGAACAAGGTCGCCAGATAACGCGTGCCGAACAGCTTCGCGACTAGGCCAACTGTCGGCGGAACCGTAGACAGCCAGGTCAGCCCCAGAACCGCAGCGAAAACGTAGAACGTGGCTCCGGTACGGGGCGATAGCAGATATAGCGCAATGGCCACGGCCCGGGTGAGATACGTCCAGAATAGCAACCACTTGAGCCGCACACGGTTGCCCAGTATTCCCGCCCCCAGGCTGCCGGCGACATTTGCCAGGCCGATGATGGCAAGCGACGTGGCGGCGACGCTACTGTTCAGGCCGCACAGGTTTACTTCCGTCGGCAAATGTGTGACCAGAAACGCGACGTGAAATCCGCAGGTGAAAAAACCCAGGTGCAAGCACCAGTAGTTGGCGTCGCGCGCGGCCACCGCCAATTGTTCGCGTAGCCCGCTGGCTGGAGCTGTCGCCGCGTGCGAGGACGCGTGTGCCGGTGTCCCCGCCGCGCCATCGCGCAGGCACCACGCCATGGGTAAGGTCGAGAGCATGAGCACGGCCATCGCCGACAGGGCGCTGACCCAGCCGAACAGGCCGATCAGGGCCTGGTTCAATGGCGCAAAGACAAACTGACCGAAGCTTGCCCCGGCATTGATAAACCCCGCGGCGAAGCCCCGCTGCTGCGGGGCAAGCCGCTGCGCCGTCGCGCCGATCAGAATGGAGAAGCTGCCGGCGCCGGCGCCGGCAGCGCTCAGCACGCCAAGCGTCCAAATCAAGCCCACCGTCGTGTGCGCAAAGGGGGTTGCGGCAAATCCGATCGCAAGGAGCAGGGACCCGGCCGCGATCACGCGGATCGGGCCATGGCGATCGGAGATGGCGCCGAAGATCGGTTGGGATGCGCCCCAGACAAACTGGCCGACGGCCAGCGCCAGGCTGATGTCCGCAATTCCCAGGCCGGTCGATTGGTTGAGTGGCCCCACATACAGTCCCAGCGATTGGCGCGCGCCCGTGGTGACCAGCAAGATCGCTGCCGCTGCCAGCATCAGCGTCCAGGCAGATGGTGGTGAGCGTGCAGGCCGGTCGTTACTCACCTACGCGTCTCCCTTGGGGCTGTGGCTGCCAAATCCTCGCCACAGCCGGGGCCCGGTTACGATGTTTCCCGGCACCGGAAACCGCGCAGCACGTGCCCGGACTCCTCCGCCGTTGCCAGGCGCAGGGCAACGCGCTCTACCCGTGCCGCAGCCGGACCGCGCTGCGACCATTGCACCAGCGCGTCACAGGCTTGCGGCGTGCCGCGCAGGACGGCCTCGACGGTTCCCTCGAACCGATTGCGGACCCAGCCGGTGACGCCCAGCTCGACCGCGGCCATGATCATGCTCTCACGAAAGCCAACGCCCTGTACACGGCCATACACCGTAACGTGCAGGTCGCCCGCGTCAACGGGACTCACTCGTGCAGGAGCAATCATGCCGGTTTGCGCCGGCGACGCATTTGTGCCGGACGGCGAAATGCTACTCGCGCTCGGCCGGGACTTGGGTGGCCGTGCCTGCGAGCAATTGCCGATCGCAGGGGCGCTACGGCTGGCTCGGGGCAACGTGCGTGGCGCGCAGGGCAATTGCCGCGTGTGGATGGCCCCCGCGAGAGCGGTATAAGGTCCCTTCGACCACCACGGCTTTCCCGTTCAAGGACAGGGAAAAAGGGGCGCGCGGCACGATCTGGATCGTTTGCACATCCGCCTGGCTAACGCTCCAGGCATCGCCCGGGATCGCCTTGATGCAGATCGGATCGGCAAGTGTGAGCATCCAGACGGTCTCCGGCTGGTCGCCCGACTCAAACGAGGAATAATTTGGCGGACCGGGGAAGACCTTCAACTTCAGCGCACCTGCCAGGGTGACGAGCTCGGGTTCGTAGCGCAGGCATTCCGCGGCCTGGACGAGGCCCGGCGCCATCAGGCAGATCAGCACCACAAGTAGGCAAGGTTTCATTGTTTTGTTGCGGATTGGGTGTCAGCTTGGCCGACGTATTGTCGGCCGACATCCCAGCGCCGCGAACCTGGTTCCCGGCTTGGCCGGATCCGCCGGCCGGTTCACTGCGCGCTGGTATGCGGCGGCGCTGTGGGTTTGCTCTGCGCCTCCCCCTTGTACTGCGCCACCTCTGCGTCGGTCAGAAGTTCAAACAGCGCCACGACCCGCTTGACGCCGTCTACGCGGCTGGAGGTGCGCTTGGCAATATCGGCCTCCTCGGTGCCGACCCGTCCGAAAAGGTAGATCGTGCCGTCCGTGCAAGCGATCTTGACGGCACCGGCATCCAAACCCCGCGCGTCGACCAGCGCCGATCGGACCTTGGCGGCAACGATGGTGTCATCGGTCCGACTGCTAAGACCGGCCAGCGACCCGATGGTCAATTCGTTGATTACCTGGCGCACGTTTTCGCTGGCGTTTGCGATGGCCTCGGCATCGCTGCGGTCTTTTTCGCTCGGGACCTGCCCGGCCAGCAGCACCTTCTGGTCGTAGGACGTGACGTCGATGCGGACGGACTCGCGGGCGAAGCGCGCATCGAGTGCGTCGTTGATCCGATGCTCGATCTCCGCATCTTCGACTTGTATGCCTACTGAACGCCGGTCGGTCACGACGATGGCGCCTCCCAAGGCTGCGCCGCCGACTGCGACCACGCAGGCGTTAATTGCGCCGGCGCACACGACGATGATGAGCGCAAGACGAAAAGCTCTAACCGGTAGGTACATCACGACTCCTCTTCTGCACCGAATTCGGACTGCAACCACGGGACACCGCTGCCCTCGACCGTTACGAGGTCGAAGCGGCCGTCCGGCCAGCGGCTGCCGGGCCGGGCGAGCAGTCACCACTACGCCGCACGCGTATTTTGCCCCGCTTTGCGTCATGGATGCTGGCGGCGGCATAACGGCGGGCGCGGCCGCGCACTTGGATTGCTACCCGGACCGGACTGTCCCGCGCGACTGCGTCCCGTTCTCCCAGACCCTAGCGTACATCGAGCGCCACGTTCTTCGAGCCTGGACCCAGCGGGTACGCGCAGGCAAGTTCCTCGGCGGCAGGGCCGCGCCGCTGCAAGGCCCTGCCAAGGCCGACGCGGTGCATTGCCGGCTTCACGCTATGCTGGCGTCCGGCGCGTTCTGGGCCGTCGTATTAGGTTCACGAAAATGAGTGATGCGGCAAGCGACGATCGGAGTGAGACGTGGTCCGGCCGATCGCTCTGGTCGGACGCGGGCATCGCCCAACAGGAATTTCCGCCGGGACTGTACGTAGTTGCCACCCCGCTGGGAAACGTCGCCGATGTGACACTGCGCGCGCTGTGGGTGTTGCGTCTTGTGGACTGCATCGCCGCGGAGGACACGCGCACCACGGCACCGCTGCTTGCCCGATTCGGAATTGCCAATCGACTGCTTGCCCTGCACCAGCACAATGAGTCGGAGCTAGCCGGTCCGATCCTGGAGCGGCTTGCGCGCGGCCAGCGTGTTGCCCTGGTAAGCGACGCCGGTACACCGGCGATCTCCGATCCGGGCGCCGTGCTGGTGCGTGCCGCGCTGGCGGCGGGCGTGCGTGTCATCCCGGTGCCGGGTGCCAGCAGCATGACTGCCGCGCTGTCGGTTGCCGGTGTGCGTGCCGGCGATATTCGTTTCGTGGGCTTCGCGTCGGGACGGGCGCAGGCGCGAGGGCGCCAGTGGAGCGCGCTGGCCGCTGCACCGGGAGCGGCGGTCATATTTGAAGCGCCACATCGCATCGCGGCGACCGCGCGCGAGCTGAGCGCGGTGCTCGATCCGGGGCGCCGGATTGTGATCGCGCGCGAACTGACGAAGAAATTTGAATCCCTGATCGAGACCACCGCGGCGGAACTGCCGGCGGTGATTGGCCGGACGCCGCCGCGCGGTGAGTACGTATTGGTTGTTGATGCTGCGCCGGAGCCGCTGGGCGCGGCGCAACCGGAGTCCGTCGAAATCGACGCGGCCACGGCCCGCTGGCTCGCGGTGCTCGCTGCCGAGCTGCCCGCCGCGCGGGCGGCGGCGATCGCGGCCAAGGCCAGCGGATTGCCGCGTGCCGTCCTGTACCAGGCGCTGGACAAGCGCCACCGGCAAACCTGAAGCGGGCCGCTGGTGTGTGGCAAAGGGCCGCTATCAGCGCGCGTACAGTGCCGTCTCCCGGACCAGAAAACGCCCTAGTTGCTGGGCCCAGGCCTGCGCGAGCGTGCGGTCGTCAAGGCTACCGATCAGCACCCGGTTCAGTTTGCCGTCGTATTCCACCCGCGGGGTGCGAGCCGATGGCGGCAGGCCATCGGCCTCCGGGGCCGACAGCAGTAGGGCAAGGCGATCGCGCAGCGCCTCGGCCTTTGCCGGCACGGCAAAGGCGCCGAGCTGGACGGACCAGTTTGTCGTCGTTGTCGGCGTTCGCTCGGCGGACAGGTTGCCGATTGGAGCAATCGGCGCAACGGCCAATGACGTTGCGACGGGGACCGGCGCGACCGAAGCGGCCGCGCCCATAGGCGGCGCCGGCGCCGCTGCCACGACGGGACCAGGCCCATACGTGCGGGCGGCGATCTCGCGCGCCGTGATCTTTTGCACGCTCACTTCGCCGCTTCCCGGGCCGGCGATTCCGAGGCGCGTGGCTGCCGCATAGGACAAGTCGATGATGCGGTCGTGCAGGAAGGGACCGCGATCATTGATGCGCACGATGACGCTGCGCCCGTCGCGCAGGTTGCTGACGCGGGCGTAACTGGGTATCGGCAGGGTCGGGTGCGCGGCCGTCATCGCGAACATGTCATAGGGCTCACCGCTTGCCGTGCGGTTTCCCTGGAACTGCCTGCCATACCAGGAGGCGATTCCACGCTGTTGAAATGGCGCATCGCTCGTGTCCGGCGCGTATGTCCGGCCCATGGCCGCATAGGGCCGGTTGGCATGTGGGCTGAGCGGTTCGATGTGGGGCACGGCATCCGGCGTGGCCGCAAGGCCTTTGGGAACGTGGTCGGGCGGGCCGTCGTCGGCGTAGTAGTGTGCCGATCGCGTCGCGCAGGAGCCGAGGATCAAGGCGGCCAGAATGAGCGCGGCGCGCCGAAGGCTCCCGGCTACCGTCTCACCCACACTAGCTTTGCACCAGCTTGCGGTGGCGCTGGATCGTCATCAGCATGCCGCACGCCATGCCGATTGTCACCAGGGCGGTGCCCCCGTAACTGATCAAGGGAAGGGGAACTCCTACCACCGGGAGGATCCCGCTCACCATGGCCATATTCACGAATGCGTAGGTAAACAGGATCATCGCGATCGATGCCGCCATCAGCCGGGAGAACGGCGTAGCCGCATGCCCTGCAATGGCCAGCGCGCGCGCGACCAGGACGAAGAACAGCAGCACCAGCACGAGGTTGCCGATCAGGCCGAACTCCTCCGAGTACACCGCGAAGATGAAGTCGGTGGTGCGTTCGGGAATGAACTCCAGGTGGGTCTGCGTGCCCTGCATCCAGCCCTTGCCAAATACGCCTCCGGACCCAATCGCGATCATCGACTGCAAGGTGTGGAACCCCTTGCCGAGTGGATCGGACATCGGGTCGAGCAGGGTCAGAATCCGATTGCGTTGGTAGTCATGCAGGACCGTCCATACCACCGGCAACGCCGCAAGGCAGCCCGCGACCAGGCCAATGAGCCAGCGCCACGGCAGGCCGGCGAAGAAGATCACGAAGAAACCCGCAGCCAGCACCAGCAGCGCCGTGCCGAGGTCCGGCTGTCGGGCGATCAGTCCAACCGGCACCAGAACGAGCACGAAGGCGAACAGGAAATCGATGGATCGCACCGTCCCGGCTCGACGATCGAAATACCAGGCCAGCATCAGTGGTACACCGAGCTTCATGATTTCGGCTGGCTGCACGCGGGTGAAGCCGAGGTCGAGCCAGCGTTGCGCCCCCTTGACCGAGACGCCGGCAAAGAGCACGGCAAGCAGCGCCACCAGGCCGATCCCGTACACCGGAACCGCCGCCCGCGTGAGCACACGCGGCGAGAGACTGGCACAGAGCAGCATCACGAGGCCCGCCACCAGGAAATTGCGCAGCTGCCCGCCGAAATTGCCCGGGTGATCGGAGGCCGCCGAGTACAGGGTGATCAGGCCTATCAGCGACAAGGCGCCAAGTGCGGCCAGTAGCGTCGGATCCAGCGAACTGGCAAAGTGCTGCAAGCGGTGGCGCAATCCGGCTGGCGCGTTCATGGTCAGTTCAGGTCCATGCCAGGCCGTGCCGCTGCGGCGCTGCGGTCGACCGGTGCAGCGGCGGGCGCCTGCGCCTGTGCAACAACGCCGGCCGCAGGCAGGGGCGGCTCCTTGGAGAGCAGGTAATAATCCATTACCTGACGGGCAATCGGCGCCGCGGCCAGTGCGCCCCAACCGCCGTTTTCCACGAGCAGGGCGAGTGCAATCGTGGGTTGCACGCCCGGCTCCGCCGGAGCAAACGCGATAAACAGGGAATGGTCGCGATGCCGCTCCTCGACCCGGCGCTCATCGTATTTTTCATTCTGGCCGATCCCGACCACCTGCGCGGTGCCGGTCTTGCCGGCGGTGCTGTACGGGGCGTGGACGAAGGCCGCGTACGCGGTGCCGGATGGATCGGACGTCACGCCGACCATAGCGGCGCGGACGAACGCGATGTTTTCCGGGCGCAGGGGAATGCGCGCCGATTCCGTGGTCACGGTCAGCTCCCGCTTGCCGGTGCGCGCGTCCTCGATGGCCTTGACCACGTGCGGCTTCATGACGACGCCGTTGTTGGCAAGTGTCGCGGTGGCGTGCGCCAGCTGCAGCAGGGTGAAGGCGTTCTTCCCCTGGCCGATGCCGATGGAAATCGTCTCCCCGCCAAACCACTTCTGGTGAAAGCGGCGCTCGTTCCATTCGCTCGATGGCAAGATGCCGGCCAGTTCTCCCTCGATGTCGATCCCGGTGAGCTCGCCAAAGCCGAACGGGCGCATGAAATCGTGGATCGCGTCGACCCCGAGATCGTTGGCTACCGAGTAGTAGTAGACATCGCTGGAGACGACGATGGATTTGTGCAGGTCCACAACTCCGTGGCCGCCCTTGGGACCGCCCTCCCGGAACAGGTGCCCGCCGTATGAATAGTAGCCCGGGTCGAACATCGTGCTTTCGGGGCGGCGCTTGCCGAGCTCGAGCGCCGCCAGGGCAAGAAAGGGTTTGTACGTCGATCCGATCGGGTAGGTCCCGCGCAGGGCGCGATTGAGCAGGGGCTTGTCGATCGATCCGTTGAGCGCATCCCAGTTGACCGGATCGATCCCCTCGACGAACAGGTTCGGATCGTATGTCGGCTTGGAAACGAACGCCAGGACATCCCCGGTGGAGGGTTCGATGGCGATCAGCGCGCCGCGCCGGTCGCCGAATGCGCGCTCGACGATCTCCTGGAGCTTGATGTCGATCGACAGCACCAGGTTGTTCCCGGGCACCGAGGCCGTCCGCGCAAGGGTGCGAACCGGGTGGCCGCCGGCCGTGATCTCGACCTGCTCGTAGCCCGTCGTTCCGTGCAGCTGCTCCTCGTAACTGGACTCGACGCCGATCTTGCCGATGTAATCGGTGCCGTTGTAGTTGTTCGGGTCGGCGAAGCTGTCGATCCGGTCCTCGTCCTTGGCGCTGACCCGGCCGATGTATCCGAGCAGGTGGGAGGCGATCTCGCCCATGGGGTACTGGCGGAACAGGCGTGCGCGCAGTTCGACCCCGGGAAAGCGGTAGCGCTGCGACGTGAACCGGGCCACGTCCTCGTCGCTGAGTCGCGTACGGATGGGCACCGAATCCAGGTGCTTGTAGTCATCGAGCATCTTGTGGAAGCGTCGACGGTCCCCCGGGTGGATGTCGACCACCGCTGACAGTGCATCGATCGTGCGGTCCAGATCCTCCACCTTGGCCGGCTGTATTTCGAGCGTGTAGGCGGAATAGTTCTTCGCAATGATGACCCCGTTGCGGTCCTTGATTAGGCCGCGATTTGCCGTGACCGGTACCAGCGCGATGCGGTTTTGTTCCGCACGCGCGAGAAAGTCGGCGTGGCGTATGACCTGCAGCCAGCCAAAGCGCAGCAGTAGCACTAGAAATCCGACCGCGACCAGGATCGATGCCGATACCAGGCGGTCACGAAAATGAAGAACTTCCCGTTCAGGATTGCGCAGCGGATTCATCGGCCCATCGTTAACACCGGCGCCGCGGGAGGCCCTGGCGTTGACGCGTATTCTAGTAGCTTGCAATTGCGCCGATTGCTCCGATTCGGGCGCCAATTCCGGGGCCATTCCCGGCTGTAGCCCACCGCCCTGACGCTGCGGCGCATCAATTTGTAACCGTCACGGTGTGCAATGATTGCGCGCAGCGCAATTGACCAATCGGGGCATGCCGCGCGCGGGACGTACCGCTTCCCGGGCGATCGACACGAAATCTCGAACATGGATGAAACCACCGATTCGGCGCCGGATCCGGAGCCGCGCGGCGGCGCTGAGCGAGCCTTTGCGCCGGCGCCGGCCAAGACCTGCGTCGGCGGTCGACGCGAGCCGCTGCCCTGGCACCGTCCCAAGGAAGCCGAGGACGATCCTTTGGCCCGGGACCGGGTACTGGCCATTTTGCAGGACCCGAGCTATCGGCTCGCCGACGAGGACGTCGATTTTCTCGCACGCAACGACCTGCGAGGCCTGCGTCTGCAGCTGGACTATTACAAGGCGGAACTGCAGCTCGAACAGCACGGCGTCGAGCATACGATCGTCGTATTCGGCAGCACGCGCATCGCGGAGCCGGCTGCGGCGCGTCGGGCGCTGCGCCTCCTCAAGGCCCAGTCGGGCGAGCCGCCTGGTACCGGTCCGGACAAAGGAGCGCAGCACGGCCGCCGCATCGCGATTGCCGAACGCATCCAGGCCAAGAGCCATTACTACGACGTCGCACGCGAACTCGGGCAGCGAATCGCCCAGGCCGGCGAAGGGCCCGCCGACACGCGCATCATGGTCATGACGGGCGGGGGCCCAGGCATCATGGAGGCCGCCAACCGGGGTGCCTTCGACGCCGGCGCCAAGTCGATCGGGCTGAACATCGCGTTGCCCCACGAGCAGTACCCGAACCCGTACATAACCCCCGAGCTGTGTCTGCGTTTTCACTACTTTGCGCTGCGCAAGCTGCATTTCATGATGCGCGCGCGCGCACTGGTCGCATTCCCCGGCGGCTACGGAACGTTCGACGAACTCTTCGAGACGCTCACCTTGATCCAGACGCGCAAAATCAACCCGGTGCCGGTCGTCCTGGTTGGCGAGGCCTATTGGCGACGGGCCTTCGATGTCGATTTCCTGGTTGACGAGGGCGTGATCGCCGCCGAGGACAGGGACCTTTTCTGGTACGCCGAAAGCGCTGCCGAGATCTGGGATGGCATCGTGCAATGGCACCGCGACAACGGTACGCCGCTGTATCCACCAGAGGCATCGGGGGCCGCGCCGGTGCCGGAATGAGGATCGCATTCCACGGGGCCGACCGCACGGTAACCGGCTCGTGCCACCGCGTCGAGTGCGCGGGCGTTCGCATTCTGATCGACTGCGGTCTTGTCCAGGGCGGTCACGAGATCGAGGCGCGAAACCGCTCCGCTTTCGGATTTGAACCCGCCGACATCGACTTCGTCTTGCTCACGCATGCGCACCTGGATCACTGCGGGCGCCTGCCGCTTCTGGCCAAGCGCGGTTTCCGGGGGGAGATCATCTGTACTGCGGCCACGCGCGAACTGGCTAGCGTCGTGATGCTCGATTCGGCGCACCTGCAGGAGGAGGAAGTGCGCCGGAACCTGCGCCGTAACCTGCGCCGGCGAGCGCGTGCGGACGAGCCCGAGACCGAGGCACTGTACACCGTGCTGGATGCGCTCAGTTGCCTGGACCGCTTCGGGCGCAGCGCCGCGTATGGCGAGGCGCTGCAACTCGGAGCGGGGGTGCGGGCGACGTTTCTCGATGCCGGCCACATACTGGGGTCCGCGAGCCTGTACCTAGAACTCGAGGAGCAGGGCCGGCGGCAGACGCTGGCCTTTACCGGCGACCTGGGCAACCAGGGACGGCCGCTGCTGCGCACGCCGGTCGTGCCCCCGCCGTCGGACATTGCCGTGATGGAAACGACCTATGGCGACCGCCTGCACAAGCCGATCGCGCCGTCCATCGAGGAGTTCTATGCGGCGGTCAACGGCGCCTTCGAGCGCGGCGGCAACGTCGTGATTCCCACCTTTGCGCTCGAACGTGCCCAGGAAATCCTCTGGTTCCTGCGCGAGGGCCAGGAGAGCGCTCGCTTGCCGGCGCATGCACAGGTATTTCTCGATTCGCCGATGGCGATTTCGGCGACGCAAATCTTCGAACACCACCCGGAGTGCTTCGAGCCGCATGTCGCGCGACTGTTTCGCGCTGGCGGCGATCCGTTCGCCGTGCCGGGGCTGCACTTCACGCGCGATGTCACGGAGAGCATTGCGATCAACCGGTTTCGTGGCGGCGCGGTGATCCTTGCCGGGGCCGGCATGTGCAACGGGGGCCGCGTGCGCCACCACCTGCGCCAGAACCTTTGGCGGGAGAGTTCTGCGGTCATCTTTGTCGGCTACGCCGCGCGCGGCACGCTTGCACGGCGCATCATCGACGGGGCCCGGAGCGTGCGCATTTTCGACGAGGAAGTACGCGTCCGCGCCAGCATCTATACGATCAACGGTTTTTCCGCGCACGCCGATCGCGACGAACTGCTTGCCTGGCACCGCAAGGTCCGACCCAAGCGCACATTCCTCGTGCACGGCGAGGAGGACGTGATGCAAGCCTTCGCGCCCCTGCTGCGCGACACGCGCGTCGAGATGCCCGAGTTCGGACAGTCCTGCGAGATCTGAGGCGATCGGCCCGCGCAGCGTTCTGGCAACGGCTCGCTAGGCCGCACCGACCATTCCGGCCGCCACCATATCGTTGCTTGCCGGGTCGATCAGGATGAAGCTGCCGATGGAGCGAAACCGGCTGTACGCATCGGCCGCAATCGGCGTCTGCGTGCTCAGCAGCAGCCGCACGATATCGTTGGCTTCGACATTCGTGTTCCTGACCTGCCATTGCAGGGACTCGGTGTCCAGGCGCGACTGCACCGCGCCGATGCGCACTCGTGTCTCGCGCGTGGCTTGGCGCAGCAGGGCCAGGTCGCTGACCTCGCCGGCGAGGATCGCCGTCATCAGCTCCCGTGCGCGCGCTTGCGATAAGGCACGCGAGCCCGCCTTTCCGCGACCGATCTCGCGCAGGTACGGCGCGGCCTCAAAAATACCGGGACCCTCGTAGGAGTGCATCTTGAAGACTTTACCGCGTCCCGTCCGCCTGCGCCAGGATCGCCCGGGCCACGAATTCATTCATTCCTGGGAGTTCGGCAAGGACCGGCAAGACCCGCAGGATCGCCCGGGCCACGAATTCATTCATTCCTGGGAGTTCGGCAAGGACCGGCAAGACCCGTAGCTCGATCGCCGGCTGGCTCGCCGCAAAGGCCTCAACGAGTGCCGGGAGCTCAACTGCGATGTGGCCGCCCTGTGACCAGAAGATTGGAGCAATGTCGATGCGCCGGGCGCCGGCGGCGGCCAGTGCCGTCAGCGTCTGCCGTAGATCAGGCCCCTGCAATTCGAGAAACGCGATCCGCACCATAGCGTCGGGCCGGATGCGCGCGAGCTCGGCCTGCAGCCTCTCCAGTGGCCGCGCCCAGCGCAGGTCGCGCGCGCCGTGGGCAAACAGGACGATCGCATCTTTCGAAATCATGTTTGCGCCGGTCCTTTGTCGGGCGAGCAGCGTCGCGGCACGCGCTCGGTCGTGCTTAAGGCAAGCGGCCGGTTCGAGCGACATACAATGCGGCAGCACTACCGTATCCGGTGGTGCAGCATCGGCCCCAGCGTGGCAATCTGCCCAGTATGTATTATCTCTGCATGGCGTGCGGGCCGGGCTGCGGCTAGACACGGCGTTTGCGATCGACAGCGGGATTGGACGGGAGAGACCAATGGCATCTGTAAACAAAGTGATCCTGGTAGGCAATCTCGGCCGGGACCCGGAGACCCGCTATAGCCCAGATGGCGCGGCGATGACCAACATCTCGATTGCGACGACTTCGCAGTGGAAGGACAAGAACACTGGCGAGAAGCGCGAAGAGACGGAATGGCATCGCGTTGCGTTTTTCGGGCGCTTGGCGGAAATCGCCGGCGAGTACCTGCGCAAGGGCTCCCAGGTGTACGTGGAGGGACGCCTGCGTACGCGCAAGTGGCAGGACAAGGAATCGGGTCAGGATCGCTATTCGACGGAAATTGTTGCCGACGTGATGCAGATGCTCGGATCGCGCCAGGGAGTCGGCGCACCGGCCGAGGATGAATCGCGCCCGGCGCGCGCCAGTGCGGGAGCGTCACGCGCCGACTCGGGAGCGGGCAAGTCGGCTGCCAAGGAACCGGCCGGCGGCGGCGTTGCCGACCTGGACGACGATATCCCGTTTTAGATCGGGTGCACCGGCTAGGGCCGGTCAGGGGGTTCGGGCGCCGATTCGGTTCCAATCAAAGCCAGGATTTCCTCGTGCAAGGATCCGCTTGTGGCAATCAGGGACGGATCCGAGAGCGGGTCGCCGCCACGCCAGCTCGTCACGCGCCCGCCCGCGCCCTCGACCACGGGGACCACGGCGGCCACGTCCCAGTACGCCAGCCGCGGGTCCAGCATGGCGTCGGCGCCCCCGGTTGCCAGTGCGAAATACCCAAAGCAATCGCCCCAGGTGCGCGCGAGCGCTGCGCGTTCAAACACCGGACGTACCGATCCATCGGCTCCCTCTTCCGGCGATCCCGGCGGGGAGGTCGCAAGGACCGTCGACTCTGCCAGGCGGCGTCCTGGGCGGACGTGGACTTGGCGCTGGGTCCCGTCCGTCCGGAAAAGCGCGGTTCGGCCGCGATGGCCGATCAAGGCGAGCCCGACAGCGGCGTGTGCAATGCAACCGAGCACGGGCCGGTATCCCGCTCCATCGTCGCGCTCGAGCGCGATGAGCGTTCCGAACAAGAAGCAGTTGCTGATAAAGGCCTTGGTGCCGTCGACAGGATCAAGGATCCAACGATANTGCTCGCCTGCGCGTACGCCGTATTCCTCGCCAAGGATGCCGTGCCCCGGATGACGCCGTTCAATGAGCTGGCGCAGCGCCGCTTCGGCGCCCCGATCGGCCGCGGTGACCGGCGTGGCGTCGGCCTTCCTGTGGACCTCGGTGCCGGCAAGAAACAGCGGCTGAATGATTGAAAATGCGCACGCGATCAGTTCGTGCAGGAAGGGCACGAACTCGCGCTCTTCATCGGCGCTTAACAGCGCGCTATAGCGCTTCCATTCCATGGCCTTGGTCTCCTCCCATCGCAATTGTGCCCCTATCGCTGCGTCATCGCTGCCCGGCCCTGGGCCGGGCGCGCTCGCGCGGCGTTGACGCAGAAAACAGTAGGTTTGCGCAGCTATGCGTAGACTCTGTGTAGCGGCTTACACTCGGCCGCGAAATCGTGCATTGATTCCGGTTTGAGCAACTCCTCGGACATGGCTACGGACACGGGTACACCGTCGGGAATTCGCGAGGGATATGGCCATGAAGTCGCGCCAAGCGTCCGGCGCGGCGCGGTTGCGACCCGTCCCGCCTTGGCGGCAGCGCAAGGAACCCTGGTCCTGGGGGCGCTGGGCGTTGTCTACGGCGACATTGGCACTAGCCCGCTGTATACGCTGAAGACGGCGTACCAGGCGGCGGGGGGCGCTTCCGAGGCAATCGCGCTGGGCCTGCTGTCCCTGATCATCTGGACCCTGGTCATCATTACCTCGGTCAAGTACGTTGCACTGGTCATGCGGGCGGACAATGACGGGGAAGGCGGCATTCTTGCGCTGATGGCGCACTTGGCTCTGAAAGGACGCGAGCACCCGCTGGTGATATCGATCGGCATCCTGGGCGCCGCATTGCTCTACGGTGACGGGGCCATAACTCCCGCAATCTCGGTGTTGAGTGCCTTGGAGGGCCTTAAGCTTCCGGTGCCGGCATTGGCGCCATACGTGTTGCCCCTCGCCGTGGTAGTCCTGCTGGCCCTTTTCGCCTTTCAGCGCAACGGCACGGCGGTCATCGGCAAACTGTTCGGACCCGTGATGGTGGTGTGGTTCGTCAGCATCGCCGGTCTGGGCGTGGCCTCCATCGTCAACCATCCCGGCGTGCTCAAGGCCTTGTGGCCGGGCTACGCGATGCACTATCTGGCCACGAACGGTTTCACCGGGTTTTCCGTTCTCGGAGCCGTCTTTTTGTGCGCGACCGGCGCCGAGGCGCTCTATGCCGATATGGGCCACTTTGGCGCCAGGCCGATCCGTGTCGGCTGGTATTCGCTGGTATTCCCGTCCCTGGCCCTGAGCTATGCCGGCCAGACCGCGCTCGTGGTCGACGGCGGACTACGCGGGGACGCCAACCCGTTTTTTCTGCTGGCCCCGGACTGGGCGCAGCTGCCCTTGGTCGGCCTGGCGACGCTGGCAACCATTATCGCCAGCCAGGCAATCATCAGCGGCGTGTTTTCCATGACGCGCCAGGCGATCCAGCTCGACCTGTGTCCCCGCCTGAGCGTGACGCAAACGTCGGAAGTCGGCTACGGCCAGATCTACATCGCCTCGGTCAACTGGATGCTGATGCTGTTTACCGTCGGCCTTACCCTGGGATTCGGATCTTCCGACAATTTGTCGGCCGCCTACGGAATCGCGGTTTCCATCACGATGCTGCTGACGACCATGTTGATATTCCGCGTCATGCACGAGCAATGGAACTGGAGCCTGGCGCTGGTCATCGCGATAGCCGGGCCACTGTTCGTGGTCGACGCATCGTTCGCCTTGGCAAACCTAACCAAGGTGCGCGAGGGCGGGTGGGTGACGCTGGTGGCGGCGACCATCATCTATACGATCATGCAGGCCTGGCGTTCGGGGCGCAAGGCGATGCTGGGCCAACTGGAACGCGCCACCCTGCCGCTGCCGGAGTTTCTCGAATCGACGGCCGAGATTGCCCACGTTCCTGGGACCGCGATATACCTCGCGCGCCGACTCGACATCGTTCCACTGGCGCTGCTGCATAGCCTCAAGCACTACAAGGTCCTGCACGAACGCAACGTCATACTGCACGTGGTAACCGAGCAGAGCCCCCGCGTTCCCGCGCGCGATCGCATCCAGACCAGTAGCTTGGGAAACGGCTTTTATCGCATCGTTCTGCGCTACGGCTTCATGGAGTATCCGGATCTGCCGGTGGCTCTGGCGCACTGTACCTTGGACGGGCAAGGCTTCGACATGATGCAAACGACGTTTTTTCTCTCGCGCGAAACCATAGAGACAGCGCGCGGACGCCGCATCAAGGGCATCGGGCGCCGGCTGTTTGCGTGGATGCATCGCAACGCAACCGATGCAACGGAATTCTTCCGGATCCCGCGCAATCGAATTGTCGAGCTCGGTGCGCGCATCGAGCTGTAAGGCCGGCGTGATAAGCCCGCCAATCATCGGCGCCTCAAGGGAGAACTCATGAAATTCCGGGTCGACCGCCGCGCAACCATCGGGCTGATGGGCGCGGCAGCCGTCGGCTCGCTGCGTTTTGCCCAGGCGCGGGCGCTAACGCAGGCCCCGGGAACCGGTGCCGATCGCGACGCACCCGATTTCGAGGATGCCTCCTCGCGCTTGGCCTCCGGTGCGACGACCTCGACCGATTTGGTGCGGGCCTGTCTGCACCGCATCGACGGGCTGGACCGCCGCGGCCCCGCGCTGCGCGCCGTGATCGAGCGCAATCCCGATGCACTGCGGCTGGCGGCCGAAAGCGATGCGCAGCGACACCGCCATGACGGCACCGGGCGGCTCGACGGAATCCCGGTCTTGCTCAAAGACAACATAGCCACCGGCGACCGGATGTGTACCAGCGCCGGTTCCCTGGCGTTGTCCGGCGCGCCGGCAGTGCGCGATGCGTTTCTCGTACGCCGGCTGCGTGCCGCCGGGGCCGTCATCCTTGGCAAGACCAATCTGAGCGAGTGGGCCAACATCCGTTCCGACCGTTCGACCAGCGGTTGGAGCGCACGCGGCGGGCAGACGCGCAATCCTTATGCGCTCGATCGCAATCCCAGCGGGTCAAGTTCGGGTTCCGCAGTGGCCGTTGCAGCCGGATACGCCCCGTTGGCCGTCGGCACCGAAACCGACGGATCGATCGTCTCGCCGGCGGCCGTTTGCGGAATCGTCGGCATCAAACCCACCGTGGGACTTGTCAGCCGCGATGGCGTAATTCCCATTTCACACAGCCAGGATACCGCCGGTGCTTTGGCCGGTACGGTGCGGGGTGCGGCTGCCTTGCTCTGCGTTTTGGCCGGGCGCGATGATCGTGATCCGGTAACGATTGGCGCGCCGGATGACGTCGACTACATCGGCGCCTGCACCGTCGATGGTCTTGCTGGCGCGCGCATTGGTGTCGTGCGCGCCATGTTCGGCGGCCACCCCGGGGTACGGCGCTGCATCGACGCCGCGATCGACCAAATGCGTGGCTGCGGCGCGGCAGTGGTCGACCCGGTCGAATTGCCGTCGACCAAGGACTACCAGGACGCGGAGCTGGAGGTCCTGCTGACGGAGCTGCGCGTCGACCTTGAACGCTATCTCGAGCAGTTTGCGCCCAGGGCGCCCGTGCATACTTTGGCCGAGCTGATCGAATGGAATCGTCGCAACGCGGCGCGTGAGATGCCGTTTTTCGATCAGGAACTGTTCGAGCGCTCGGCGGCGACGGGCCCCTTGGACGGGCAGAGGTACCTCGATGCGCGTGCAAGCTGCGTACGGCTAGCGCGCACCGAGGGCATCGACGTCGCCATGGACCGACACGGACTCGACGCGCTGCTTGCGCCGACCAGCGATCCGGCATGGCTTACCGATTTCGTGAATGGCGATCACTACGGCCAGAGCTTCTCAACCCCGGCTGCCGTCGCCGGCTACCCCCACATTACGGTTCCGGCCGGATTCGTGGATGGCTTGCCGGTAGGCGTTAGCCTGGTGGGGCGGGCCTTCCAGGAGGCCACCTTGTTCCGCCTGGCGTATGCCTATGAGCAAGCGAGCAAGGCACGGCGCCCGCCGCGGTTTCTGCCGACGGCGGCAATGGCATGAACACGTGTAATTTGGCGCATTTGCCTTGCGCAGTGCCGGCCTCCGTGGCCTCTTTCACGCGACCCTTATAATTCAAATAGTTGCGACTTTTTGCGAGACGCGTGATGCCGATTTATGCCTACAAGTGCTCGTCCTGCGAGCACGAGCTCGATGTGCTGCAAAGAATCTCCGATGCGCCGCTTACCGTTTGCCCGGCCTGCGGCGCCGCGGCGCTTTGCAAGCAATTGACCGCTGCCGGTTTCCAACTCAAAGGCAGTGGTTGGTACGCCACCGACTTCAAGCACGGCTCGACCAAGGCCGATGGGAAACCGGAGGCAAAGCCGGCGGAGCCGTCCTCCGGCGAGAGCGCTGCCGCCTCGGCCAAGGATGCCGCACCGGGCAAGGATGCGGCACCGGCCAAGGATGTGGCACCGGCCAAGGATGTGGCACCGGCCAAGGACGC
>JGI12270J11330_10000229_pt1 | contig 42075 bp, 31 predicted proteins | sample PeaSoiMetSII2010_FD_11330 | JGI IMG/M metagenome (IMG submission 11330)
ACAGATCTCAGCGTGCGGGACATCCTCGCCTGATGAGCACGCGGGCAATGCGCCGCAGGTAGTTCACACCGAGGAGAGACACTCTGGCTGAGTGATGCGATGAAGGAGCGGAGCCTCCCGCTCCCTGGCGGATGCTGGAAGTTGCAATGCATCCGTCTCCACCAGGGAAAGGGAGGCCCCAATGGAGACAGCGTATGACGGCCTGCAGGTCGTCGGGATGGACCTGCACCGGCGCCGCAGCGTGCTGGCGCGGATGACCGAGGACGGGCGGCGGCTCGGGGACGGCCAGGATCACTAACAGCTGTTAGCGACCTCGTTATTTGGTGATGTAGCGGCAGCGCTCCGTGAGCACGGTTCGGCAACGCTTGATGAGCGCTGCTATTACGTTCGCCGCCCTGACTGAGTCCAGGTCGGCGGTCACCGTAACGTGCGCGGTCGCGGCGTCAACGACTGCCCGGTGGCGGCTATCACGGTTACGCGTTGTGACGGGGCGGTATAGTGCCTCGATCTCCTCTGCGCCGAGCTTGACGGCGAGTGCCGCTCTTGACGATCCACCCATATCATTTAGGTATGTGACCGGGCAGCCGACGGCAGGAGGCATCCCGATGCACGGACCAGATGACAGCACCACTCCCTCGCGATCTGTCACCGTTATGAGGGCGTCTGATCAGGCCATGGGAGTACCGGCACCTCCGTGCCGTCGCGGGCGTGCGCTGGCCCGACGAGCGTTGATTTAGGTTCGCCGTGGAGCTGGGTGAGGCGCATTGCGGCGGCTGCGCTCATGGACGCTTCAGGAACCTGAAATAGAACGCCGCGAACACCAGGACAATTCCGACGTTTACTATCAGCCGCTCCCGGAACTGGTTCCTGAAGAACAGGACGTCCACGCCGACCACGACGGCTACCAGCGCGAGCACGTAAAGCACGACGGCTGCCTGTCTTCCCATCGTTCCTTCCTACTGTGTGCGACGGAGTGGAGCAACAGCGGCGCTGGTCTCAGTGAAACGCTTGCGCTGGCTGAACCGTTTGATGCCCTGTTCTCCCGAGGCGCGCCACGCCTGCGTGTCACCAACCCGCACTGGCGCGGTTTCAGGCAGGCAAGGTGAGGTGGCGAGCGGTGCGGTTAGGTCGGGATCGGCAGGATTGCTGTGTCTGCTGGTGAACGTCTGGCGCCGTGGTCACTCAAAGGGATAGTTCCCGCATACGGCCTCGGATGTCTTCGTGATCCTCAAAGCCGGGCAGTCGGCCAGGGGTAGCCCGTCACGAAAGAGCGTTGCCGTTGATCACCGATCCGTGCCCAGATAAATAGGCCGACAACAACAGCCCGGCCGAGCTGCGCAAGCAGATCGCCTGGGCGGGCAAGTCGCCGCAGGTGGTGCTCAAGGCGACGTACGGCTGGTACTGGGCCGCCGACGTGCTTGAAGAAGCCGGGGCGGACGTGCACCTGCGCACCCGCTCGGGATGAAGGCGTTCACTTACCGGCGGGTCAAGAGGATGTGCGGGATGCTAGTGCCGTGGTCATCGGGCACGTCCTAGAGGAACGGTTCGCGGAACCGTCGGCCGTGCCCGCGAGGCCCGGGTCCGGCAATTAGGCTCTTCCAGTGAGGCCCTGACCTGCGGTGATGCCCGCAGTACCTGCGGATCCGCGCAGTCCACGCCGTGCCTACCGCCTGTCTGCGGTACTGGTGCGGAACAGCCAATGGCCATGTTCACCACCGGTGGATCAGGCGCGTTCTGTCCCGCCGATCCCAGGCGCTTGACAGCGACGCCGACTGCACGCTGCTGAGCGGCGCAACTGGCGGCCCGTCTCGCCCATGTCCGTCGATGCCATCAACAGCATGCGGGCGAAGGAGAAGACCTTGGAGCTGGGACCGGGCGAGCTCGAAACCGTTCTCGCCCGGACCCCGGCGGGATTCCACCGCGCCGTCGCTGGCATGGCTCACGCCGGCTACGACATCGTGGCCGACCACGTGCTGGGCGAACCGCCCGGGCAACCGTCAGCGTCTTCGACCAGCTGAGGTCGGCTCTCCTCGGCGGGTGATCGCGCCCGTCAAGCGCCGGTCCGGCACGGCCCGCACGGGGACAGCGTTGCGCCATGAGCGGGAAGCGAGGCCGTCCGGGGCGCGAATACCCGCCCTTATGCGCGCCGATCCGGCCGACCTACGATTTGCTATCCGTGCCGCACCGAAAAGATCGTTCGTGGAGATACTCCGGAAAGGATCCTGGGTGACAATGAGAGCATCAGTAGTGTCGGGCAGGTGATTCCCGCCGAGATCGGCCCGAGCCTGACCGGGTCGAACGTCCGCGGTTCATGCTATGGTGCCGCGCGAGAATAGGGAATTCTCTCATCATTGACCGCGATCCGGGCGCGGCCGACGTCGGGCGTGGTATCTTTTTGCTAGATCTAGCCCGGACTGTCGAACCGCCACGCGACGCCGGGTGCCGGGCACTGACACCGGCCACGACACCTGCAGGGGGACGCCATGCCGGGTCCGTTTACGCACATCTATGCGGCCCGCCGGGTGGCCGACTTACTCGCCCAGTGGGACCAGTTCACCACCTCAGGCGACGGCCCGGTCGCGCCCGGCCAGGCGCTGGCCGATCCCGCCAAGGCGGCCTACTACGCCAGCGTGATGCACAAGTACCCGAAGCTGGCCTCGGTCGGTGCGATCGGCCCCGACCTGTTCTTCTTCCTCGCCGACCTGCGCCCCCCTTTCGACGGCGATCAGCTCATGCTCGATATCCGGCTGGGCTACCTGTATGACAAGTACCGCGCGGACAACTGGGCGAAGCTCATCACGGTGCTGAATGCGAATAAGAAAGCGCACCCGTGGATCGGCATCCTCGCGCTGATGCTGCAGATCGATGCCGCGTGGAACACGTTCGCCACCGCGTACACGCAGGCCGTGGCGCCGATCGTGGACGGCTTCGGCAACCTCGCCAACGCGCTGACCGGAGACATCCTGAAGAGCGTCGGCGACGCGCTGCAGGCGTTCGTCAACGAGGTCGGCTTTGCTATCGCCGACTTGGCCCTCGACAACTTCGACCTGCTCGGCGTGTTCAAGCTGATCCAGCTTCGCGGCGAGGACGAGACCACCTTCTTCTGGTCGGACATGCTGCATTACCGGCGGACCAGCCAGATGGCCCAGACGCTGCTGCGGATGGCCGAGCAGATGATCAGCGTGAACCAGGCCCAGGGCGAGCAGTTCCTCGCCTATGCCCTCGGGTTCGCGTGCCATCTGGCCACCGACGTTGTAGGGCACTCGTTCGTCAACGAGCAGGCGGGCGGGCCTTACCGGACCCACTGGGGTCGGCATCACCTTGTGGAGAACCATCTCGACGCCTCGGTCTACGCGCAGACCGCCGGGCCACAACTGGCGTGGAGCCTGGCAGGGAACACGAAGGGTTTCGGCGATATCGCCGGCAACCCGTTCTTCACCGGCGACTTCACCGGCTCGGGCAAGTCCGAGGTGATGTTCTACGCGCCGGGCAATCCGGCCGCCCNGGACGGCAACTGGTGGCTGGGCACCTTCGCCGGCAGCCAGATGAGCTGGACGCTGGCCGGGAACACCAGGGGCTTCGGCGATATCGCCGGCAACCGGTTCTTCACCGGCGACTTCACCGGCTCGGGCAAGTCCGAGGTGATGTTCTACGCGCCGGGCAATCCGGCCGCCCCGGACGGCAACTGGTGGCTGGNCACCTTCGCCGGCAGCCAGATGAGCTGGACGCTTGTGGGCAACACCAGGGGCCAGGGCGGTAGCCCGTGGGACTTCGGCGATGTGTCCCACGGCAGGTTCCTCACCGGGAAGTTCTCTGGCGGGCCCGCGGACGAGATCATCTTCAGCTCACCTGGCGGGAACTGGATGCTCGGCGCGACGCGAGCTGGCCAGCTGACCTGGACGCTGGCCGCCAACACGGCTGGCTTCGGAAACGTCGCTCCCGACCCCTTCTTCACCGGCGACTTCACCGGCGCTCATCGGACGGAGGTGATGTTCTACTCGCCGGGTAATGTCCTCAGCCCGGACGGCAACTGGTGGCTGGCCAGCCTCCAGCCCGAGGTGCTGCCGCAGGACAGCTTCTGCGCGGCGATCCCCGGCTATCCATCGCTTGCCCAGTCGGCCCTGTACTTCGCGCTCGCGTTCACCGCCGACAACCCACAGGGCGAACTGCGCCGCACGCTGCCGGACGACACCCCGCCCCACGGGTACGACTTGGCGGCGCAGCTTGCCCGCACGCAGGCGCTCGACACCGACGGTGACCTGCCGGACTGGCTCGCAGAGGCCATCGTCCATGCCCTCATCGAGACCTACGGCGACGCGCCGCACCCGCAGATCCTGCGCGGCGGGGCGTTCCAGCCGACCATGGACGCCCAGCTACAGAACTTCCAGCCGGTGCTGCCGCCCGACCCGCCGCTCAGCTTCACCGTGCCGCCGGGCTTCCCGCTGCCATGGGAAGTGCAAACCGCCTACAAGCTGATGCTGTCGTTCTTCAAGCGCGCCTACATGGATGACTTCGACCTGCCGGTGCCTCCGGCCCCAGGAGCGACCACACCCCCGCAGTGGCCGGACTTCGGCAACGTCGGCGGCATCGACACCAGCTCGCCCGGGACAATCTTCTCCTCGGTCGTCTCCGACATCAGCACGGCAGTCGGCGACATACTCAACTCCATCGCCAGCCTAATCGCACAGATCACCGGCTGGCAGACCCTGCCCTTCCGCGAGGCCCTCTACGCCGGGGTCACGTTCCCGGCCTGGCAGGCCGCCCGGTCGCTCCGCAAGCGGCTGGTGGAGACCGGCTACCTGATCCCGCAGAGCTTCGAGGTCGACCAGGCGGGCCGCCTCAAGCACCCGAACGAGATCGACTTCAGCCTGATCACGCTCGGCCGCTCGATCGGGCAGCCCGCGCTACCCGATCCCCGCTACCCGTGGCGGATCTTGATCGGGAACTTGCTGTACGAGTCCCAGGTGCCCTGCGAGTTCCAGCGGCCCTGGGCGTACCCGAGCACCAACCTGGACGGCTCGGCCAACATCAACGAGACCGGCGCGACCCGCGCGGGCGCGTTCGCCGCTGCGGCCCTGCCCGACCATCTGCTGCGGCATGCCTACAACGCGAACAACGCGCTGCGGCTCCGCTACGAGACGGCTAGCTCACCCGCGGACACCGACGCGATCAGCGCGAGCACCGCCTTCGCCAGCGCCAGCGCCGGCGGGGTGAGCCCGCTCGGCGACTGCGTCCAGTTCGCCGCCTACCTGATCGGCAGGCTCGCCGCGCCGGGCCCGCCGCCGGCGGACTTCAACCTGGACGCCGACCGTGGCTACGGGTACTTGTGCTGGGACTGGAACCGCGACGACACCCAGACATGGACCGGGAGCACGTACCAGCCGTTCCACCCGCCCACCGGTTGGACCCAAGCGAAGGATACGTCGCACCTGCCAACGCCGAGCTACCCCTTGCAGCTGCATTACCTGCGCAACCGCGCCCTCACAAGCTGGGTCGACGCCACCTACCAGCACATTGGCTACATCTCGAGGGACGGCCACGTTCACCACCTCTCTTCCGCCCTGGGCACGGGGCCGTGGACGGACACCGACGTGACCGCGAGCACTGGTGAGCCGCCCGCCGCGTCGTCCAGCCTGACCTGCTGGGTGGACCAGACCTACCAGCATCTCGTCTTCGCCGCCGCCGACGGCCATGTGCACGAGTTCTACCGCCTGCCCGGTTCGGCGTCCTGGGGCCACGGCGACCTGACGGCCGCGACCGGCGCGCCGCCCGCCGCCGGGACGTTGACCTCCTGGGTGGACAAGACCTACCAGCATGTGGTCTACCTGTCGGCGGACGGCCACCTCCAGGAGCTCTACTTCACGCTCGGCACCGGCCCATGGCAGCACGGTGACCTGACCGCGGCGGCCGGCGCGCCCCCGGCCGTCTCCGGTGCGCTGACATCGTGGGTGGACGCGACCTACCAGCACGTGGTCTGCCTGTCGGCCGACGGCCACGTGCACGAGCTGTACTTCGCCCTCGGCACTGGGCCATGGCGGACCGGCGACCTGACGGCCGCGGCCGGCGCGCCCCCGGCCGGCGTCGGTGCGCTGACATCGTGGGTGGACGCGACCTACCAGCACGTCGTATGCATCTCCGCGGACGGCCACGTGCACGAGCTGCGCTTCGCGCTGGGCACTGGTCCCTGGACGCATGCCGACCTCACCGTTGTCGCAAGTGCCCCGGCGGCCGGGTCAGGTGCCCTGACCTCCTGGGTGCATAATGCCTGCCAGCACGTCGCCTTCGTCGGTGCGGACGGCCACGTGCATGAGCTCTGCGGCCAGCTCGGGATGACCTCCTGGGTTGACAACGACCTCACCATTGACACCGGCGCGCTACCGGCGCTTGGCGCCGCAGGCGCGCTGACGAGCTGGGTGGACAGCGCCGACCAGCACGTCGCCTTCATGTCCGCCGACCGGCACGTCCGCGAGCTGCGCGACGCGCTCGGCGGCGGGCATTGGCTGACGGCCGACCTCACCGGCATGACCGGCGGCCAGACCTAAGCCAGATCTGTGTGGTGACAGCCATGAGCCGATCGCACCTGCGGCTCCCGTGTTCGAAGTCACGTGTTCAGGAAGCGTGGCAGGCCGTGGGCGGCTAGACAGGACTGATCAGGATTACCCACCAGGCCCAGAGTCCCCGGCACGGGGCACGATCGTCTTGATGACCCTGGCCGGCACGCCCCCCACGATGGTCTGGTCGGGCACGTCCTTGGTCACCACCGAGTTGGCGGCCACGATGCAGCGATTCCCGATGTTGACGCCCGCCATCACGGCGACCTTGTACCCGAGGAGGGTGTTCGACCCGATGTGGACCGGGGCGGGGATCCGCCCGCCATGCGGAAGGGGCACCGAGAAGTCGTCGTAGGCGTGGCCGTGGGTCTCGATAACGACGCCGGCCGCGATCATCGCGTGATCGCCGATGGTGAGCGCCGCCCGGTCGTCCAGCATCACGTCCCGGTTCAGGAACACGCCGTCGCCCAGCTCGATGTTGCGGCCGGAGTTGAACAGGACGTTGTGGTGAATGACCACATCCTCGCCGCACCTCTTGAAGACACGCTTGGCCAGGATGCGGCGGAGCTTGATCGCGAAGTCCTGCAGCATGGCGGCGGGTGTCCGGTCGAACATCCGCCAGAACAAGACGTAGTACAGGTCGGACTCCTGCGCCATCTCGCGGTCCCGCCCCCGGAACGGGTCGGTTGGCAGCTCGAACCGGCCGGTATTCAAGAAGTCGTCGGCCAGCTTCGAGAAACTGCCGAAGAACTGAGACCCCTGCTCCGGCAGGCGGTTGGTCCTGACCAGCTCTTCGAACTCCGCAAGGAGCTCCGTCTCCGCGTTCCAGCTCATGCGTCTCCCCACCCTGTCCCGCCCCGGACCGAGGGGCCAGCCGATGGTCGCGGCATGGCGCAAGCCCGTCGGAGCTCCCGGGTCTTCCTCGCGATCGTCGACACATACTGGCTGATGACCCACACCCGGCCCGCTAGGCGGCCGAATTGGGCGCCCATCTTGGAGCAGCCAGGAGGGTAGTCTCCGCGCACGGGCACCTCCACCACACTCAGGCCGTGGATGGCCGCCTCGAATAGCGCCTCCAGCTCGCTCTGGTAGTGGTCCCCCTGCAACCGGATGGCTTGGAGCGCCTGGAAGGAGAAGCACCGGTAGCCACAGCACGGATCGGTGTAGGTGCGGCCGAGGGTCGCCCGCAACGCCGCGACGAGGACCTTCCGCACCAGGTAGCGGTTGAGCGGTGCGGGCCCGCGGGAGGGGGCCGCCAGGAACCGGCTGCCGGTCGCCAGCGCGCACTCCTTGGCAATCACGGGCTGGACCAGCCGCTCCAGGTCGGCCGGGTCGTGCTGGCCGTCGGCGTCCATCGTGACCAGCTCGGACGGATCCAGTTCCAGCGCCTGGGCGAAGCCTGCCCGGAGGGCGGCCCCTTTGCCCCGGTGCTTTGGAAGGTGGACGAGGACGGCGCCGTGGTCGAGCGCGACCGCGTCCGTCCCGTCGGTCGAGCCGTCGCTCACCACGATGACCTGAACCGGCACGCCGAAGAGGCACGCCGGGATGCGCGGGAGAAGGGTCCGGAGCCTGTCCGCCTCATTGAAGGCGGGGACGACCACCGCGATCACGCTCGCACCTCCCTCACAGCACGGCACGGGCGGCGCTTCGCCGCCATCCTAGCTCTTCTCGATCCAACAGCTCCTGGCATCGACGCCGGTAAGTAAGCGTAGTGTCTCAATTTGCGGCAGCAGAAGGCAATTCCCGGCAGCGTCGACGAGGGCCCACTAGCCCGGTCGTTGTGTCGGCGGAGTCGCTGCCGTCACGGCCGACTCGTCAGCCCCAGTAGATGCGGATCGCTCTGGCCGCAGGAGGCCGATCAGGAGGCCAGCCAGCCCGACCGCGACAGTAACCAGACCGCTGGCAGCGAAGACGACTGTGGTGCTGAAGCTGTCGAGTGCCGTTCCCACGACGAGGCCAGAGGCCGACTCGCCAGACGAGCACATCGCTGACCAAAGGCTGAATATCCTACCGAGCTGATCCCCGGGCATGGTCTGCTGGACAAGTGTCACCGTGAGCACGGTCACCGCCGACTCCGCCATCCCTGCCACGACGGCCAGGAGCAGGCCGACCACCACGAAGCGCCCGAAACCAAGCAATCCGAAGCACAGCCCCCACAGGATCCAGCCGCAGAAGATCGCGGCGATGACATTGCGCGTAGTGACCCTGCCGACAATCAGCGCGCCGACTGCGGTGCCGACGCCGATGGTGCTCATCAGAAGTCCGTACATCTTCGAGCCGCCGTGGTAGACATGCTCGGCGAGAGCTGGCATACCCACCCGGTAGCAGCCGGCGACGGCAAAGAGCCCGAGCGCGAACAGCGTGATCGTCCAGAGCACCGGCGGGTTATCCCGTAGCTCCCGTACGGTGCCGCCCAGGTCGGCCAGGATGGTCGGGCGTGATTCCTTGGGACGAGGATCCGTGGCCGCGAACGCGACGAACATGATGCTGGCTGCCGAGACGAAGAACGTTAGCCCGTCGGCGAGGAAAAGCGTGCTGGCGGGGGCCACGACCAGGATGAGCCCGGCGGCCGCGGGCCCGAGCACGGTCGCGGTCTGCAGCGCCCCCTGCAGCAGGCCGTTTGCCCTGGGAAGGCTGTCCTTCCCCACGATCTGCGGCAGCGATGCCTGCAGGGCGGGGTTGAAGAAGGTCCGCAACGTGGTCAGCAGGAACGCGACGACCGCCAGGTCCCAGACAGTGAGGGCGCTCAGCGCGTACAGCAGCGGCACGAGCATCACCACGAGGCCGCGCAGTGTGTCCGCCGCGATCATCACCCTGCGCCGGTTCCATCGGTCCACGTATACGCCGGATACCGGACCGAAGACGACATACGGTATCAACCGCGCGAAAATTATGACCCCGACGGTCGAATAATTCTGGTGGGTCAGCAGCAACGCGAGCCAGACCAGACCGATTTCATAGAACGAGTCGCCGACCTGCGATGTGACCTGTCCGGTCCAGACGAGCGCGTAGTTTCGGTCACGCAGCAGGCTGCGGTACGTCGTCTTCTCCGCTGCCATCTCCATCGGCATCTCCTAGGGCGAGCAGGCGGATCTCACAGCAGTAGCGCCCGCCCGGTCCAGCGAGCCACAGTTCATCGGTGCTTGGCAGCGCCTCTGAAATCTCGAGGCGAGTACCGAGCCGGGCCAGATGGTCGAGAAGCTCCACCAGGAAATAATTGCGGAAGTCCACAAAGATGGGCTTTCGCTCTTCTGGTATGCGCACGTAGACCTGATCGGGTATCCCGAGCCGGGCCTTGCGCCGCCAAGATTCCAGGAATAACGAGAAACCCTCGTGGCCGGTCCGGCCGCCGAACGGACCGGTGGCCAGGCTCCAGTGTTCGCGTTGCAGGATCGTACTGTCGATCTCGACGCGTGGCGTATGGTCGCCTGTTCCGATCCGCGGCGGAACGGCCGCAGCGAAAGCAAACGGGGACACCGGGTCGAGGCGATCCGTGCGCCTGCGCAGTGGCGGGTAGAGGCGCAGCCAGCCTGTCCCTGGGGCGCGCAGACAGGCGTGCCCGTTCCGCAGCGCGACCTCGACCGAGGCAGCCGGAATCGCTGCGGTGTCGGCGAAGCGCGCGCGCATCTCGATGACCGGACCAGGGAGCGGATAGGGGAACACCTTGTTCGTTCGCGTGTGCGCCAGCTGCGCGGCGAGTGCGCCGCCCGGCTGACGCTTGATACCGTCGTAGATCCCCTCAGCGAGGGCCGCTCGGTCATCAGGGGAGAGGAAGTGCCCGGTTGGAAAGACCCACGGCAGCGCCAGCGGGTGCACCTCGCCGATCACCAGGCGGAACCGTCCGGCCTGTAGCTCGGCCAGGCTGGATGCCGCGATCATCAGGTCGACCGAGGTGACCAGGCAGCGTTCGGCCGACGGCACCGCCGGAGAGGACGGCAGGTCATCGGCGGCGAGCCGGACCGCATCTCCCTCGTCCCGCAGCCTGACGACCCGATCGAGCTCGGCGAGGAAGGCCGTGAGCTCGTCGCAGGCGGAAGGTACGCCGGGCGGCTGCCTGGCCAGCGCGCTGAGGTAGCCGGGAAACGGGACCGAGCCGCCTGGAGCGACAGAGTGCAGGAACGCGGTCGCGGTCCGGCGCTCGCTGAGCAGCTCGAGCTCTCCGTAATCGGCGGCGAGCGTTAGGATCGGCTGCAAGCTGCTGTCAATGGCGCGGGCGAGGTCGCCGCCGATCAGGAACGTCTCCAGGTCCCCCAGGCACTCCTCGAACAGCACCGCCCTGTCGGCGTAGGTGCGGCCAGCGCGTCGCGTGGCTGGCTGGCCGGTCACGCGGGTGAACAGTGCTTCGATTGCGCCGAGCAGCGCTGGCCGGGCGCTGGCAGGAGCGTCGGCGAACGCGACGATGGCTGATCGCAACTCGTCGATGATGCCGCGCCACCGGACAGCCGCTTCGAGCTCGACCGGAAGGGCGCCAAGCCACCGGGCCAGCACCTCCAGCGGATCCGCCTGGTCGGGCGGCACGACGGGCCCCATCACGATGGCGCGGATGCTCCGCAGCCGCACCAGTCGCGACCAGGTGTCCGCCGTTCCCCCGCCAACCGCGGCGGCGAGCGCTGCGACGGTCCGCCGGCCGTCCGCGAGAGCGACCAGCCGGGCATCCGTGCGGTCCAGCGCACGTCGGCGCCCGTCGCGCGGGTAGCGCAGTGCGTCACCCTCAAGCAGGCAACAAGGATCCCGCCTCGGCGTCAGGTACGAGCGCACACCAGGGTCGGCCCCGATCAATTCCGCGATCGCCTCGGCGACCCACTGCGCAGGGAAGGCCTGCCGATCGCGGAGCTGTCGGGCCGAGCGGCGGAGCACCAGGCTCGGCCCGATCGCCGGGTCGATGCGACCGTAGTTCACCGGGCCGAAGAAGCTCTGCGTCTCGTTCTTCGCGCAGAGGCGCTGCAGATAGGTGACGAGGCGGCGCTCCAGCTTGCGCACGTGGCCAGTGCGCGCGCCAGGGCCGTTGACCAGGTATCGGTCGGCTGCCGCGCGCGCATTCGGGTTGGAAAGGAACAGCGCTTCCTTGACGTCGGCGCGGTCAATCGTGTCGCGGAGCCGCCAGCGACGCTCAGCGAGCTCGGCCTCGAATACGGCGCGCCCGCGCTCCTGCATCTGCTCACGTTCCTCAAGGGCGGCGTTCCACGAGCTGAGCACAGCGGCTAGCGGGCGTGGCACGCGCAGGTCCGGCACCGCGTCCACCGGTCGGCCGCGCGCCACTTTCTCGCGGGCGGCGGAGATATTCTTCAGCGCGGCCTGGTCGTCTGAGCCCCTCGCCTCGGCGACGGCGCTGCGGAAGGCGGGCGCGAGGATGTCCTCGCGAAGCTGGCCGATCACCCGGTCGAGAGCGAGGATCGAGCTGACAGCGTCGACCGCACGCGGGAAGCGCAGCGCGTCGAGCAAGTCCGCTGGGAACCCCGTGGTCCGCACGACCAGCACGGGGACGATCTGCCAGCGCATCAGCCGACCCTCATCTTGCTGACCAGAACGGTGGGCGCTCCCGCGCCGTCGGCGAGTGGCGAGAAGGCAAGATCATCGCCGCATGCACGGATATTGCGCAGCAGCTCGAAGACACCAGCCGACAGCGGTACCCCGCTGACCGGCCGTCGCGGGCGATCCCGCTCCACCCACCATCCGTGCACCAGGGTCGTGAACCGGCCGGTCGCGGCGTGCAGCTGCCCGGGGCGCGACAGGCCGGTGACGATCAGCCCGCGGCCGAGTTGGCTGGCGAGCTCGGCCGGCCCGGCCGCGCCCGGCGCCAGGTAGACATTCGTCGGTGCGGCCTTCGGATGATGCCATACCTCTGGTCGTGCCGCTTTCCCGTTCGGCTCAGCTCCGAGGTTCTCGGCAGTGGCACGGGTGTGCAGGAAGCCCGCCAGCCGCCCGCCATCGATCAGCACAGTGCGGGCAGCGGGCGTGCCTTCGTCATCGAACGGCCGGGTCCGCAACCGGCCAGGCAACGTGGTGTCATCGACGAGGGTGACCGCAGCGGTCGCTATCCGGCCGCCCACCCGGTCTAGCAGCGGCTTCAGGTCGGACCCCAGCCGCTCGGCGGTGAGCATCTGGGCGATGACCCGGGCCAGATCCGCTGCGGCTCGCGGCGGGAGCAGGACCGCGCAATGATCGTCAGGTACTGATCCGCCCGGAGAGTCCAGCCAGCCGGCCTGCGCGGTTAGTTCCGCAGCGAGCGCGGCCGGGTCAAGCCACGTGCCGCTGCGGCTCGCCGCGGCCAGCGTGGTGTGGCCAGCAGGTCCTTCAAGCCAGCACCAGATCCGGTGCTGGGTCTGGCGATCGACAGCACGTAGTCCGCGCGAATTGACGAGCATTCGGTGCTGGTCAGCGGCGAAGTAAGCGGCGCTGAGCGACCCCGCCGGGTAGTGACCGCTGACCGCTGATGCCAGCTCGGTCAGGCAGCGGCGCGCGGAGCCCGGGCTCGGCGGTGCGGTCGGCGGGATCTCCGAACTCCGCGGGCTCGTCGTGGCCAGCTGGGCAACCGATGGCACGCCGCGCCGGCGGGCCTCGGTCACCGCCCGGCTTGCCAGCGCCAGGAACGTCGTCGGGTCGCAGTCCCCGGTGGTGAGGATCGACAGCCGCTCGGCAACCCAGACCCGGCACGCCGCCTCGCAGGTCCATCCTGTGTTCGCCCCGAGGTCGCCGTTCTGGAGGGTCATCCGCGTCATCTCCCCGGCCCGCAGATAAATCTCGGCATCGTCGGCCCCTGCGTCGATGGCAGCGGCAACTCCGCGAGCAGCGAGCTCGCTAAGGTCCGGGCCGCCAGTCACGTCAGCCTGCCCACACGGCCAGGCTGGCAATCCGGACGGTCGGCTGCCCGACGTTGACCACGAGCGGGAACTGATCGAGCTTGTTGCACAGATAGGTCTGGGAGAGCGGCCGCAGATCGGTGCCCACCAGATCGATCTGTCGTAGGATGTCCGGTCCCCGGCCGGACAGCATGGCGCCGCGGATCGGGGGTCCGAGCTGGCCGTTCTCGATCAGGTAGCCCTCATCGACCTGCAAGTTGAACCGTCCGGAGCCCATGTCGGTATCGCCTCCCGCGATGGACACGACGTAGATCCCACGAGGGGTAGCCTGGATGATCTCCGCGGGATCGTGGTGCCCCGGCGCTAGGTAGGTGCCGCTCATCCGCGGTAGCGGCGGGTAGGCATAACTCAGCCGCCGCGCGTTGCCGGTGCCCTGAGCGGTGGGCGAGTGCCTGCGGTCAAGCAGATGGGCCCGGAGCACGCCATCCTCGATCAGGTACGTCGTCCGGCCGCGTTCGCCTTCGTCGTCGTTGTCGTACAGGCGTGCATCCGCCGGGAACCCGGGATCGTCGATGACCGTCACACCAGGGTCGGCCACCCGCTGGCCGAGCTGCCCGTAGTAGGCGGAGCCTGGCCATTGCGCGAGGTCGGCTTCCAGCGCGTGCCCGCACGCCTCGTGGAACAGGGTCGCCGGGCCGCCGGGCGCGAGCACGACGGGCATTTCACCCGACGGGGCGCTCACCGCGTCGAGTCTCTCCAGCGCGGACTGGGCGGCGGCCCGGCCCAGGGCCAGGTGGCGGCCATCGGCGCGCAGCTCGGCGATTTCTTGGCAACCGTGGGAGCGGCGACCCTTGCGTACCTGCCGCTCACGGCGGGCGACGGCGATCATATGCAGCGCCGCGTAGCGGCGTTCCTCGGCCGTGCGCCTGCCGTCCGACCGGACGATCAGCACCTGCTGCCAGCCGACGACGACGCGTGCCGTGACGTCCACCGCACCGTCGCTGGCTTTCAACGCCTCGGTCTCGGCCTCGCGCGCCGTATCGACCGCGTCCTGAAGCAGCGCCTCAAGCAGCTCATCGTCGCCCAGTGTCGCCCGGGGACGCGGGGCTGGCGGCGAGGCGTCGGACTCGCCGCGTCCGATGGCAGCCAGGCGGTCGACCGTGGCCGGATCGGATCCTGGCGCGTGGAAGTGGCGGACACCGGCGGAGCCGACCCCGCGCAGCCCGGTGCCTTCTTCGTGCCTGATTCGCGCGGTGCGCGGCTCGCCGTCGCTGATCTCGTATACCGCGTGGGTGCGGTGTTCCGCGAACAGCTCACCGAAAGCATCGCCGGGAACGAGCACGGACCGCGCCGCTGCCAGCGCCTGATCCTCATCGATGGCAAAGCATGTCATCGGGAATCCCCCTCCGCCACCTTCGCCGTGGCTGGCACCCGGTAGGCGGAAAGGCGAAGCTCGGCGCAGAACGAGCCGCTATGACCGCGGAGCCAGAGCTGGTCCGGGTCCGGCAGCATCTCCGTCAGCACCACCGCGCGATCCTCCGCCAGCAGATGCCGCAGCAACTGGAGCAGAAACCAGTTGTGGCCGTCGACGTAGACAGGCTTGCGTTCCCCCTCGACACGGGCGAACAGATGTCGGGGAAGTCCGAGCCGCCGCCGGGCGCGCGCGTAGTCGACGAACAGCTCGAAGGAGTCACCCGGGTAGCTCTCAGCGAAGAGGGCCGCGCGGGGGAGGCGCCACCGTTCGCGCTGCACGATGACGTCGCCGATCCGCAGCCGCGGCGTGTGCTGGCCGGCATCCAGCGCCGGAGGCACGACGCGCGGCAGGCCAAGTGCCCGGTGCGCTGCTGTCCTCAGCTCGCCGTTGTACAGGCGGAGTTCCGGTGTGCCCGGAGCACGCAGTACCGGTGCTGCGTCGCGCACCGCCACGGTGACCTGCTCGGCCCGCAATGGCCGGGTATCCGGGCGGCTGGACGGCGCGCTGAGCTCGATCGTGAACCCCGGGTACTCGAAAGGGATGATCTTCGCGCGCCGGCTTGGCAGCACGTTGGCCAGGCCGCGGCCAGCGGCCGCGATCGCGATCGCGCGGGCACCCTCGCGTTCGACGGCGGCGGCGTCCGGATGGAAGCGCAGCGGCCAGCCCCAGACCAGCATGGTGTCATGGCACTCGCCAATGACCAGGTCAGCTGTGCCGTGGCGGACCGCGTCCGGGTCGCTCGTGGCGAACATCACGTCTGGTGAGGTGAGCAGCACCTCACCGTCGAGTTCTCGCTGGTCCGGGACGGGCAGCGCGGCGGGATCGAGGTCGACCTGGCGTTCGTCCTCGCGGCCGCTCAGCTGCGCGAGCACGGCCCGCTGCCAGGCTGTGCCCACCGGCTCGCCTTCCTGGCTGCCGCGCAGTAGCGGAACGGCGCGAAGCAGGGGCAGCTCACCGTTGGCCGCGAACCCGGCGACGCAGCGGGCCGCGCGGGTTCGCTCCGTCACCGCGACTGCGTGAGCGTGGCCGGCGTAGAAATCCAGCACGGGAGCCAGCCGGTCACGCACTCGCTGGTATGCCGCCACGCCGAGCCGCAGCGGTCCGGCCCCGCCGCATGCTTCCTCATAAAGGAGCAGCCGGTCGGCGTAGAAGCTGCCGCCACCGCGGCGCGGCCTGGCACTGGTGAGCGAGGTGAACGCCTGCTCCGCCTCGGCGAGCAGCGCCCGTTTCGCATCGAACGGCGCCGCCCCGAAGCGTTCCTCCGCCGAGCGCATCACGTCGAGTTCGGCCAGTACATCCGACAGACGGCCGTCGATCCTGACGGCGGCTGCCAGCCAGTCCCGCAGCCAGCCCAAAGGGTGCACTTCGCAGATCGGCGGCCGGGGGGCTATCGTCAGCAGCTTCGCGTCGGCCAGCCCGGTGGCCACCCTAAGGACGTCGCCCGGCGGCCAGCCAAGCTGGCAGGCGATGTCGGTGATCGTCATGTCGGCATCGGCGAGAGCCAGCACCCCGAGCTCGGCAGGGTCGAGCAGTCGGCAGCGCGTGCCAGGGAACTGCACGGTGCCCGCGGCCGGATCGAGCCGGTACAGCGCCGTCGGGCGTGGCCGCAGGTGCGGTCCGACCAGCGGATGGGCCGCCAGCGCGTCGGCGAGGACGACAACTGCCCAGTGGGCGAAGAACGCCTCGCGATGGCGCACCGTGCCAGCGCCCGCGACTGCGCGATGCGGGTCGTCGGCTGCCTGGTTCGACCGTGCCACGGGCCCGCCGCCCTGCGCGCCGCAGCTCGTCGTGGTGTCTGGCGCGATGAACTCGCCGTAGTCAACGGGTCCGAAGAACGAGGCGGTCTCGTTCTTCGCGCAGAAGCGCTGCAGGTACGAGATCACCTGCCGCTCGATCCTGCGCAGTTCGCCAGCGCCGGCCGAGCGGGAAACGTAACGGCGGACACCGCGGTCAAGCATCGTAGGGCTGGACAGCCAGACGGCCTCCTGGAAGCGTCCGTCAGCGGCGATCTCGCGCAGCGCCGAGCGGCGCTGCGTCAGCTCGGCGGCGAACGTCGCGGCAGCGTGCGCCCTGGCGTCCTCGCGCCGGGACACCGCGTCGTCCCATTCCTCGATCAAGATCAGCGGGTCGCGACCGAGCACGGCGCGCTCTGCCGGGTTCGGCGCGATCGGGCGGAACTGCCTGACCCGCTTGGCACAGCGGCGCCGCACAGCCGCACCTTCAGCATCCCCTGCAACGTGCAGCAGGTCGTGCATCCGCGCGCCCAGCGCAGTGAGGCGGTCTTCGTAGTCGAGTAGCTGCTCGATGGCTGCGGCGCTTTGCTCGAAAGCAAGGCCACCGATCAGCCCGAACGGGAATCCGGCGGCACGGATGAGGAAATGCCGCAGTATCTGCCAGCCCGTGGTCATTGCCCCTGCGCTCCCGTGCTTGCCACCATCCGCAGCTCACCGCAGAGCCGTCCGCCCGGCCCGCGCAGCCACAGGCCGCCAGGGGACGGCCACATCTCCTCGATCGTCAGCACGTCGTTTGCTCCGGCCAGGTGAGCCAGCAGCTCAACGGCGAAGTAGTTGGCGAAATCGATGTAGACAGGCTTGGGCTCACTCCTGGCCCGCACGAAGACCCTGGCCGGGATTCCGTGCCGGCGGCGGACCGCCGCAGCCGCCGCGAACAGCGCGAAGGAGTCTTCCCGTCCGCCGGGTGCTAGTTCATCGGCGGCGATCTCCCACCTTTCGCGCTGGAAGACAGCGGCGCCGATCTCGATGCGCGGCGTGTGGCGTCCTAGGCTGATCGTCGGTGCAGCCAAGATTGGCTGCGAGAAGCAGGCGAATGGCTCGTAGCTGTCCGGCAGCCCGTGCGATGGGGCGTAGAACCGGAGCGGTTTGCCGCAGCCGGGAGCTCGCAGCGCTGGCTCCTCTCCTTCGAGGCCTACCGTCAGGTCGGTCAGCGCAAGGCAATCACCGCGAGCACTCCCCGATGCCCGCACGCAGGGTCCGGGAAACTCGGGCGGAGCTGTCTTCATCCTGCGTCCGAAGATCAGGTTGGCCGGCTGAGCATTGCCTGCTGGCGGAAGGTACCGGGCAACTTCTTCCTCCCAGCCGCGGCTGTCATCGGCAAAGGTGAGCATCCAGCCGACCGGTTGGACGCCGTGATGCAGCTCGCCGAGAACCACCTGGAACTCGCCTCGGGCAATGGCCGCGAAGTCCGGTGCGGCCAGCATGATGTCGGGCGAGGCTACTGCCGGCCGCGCGGGCAGCCCGGCCAGCGACGCGACGTCTGCAGGATCGAGCCGACACACAGGTCCCTGCGCTGCGGACACCAGCTCGGCGAGGCACTCGATGAGCCGGTCGGCCGCGGGCGTGGGGACCGGCCCGGAATGCGCCCTCCGCCAGGCCACGAGGAAACGCGGCAGCGAGACGGCCGTGTGGTCAGCGCCAAGCTCGCGCAGCAGCGAGCGCGCCTCGGCGCGCCATGCTTCGGCCCGGCGCTCGGCGAATACCGCGCACAGCTGGAGGATCGGCTGGAGCGCGGCAGCGATCATCGCACCGTGCTGGTCGGTCAGGCGGAGCTCTTCGACCGGTCCGAGGCATTCCTCGTAGAACACGGTCCGGTCGGTGAACATGCGGCCGTCCCCGCGTGGAGCGCGCGCCCCCGTCAAGGCTTCCAGCCGCGCTTCGGTGTCAGCGAGCAGGCGACGCCGTTCTTCAAGCGGCGCATCAGCGAACCGCGCGGCGGCCGCTTCCACCGCCGCGATCTCTGCCAGCCAGTAGTCGCGGGAAGCGCCGGCCAGCATCCCGGAAACGGCCATCCGCAGGTTGCTGATCGGGTCGAGCGAAGACGCCGGAAGGGCTGGTTCAACGTGGACGCGGCCCGCGGCAGCGAGCCGGTCGACCGCCGCCAGGACCGCCGCGGGCGTGGTGCCAAGCTCGGCTGCGATATCCGCCGCCGTGCGGTCACCGTCGCAGCGCAGGTGTACTGCGTGGTCGAGTGGACCGGCGACCGCAGGAGGGCGTGGTCGCAGCGGGTCACGGCGCGGGCGCAGCTGCGGGCGAAACTCGGGCTCTGCGGCGATAGCCGCCGCCAGCGCCGCCACCGCCCAGTAGGCGACGAACACGTGCCGTCGGCGCAGCGGCTCTGCGCCGCGGCGGTACACCGCATCAGAACCAGCGACGCGCCCGTAGTCGAGCGGTCCGAAAAAGCTCACCGTGTCGTTCTTGGCGCACAGCCGCTGCAGGTAGGCGTAGCAGCGGCGTTCCAAGTGCTTGATCTTGGCGGGCCGGCGATCGGCATCCCAGTGCGCGGCAAACCAGGTCAAGCCCACGTCGTGCATCTCGGGATTGGATAGCCACAGCGCTTCCCGGAAACGAGGGTCTGCCGCGATCCTGGCGAGAGCGGCGCGGCGTTCGGCGAGTTCCTCGGCGAACACCGCGCGGCCGGTCTCGGCCAGCTGCGCCGCGTCGCTGCAGGCACCGTCCCAGCGCCGCAGCCAGAGCGCAAGCTCGGGCAGGTGCAGGCGGCGGGCGGTCTCTCGCCGCTCGGCACCGATCGGCAGCCATCTGCCGATGTCGCGGCGCAGCCGGTAGCAGAATTTGAACGCCGCGCGATCAGCGCCCGAGGCGGTCAGCTCGGCGCAAGCGGCGCCGAATGCTTCCGCATCGAACTGGTCGTGCAGCGCGCGGAGCGTGTCCCGGGCCGCCGCCAGCAGGTCGGCGTGCCGCTCGGAGCGGGGAAAGCGCAGCTCATCGAGCCAGTCGAGAGAAAACCCTGTGGACCGCAGCACGAATCGGCTCATCAGGGCGACGGTCATCTGCGCGGACGCGTTCCTGACCGCGGGCTCAGCCATCAGTCCCGCCGTAGATCCAGGTCATGCGCAGCTCACAGCTCCGCGTCCCGCCCGCGCCGCGCAGCCACCAGTCGGCGGGCTCAGGCAGCACTTCGACCAACCCGACATGGTCGGCCGTGCCGCTCATCGCGAGCAGGTACTCGACCGCCAGAACATTGTCAAGATCGATGTAACAGGGCTTGCGCTCTCCGGGCAGGCGGACGAAGCACCGCATCGGAGCACCGATGCGCCGTGCGGCGTCGCGCAGCACGGCCATCGCCTCGTGCGGCGCGGCGCGCCTGGCATCATCGAGTACTGCCGCGGGCAGTTCCCATCTGGACCGCCATGCCACCACGTCGTCAATCACGACTCGCGGCGTGCGCGTACCCAGCCGCAACGGCGGTAGCATGACCGGCGGCGTGCCGAAGAGCCAGCTGGCGGGCGACCGCGGGTCACCTGGGTACAGGTGCACCACCTGCGCGAGCTCACGCGAGATCAGCTCTACTCCGGTGGCGGCAGGTCGTACCCACAGGTCGGCCGCTGACAGGACTAGCTCCGGGGGGCCGACGCTGCGGCCGCCCACCTCGATCCGGTACCCGGGCAGCTCGGCAGGGAAGGCCTTTCCCTGTCGGCGTCCGTGCACCAGGCCCGCCCGAACGCCTGGCACACCGGGCAGCATCGCGGCGATGTGATCGCCGATGGCATCGCGGTCTTCACGGAAGACCAGCAGGTGCGTCCAGACCTGTGCGCCGTAGTGGATCTCGCCGACGACCGGCGCGTATGTTCCGGTGGCGAGAGCCTCGATGCTGGGCGCTGACAAGAAGATGTCAGGAGAGACGAAAGTGCCTGCAGGCACAGGATGAAGCAGCGGAGCCAGATCACTGGCGGTCAGCCGCGCGATACCGTCCCGGCCGCGGTCTTCGACCAGGTCGGCGACCTGGCCCGTGAACGCGGTCACCGCGGGGTCGCTGGTGCACGCTGCCATGCTGATCCGCGTCAGCAGGATCTTCATGAATGCCAGGTACGATACGGGCTCGCCGACGCCGAGTTCTGTCAGGAGGCGGCGGGCGCGGTCCTGGCAGGCGCGCTGGACCAGGGTGCTGTAACTGGCGCACAAGTCGAGCACCGGGCGCAGCTGGATGCCAAGCCGGGCGACAAGCTCCGGCGAGATGGTGCAGTCGATGTCGCCGAGCGCCTCGTCGTGCAGCAAGGCACGGTCGGTGTAGAGTTCCCCGCCGCCGCGTCTCGCGTCCATACCCGTGATCGTGGTGAATTCCGATTCAGCCGCGGCCAGCAGTTCGCGTTTGCGCGCTACCGGCGCATCGGCGAACGCGTCGGCTAGGTCGCCGAACCTGTCAAGCACAGCCAGCCACTCGGCACGGGCGTCGCTCCCGGCCGGCCAGTCGGCAATGCGGCCGCGCAGCCAGGTGAGGGGATTCATTTCGGCGCTTGGTACCTCAAGGGCGCGGCCGAGCAGCCCACGCCGGCGGAGCCGAGACCAGACGTCAGCGCTGCTGGCACTGTCGTCGCCGCTGTCGACGCGCAGTCGGTCGATCTCATCGGCGGTGCGGTAGCCGTCAACGAGCCGCAGCGCGGAGCACTCGAATTCGGGCAGCGGCAGGCGTCGGCCGAGAGCGGGCAGCTCGACCGCGCCGTCGGTCAGGACGCATCCCCTGGCGAGCCTCGGGACGAGTGCCCCAGCGACTCGCGGATCGGCTGCTATCGAGTCGGCCAGTGCCTGCACGGCCCAGTACGTCAGGCGGGTATACCTGCGCCGAGGGCGGCCGTCGGCCTGGGAGCGCAGCAGCATCCAGGCCCGCTGCCCCGGCTGGACGGTGGCGTAGTCGATGGGCCCGAAGAAGCTGGTGCTCTCGTTCTTCATCGTCAGCCGTTGCAGGTAGCCGTAGAGCTGCGCCTCAATCTTGCGCGTGGCGCTGTCCCGAGGGCAGTCCTCATCGCGGTTCAGGTAGCGGTGGAGCGCGGCGTGCATGCTCGGGCTCGACAGGAAGATCGCCTCCTGCAGGCGCGGCTCAGCGGCCGCGACGCGCAGCAGGCGCCGGCACTCGGCGAGGTCCGCTGCGTAGCAGGCGGCGAGTGCGCGCTCGCCGCTTGCTACCACCGCGAGCGCGTGCTCCCAGTCCGGCAGCCACCGGGCCGCGTGCGCGTCGTGCGCGGCGACAGCCACATCCGCGGCCGCCCCGGCCCGCCCGGCCGCGATTTCCTTGCGGAGCCGGTACCACGCGCGGAACGCGGTCCGGTCCCGGCCGGCGAGCCGTTCCCGCGCCACGGCACCGGGGAAGATGTCGCGAGCGAAACTGCACTGGACCGCTGCCCGCCGCGCCCGGGCGCCGAGCAGCGCGTCGGAGAGCCGAGCGGTATCCGCGCAGCGGAAGGACTCAAGTAGCTCTGCGGGGAAGCCGGTGCTGCGGATAATTGTCAGGGGCACGGCTGACCAGGCGGCGGCAGCTGGTTGCTTTCCGCCTTCCCGTGCGGCGGGCACAGTCGCGCCCGGCAGCATCAGCCGGCCTGCTCGGCCCGATATGTATTGATCAGCGAGAAAGGCCGGTTGAGCTTAGTGCCCGGCGGCTCGAGAACGGCCGCCTCGGCTGGCGCAAGGGCGGGCTGCCCATCGCCGTCGAGCCACTGCTGGACAGCCAGGACTCCGGTGCCGGGCACCGACAGCCTGGCTGCTGCAATGGCGGCATCCGCGAGCAGCGTCTCCGCTTCGGCTCTGGCCCCGGTTCGTGCCCGGACAAGGGCCAGCGCAGCCTGCGCGTGAGGCATCCGCTCGTGGTCGCCCGCAGCATGGGTGAGCGCGAGCGCTGTCGCATACCAGTCAGCCGCCCCGGTCAGGTCATCCAGGTGATAGCAGACGTATCCGCACGCGCTGGCGGTGATGGCGGCGTGGAACGGGTCGTGTACCGCGACTGCCTGCTCATAGGCGAGCCGGAATGGAGTCAGGGCATCGGCGATCCGGCCGGCTTTCACCAGCAAGCCGGCCTCACGGAAGTAGTAATGCCTGGCGAACAGTTCGTTGGCCGCTTCAAGAAAGGCGGTAAAGGACCGCCACATCTCGATCGCTTTCTCGGTCCGGCCGCTCTGTTCAAGCAGCACCGAGGCGTTAGACACCAGGTTGACCTTTAGGTGGGTGGCCTCGCTGGTATGCAGAGGGCGCATGATTCGCCGTGCTTGCGTCACCATCTTCATGGCCTCGCCGTGGTGGCGCTGCTGGAATGCCATGAGTGCCGATACGTTGAGCAGCCAGCCGTGCTCGAGCACGCTGTCCGGATCGGTTTCGCCCGCTACCTCGGCGAGCCCGGAGCGCAGGTACTCTGCCGCTTCCGCGCCGCGATGCAGCCGCTTGCCGTTGATCAGGGCGAGATACATCAGCGCCTGGGCACGGCGGGCTGGCGTTCGGGCGAGTGTGAGTGCCCGCTGGTAGCAGGCCAGCGCCGTTTCGTGCCGGTCGAGGCAGGTGTTGGCGAAGCCGGCCGCCTTCCACGACGAAGCCAGAAGGTCGTCGCGATCGGTTGGGAGGGTCACTGCGAACTCGATGGCGGCGTAGCGCGCGCCGGGCTCCGTCTGCTCCCAGGCCCGGGTAAACGCGGCATGGTCGTAGTCGGCGCCGGGCTGGCTCAGATGCCCGGCGAGATGACCGGCGAGGAGCAGGATCGCCTCGTAGTTGAGCATGAACGCCGCGCCGGCCATGGCCCGCAAGGCCCGGGCTGCACCCTCTTCCAGCTGGCCTGCGACAAGACAGCCGACCGCTTCGGCGACTGGCAAGGGCCCGGGCAACGATGACCCGGCCGCGGGACGTGAGTCCGGTCCGACGTCGCTCGTTGTCAATCTGACCTGCCTGCCGAGACTCTGTGCGAGGACGTCGGCTAGGACTCGCTGGTGTGCCGTGCGCCAGTCAAACGCCTGTGCCGCTGCTGCGTCCGGCGCTGGCGGGTCCGGCGCGCGGGGTGACCCGCCGAGGTCGACCGTGGCGATGAGGGCCAGCCGACCGGGCTCCTGGTTGGCCCACCGGCTGATCCGCCGGAACGCGAGCAAACTGGACCGGTCCGCGGCATGGAGGTCCGACCACCAAAGCAGCACCGGCCCTTGGGCTAACGATGAGCCGGTGCCCAGGGCAGTGAACAGCAGGGACGTCACGGCGTTGACGGTGCGGAAGAAGACCTCGGACTCCCGGTGCGAGCGCCGCTCCGACGGGACGTTGGCGAGCTTGCCCAGGCTCTGCGGCGGGTGGATCCCGAGCCGCTTGGCGAGCTCAGGATCGAGTTCGGCGATCTCGGCGGCTGCCTTCACGATCTCGTCTGGGGCCTCGGCTTTGACGATCGGTACGATCTGGCGGGCGAGCAGTCGCAGCACACCGAGGGAATCGGGTCCGCAGTCGCCACAGGGCAGCTCGATCAGCCTGCCGCCGCGAGCGGTGACCAACTGCAGTGCACTGCGGCGCAGTAACAGCTCGACGCCGGGAGAAGTATCGATCAGGCAAAGCGTGCGAGACCCCTGCCGTCCTTCCGTGGCGGCCACGAGCTGCTGGATCTCTTGCGTCCCGTCCGCCTGGACCACGCCGCGGCTGGCGACGGCCGGCAGTGTCTTCGATGCGGTCACGCCTCGGTCCCCTTCGTCGGCGCGGCTGGCTCCGCGTCCGGCTTGGTCACAGCCTCCCCGAGCCGGTAGTACTTGCCCTGGTGGTAGAGCAGAGGCGCCTGCTTGCGGTTGAGCCGGCCAGCGATCGCCCGGCCCACAAACGCGGTATGTTCCCCGAAGGGGAACGTCTGCTCGACGACGCATTCGAGGTTCAGCACGCAGCCTAGTACCATCGGCGCCTTAATCTTCTTCGCCTGGTAGAGCCTGCCTGCGAAGACTTCATCATCGAATTTGACGTAATCGCGTCCGGTCCCGTTTCCGGCCCGGTTGCAAAGCGCTGCCTGCTGCGCAGAGCACAGATTGACGCCGAACTCGCCGCTCGCGCTGACCAGCTCGTGAGTATAGTCCCCGTGCCCGATCAATGACATGACCCGCAATGGCTCATAGGAGACATTGAGCGTCCATTCGCACGCCATGACGTTCGAGCCTTTTCCCTCGGCGAATGAGGTAATAAGCGCGACCGTCGTCGTGAAGAACTGGTACAAGGGCGATTCTGGGTCAGCTATTTCTTCGGCAAGCCCATCGGTTGCCGAGAGTTCCTTTACGGCGGCCACGAAGTTCCTCTCCGGCTAAGCCGAGCAGCAGTGAGCTTCTACGCGTTGACCTGGCCTAAAGCGCCAGCGGCGCGATCTGATCTTCGATGTCGTCGATCAGGAATTCTAGCTCCTCAATGTCATCGTCGTCGATGTCATCGGCTGCCTCCTGGTCGGCCGCAGCGCTAGGAATGAGCGAATCGTCGACTACGGCGGCCTCTTCGCTTACCACTTGCCCGGCTGCTGGCTCGGTGGTCGGCGGCGCCACCGGGGTGACCTGAGCATTTGTCATTTTCTCGCCCTTCTGCAGTGGACAAATGAGATGGTAGTAGCGTGTTCCGTTGCCGTCTTCCCCCGGCAGGCTGAAGTTCGCGACTGCGGACTATCCGCCCAATGGCTGAGAACCTGCGTGTGGGCCACGCCGGAGGCGTAAGTCCGCGCCCGCGACGGCGAGCCGGGTACGGTACGCGAAAGCCACCGCCTGGGCCCGGTGGTGCAACCCCAGTTTCCTGAGCAGATGGTAAACGTGGGACTTCACCGTGCTGGTCCGCAGGACCAGCACGCGAGCGATCTGATCGTTCGACAGGCCCTCGGCGACGAGCTGCAACACTTCCCGTTCTCGGGGCGTCAGGCTCTCGACGAGTTCTGCTCGTACCGTCGGAGCGGCGCCAGAGGCGAACCAGTCGATCAGCTTCCCGGTCAGATTTGGCGTCAGGCTGCCCTGACCGGATGCAACCGCACGCACTGCGCTGAGCAGATCTCCTGGAGATCCGTTCTTGACCGCAAAGCCATGTGCGCCAGCACGCAGCGCCTGCAACGCGTCGTCGGTGTCATCGGCATCCCCGAGCAGCAGGACCGAGCCCTGCATGCTGTGGATAACCTGAGCCAAATCCAGGTCAGGCAGGCCGATGTCGGTCACCACCGCGTCCGGGCGCAGCAACTGGATCTCGGCAAGTAGCGCAGGGCCTGACGTCAGTTCGCTAACTACCCGTAGCGTCGGCTCGCGCTCCAGGATGGCCCGCAGCCCGGTGCGTAACAACGGATGGGCCTCGGCGAGCACGACGTTGGCGCGCGCCACGGAGTCGGCAAAGGCGCTGTCGGCAACGGGATCGTCCAACGCGACGATCGATCTGGCATTTTCTGTCATGCGCGCTCTCCCCCCTTGGTCGGGATGGGTCCGCGACGTGCGATCAGCAGGTCAAAGCCGCCCACCCGGACCGGACGTGACGGGACGAGGCCTTCCTGGCGCAAGCTCGCCGCCAGCGAAGGCCCGTCCCAGACCCGCCCGCCTCCGGTGAGCGCGAGCTTGACCTGGATGTGCAGGTGACCTCGAGGCTCCCGCCGTGCCCGGTCAAGCAGCGGATCGGCAATGATCAGGATGCCGTCGTCGCCCACCCGGTCGGCTAGCTGTCGCAGCCACTGCGCGGCGAGCCCGGGCGCCACGGTGTGCAGGACCTCGTTGGCTACCACGACGTCGAAGCTCGCGGCAGGCGGGCAGCCGACCGGGTCGGTACCGACGTCGGTCAGNTCGGTGTCCTGATCTCTTGCCAGGCCGGCGGTGAGCGCCAGGACCTGCGGGTAGTCGAGACGGGTGAGCGAGGTCCCCGCTACGCCAAGCACCCGGCCCCACGCGCCGATTCCGGTGCCCACCTCCAGGATCGTTCGCGGCCTTGCCGACGGCTTCTCAGCCAGGCCAAGCGCGGCGGCGACGCGGCGGGCCGCGTTAAGGCGGGGATCAAGAGCCGGCAGGTTCATCGCGGTAGCTGCGGCACGGAAGGCACCGGACTGGCCGGGCGCCGCGAAACCGGCCGGCGGCTGGCCGCTGTCCAGTGCCGATGGCAAGCAGCCGAGCGGCGCCCAGAACCAGTCCAGCTCAAAGCGGAACCTGGCGGCGAGCCAGCTGTCCGGGACGGCGTCGGCGCCGGCCAGCGCCCGTAGCTGCGGGGAGGCGAGCACCGTGCTTGATGTCGCAGGCACAAGCCACCCGGCAGTGACTGCGAACCTCAGGACGGCCTCGACCTGGCCAAGCGGCCAGCCGCTCCGTCCTGCCAGGGCGGGCGCCGTCGCCGGATCGTGGAGTACCGCGCCGAGAATCCCCGCAGCTCCGGTCTGAAGGATCGCCGCCGTGCCCAGATGACGGCACCCCGGCTCGGCAGCCCCTGAACGGGCGAGCAGGTCAAGCCAGCCGCCAGGCCCCGAGCCCGCTTCGTCCCATAGCTCCCATGCCTCCCGCGCGGCGCCGGATGGCTCACCGGACGACGGGATGTCGGCCACTGCTTCAGCGACCGCGTCAGCTATCTGGCCTGGCGCTGGTCGCTCGACCAGACGTCTGGCGTGGCAGACCGCCGAGTCGACGTGCGCGCTCAGCCAGTCGCGGGCCTGCAGGGACTTGGCCGCCCCGACCTCGACGCTCACCCGTCCCCCTGCTCGGCATCAGTCGCATAGCGGTAGGCGGACATCCGGAGCTCGCAGGTGTACCTGAGGCCCTCTTCGCGCAGCCACAGGTCGTCAGGCGCGGGAAGCATCTCGGTGAATGTGAGCCATTCGTTGGCTGCGGCCAGCCGGCGCAGCAGGCGGAGGGCAAGCGGCGTGCCGAAATCGACAAAGTACGGCTTGGGCTCCGACTGGGCGTGCAGGTAGCACTGGCGCGGCAGGCCATGCCGCAGCCGGACGTGGGCCGCCTGCAGGAGCAGGTCCGCGCTGTCCGCGTCAGGGACAGGTCCGCACCACTCCCGAGCTGGCAGCCGCCAGCGTGCGCGCTGATAAACGGCGCCGGCTATCTCGATCCGCGGGGTGTGCCCCTCCGGCAGCTGCGCGGACACCGGCGTGACGCGCGGCAGGGCCACGGCCCAGAGGTGGAGCTGCTCCTCCCCGGCCATGTACAGGCGGTAGCGGGCTCCCGTGTCGCGGTGGCGCAGGGCAAGGCCTTGGCCCTCGGCGACGACGTTGACGTCCGCGATCGCCACCCGGCTGCGGGCGCGCCGCGATGGTACGGCCGCGACCTCGATGAAGGTGCCCGGGAAGGTGTCGTTGAGCAGTCCCTTGTGACGACGCTCGTTGAGCACCACTGCCATGTCCGCGTAGTCGGGCATGGCGCGGACATGACGTTCGCACTCCCCCTCCACGGCCGCGGCGTCGTCGGCGAAATAGAGCTGTGAACCCCAGGCGTAGAGCACCTGATGGATCTCGCCGAGCACGAGCGTGTACCGTCCGGCGGTGAGATCGTCGACGTCCCGCGCGGCGAGCATGATGTCCGGCGATACATGGCAGTTGCGCAGCGGCGCTATTCCCGCGGTGAGTGCGTCAACGTCGGCCCGCTCCAGCCGTGCGACTGAGCCGTCTGAGCGTTCGCCGACCAGGTGGAGCAGGCGATCCCGCAGCTCCTCCACGGCCGCGTCGGTGGCGGCAAGCTGGCCAGCGCGCTGACGCTCTAGCATCACCTGCGCGAAGCGCAGGTACGGAAGCGGGTCGCCAGCCGGCGACAGCTCGTCGAACACCCGCCGCCCGAGCCGGCCGTAGTGCGCGGCGAGCAGCGCTGCGTGGGCGGCGCAAAGGTCCAAGATGGGACGTATCCGTTCGAGCAGGTCCGCGGCGAAGCTGGCGGAGAAGTCGAAACGCGGATGGGTGCCTTCGCAGTCCTCGTAGAAGAGCGTCCGATCGGCGTACGTGCCCCCCTGGTTGCGCCGTGGCGCCACGCCCGTGGTCGCCTCGAACCAGGCATCCATGGCGGCGAGCAGCTGCGGTCGGTCGGCGAATTCCGCGTCGCGGAATCGGACCCTCAGCTCTTCGAACTCGTCGATCAGGGCGAGCCAGCGGGCCTTGCCCGGGCAGCGGGGATCGAGCGCAGCGACCTCGCGACGCAGCTCGGTCAGCGGATGAAAACGGGTGGACGGAACGTCGATGGCAGCGATCAGTACGCGTGCGTCAGCCAGCCGCCTGACGGCGGCGGCGGCCTCGGCCGGATCACGGCCGAGCACCGCGGCGATCTCCAGGATGGTTGCCGTACCGTCGGCGAGCCGCGCGATGTCGGCGAGCGGAGCAGGAAGGCGGACCCGCCGACCCTGCGCTGGGTAGTGCACGATCGGGCCGTCGAGACGGCACATCGGATGACGGCGAGGGCTCAGCCATGGGTAAACCTCGGCATCGGCGCCTATCCGCCGGGCCAGCTCGGTGACCGCCCAGAAGCTGACGAACACCTCGCGCCGCCGCCACCGGCCCGGTGCCGTCTCGATCCGAACTGGGCGGCCGTCTGGCACGATCGCCGCGTAGTTGAGCGGGCCGACGAACGACGCTGTGTCGTTCTTTCCGCAGAATCGCTGCAAGTAGGCCCAGCACGGTCCGGCCAGCTTCGGCGGCACGGCGTCGGTCCCAGCTGGCTGGCCCTGCCCGGGCGCGACGGCCAGGCGGGCCAGGCTCGCCTGGTACATGTCCGGATTGGACAGGAACACCGCCTGCGCGAACAGCGGGTCCGTGACGAGTTGTCGCAGCGCGCGCGCCACCTCACGGTCCTCGACGGCCAGCGCCTGCCGGGTCTGGAGCTCCTGCGCCTCCATCGCGCCGCGTGCGTCCAGCATCTCATCGAGCCGCACTAGCAGGGCAGGGGGTAGCCACGGGCGGTAACGGGCGATCCGCTCGGCGTCGGCTGTCCCGGCGGCCAGCAGGCGCCGCACCCGGGAGATCGCGCGCAGGCTCGCGCGGTCCCCGGCCTGCCGGGCCTCGTCCACGGCAGCGCGGCAGGTGCCGAGCGCGGCAGCAGCGGCCGCCTCAGCGATCGCGCGCTGGCGAGCGGCTAGGTCCGCGTGCTGAGCGGCCGAACCCGCGCGCAGTCGTTCGAGCCAGTCATAAGGTAGTCCGGTCCGGCGCACGACAAGCCGGGACAGCAGGTGCCAGTCCGGATGCAGCCGCGACTGGCCTGGTAATCCGGCGCCTGATAGCAGTGACGAGGTCATTGAATGCTCGCCCGGCCGGCGGCCATCGGCATGCGGGGGAGCGAGTCGGCCAGGTCGTCAGCGAAGGCGAGGTCGGTGGCCGACGAGAGCAGGACATCGAGGCCAGGACCGCGGTAGCAGCGAGCGAAGCCGAAGCCGGCGGAGCGAAGCAGTTGCCTGCACTCCTGCTCGTTGAGGACCAGGCCGCCAGTCGACACCATTTCCTTGACCGCGAAGTAGACATGATCGACTGGCGTGATTCCGGATGGGTCGAGCACCGTGTCGGCGATCACGAGTATTCCGCCAGGCTTCAGCGCCTGACGGCAGCGCTGGAGCAGTGCGGGTAGCGAGTCGGCAGGCTGGGTGTGAATGACCTGCCCGAGGATGAGAACGTCAGCGACGCCGTCGCCGAACGAGTCGCGGCTGAGGTCGGCCGCACGGAACCAGCAGCGCTCAGTGAGCCCCAGCCGAGTGACGTTCGCGCGAGCCTGCGCGAGGACGCGGCTGCGGTCAAAGAAGCCGACACGGGAATCGGGCCAGGTATGCCCGAACGCGGCGCCCCACACGCCGCTGCCCGCGCCGATATCGAGCACGGCCGGGCTCGGGCCGGGCAGCAGTTCGCGCACGCCGCGGGCGACATTGCGCGCCATGGCGAAGTAGCCGGGAAATACTCGGCTGTTGTACTGGGCCAGCCGCAGATAGAACCTGGCGGCGATCTCAGCGTCCTGCAGGTCGAGGACGAGCACGCCGGTGCGCGCATTCTCCGCAAGGCGCCCGAAGGCCGGCCAGAATCGATGGGCCAGATCGGCCGCCAGGGCAAACGTCCTGGCACTACGCGAGTCGCCCAGGAGCTCACCGAGCGAATCGGTGAGACGGAAACTGGTTCCGTGCGGCTGCACGATGCCGAGCTGGCACAGCGCGTTGGTGACTGTCTGCGCAGCGGACCGGTCCAGATCGGTGGCGCCGGCTATTTCCTGCAGGTTGCACGGTCCATCCGCCAGCGCGGTCAGGAAGCCGAGTTCAGCGGCCGTGCTCAGCACGCGCGCGCGGATATGTCCGTATGCCGCGCGATCGAGCAGCCAGTCCGGGCCGCTGCCGCGCTCGGGCGGGCTAGCCGCATCGGCGCCCAGGCTGCCGAAGGCCGCCTCGATTCGTGCTCGCTGCCCGGTCGCGTCCCCGCGCAGGGCCGCCACCGCGCCGTCAAGCGGCGCCCACTGCCTGGCCGCTTCCGCCGCAGCGTCGTCGAGCGCGGCGAGGGACGCCTGGTCGATCCGGGCGTGCAGCCCCCCTGCCGCATCAGTCACGAGGGCGCCGCCGACCCGCAGGACCTGGGTCAGCACCCGGGCAGCTTGCCGCGTGACATCAGCCCGCTCGGCAAGCACCGCGACGGAGATGCCCGGACTGGCCAGGACGTGGGACAGCAGACCGAGGCGGGCCGCGGCGTGCGTGACAGCAGCCTCCGTGTGCCCGTGCCTGGCCAGGAATGCCACGTCGTACTGGCTGATCTGGCGCCTGGCTGCGACCGCTGCCTCGCGGGTAGCGGTCGCGGGACTGTGCACTTCCACTGCACCTCCCGGTCAAGAATCGGTGGAGCTCGGAGCGTCATCTCGCACCCGCCGCTATTTCGAGGGCAGGAACAGGTCCGCAGGTTGACGAGGCGTACTGGGCGGCAGCGCTGGCCGCCATGGCTCCGGGTCCGGATGTCGCCCAGCTTTCAGCGCGCAGACGGCGGCTTCCGCGCGCGCCGTCAGCTCGAACGAGCCGAGAAGGCGTGCGTATCGCAGCCCGTTCCCGGCCGCTTCGTCCGCACCAGCAGGATCACAGCAGGTCGCGCGGCAGACAGCGAGCCACAGCCAGGCCGGAGCGAGCCCTTCGACGTCGCCGAGCCGGTCAGCCAGTCCGGGAATCCGTTCCGCCCACGCACGTGCGGCTGCGGCGTCCTGCGCGTCGGCAGCCAGCCTGCTCACCGCGCGGGCGGCGGCCAGCGCCATGACGGTGTCACCGAGTTCGTCGGCGAGCTCGAAGACCCGCTGGTAGCCGACGAGCGCCTCAGCTGCGTTGATCGAGGCCTTCAGTCCTGACTCGCGGAAGTAGTAGGACTTGGCGAACACGGCATGGACGCTGGTGGCCAGCTTCAGGAAGCGGCGCCAGGTCAGGAGCGCTCGCTCCGTCCGGCCGATCTTCTCCAGGACAATGCTGGTGTTGGCGACCAGGTTTGTCTTGAGGCCAATTGCCTCCACGTCCTGGTACGGCCGGACAAGCGCCAGGGCAGTGCGGGTGAGATTGAGCGCTGCGCCGTTCCGGCCTGCACGGTAGGCCAGCAGGGCCTTGACGTTGAGCAGCCAGCCGCGTTCGAGGTCGATAGCCGGCCCGGTCATCCCAGCGAGGGTGTCCAGGCCCCGCTCCACATGATTACCTGCCTCGGCCAGCTCACCGGTTCGCTTGGCGCCGAGCAGCCCGAGGTACATCGCCATCCTGGCCCGCATCTCCGCCGAGTCGGCGGTGCCCTCCGCCTCCCCGAAGCAGTGGCGGGCCTCAGGAAAGTTGCCGATCATCGCATGCGCGGTCCCGGCCGCCTGCCACACCTCGGTGGCTGGCACCGCAGGCGGCGCCTGCCGGGCCAGATCGAGCACCGCCTCGGGACTGAACCACCGGAGGCGGGACGCGATCGCGGCGCGCCAGCTGTCAGGATCGTCAGCCGCGGTACTGCACGCGTCCATGTCGCCGTCCCGCTGCCAGGGCANCGGTGTGCCGGGNTCCGGCTCGGGCAGCTGCGTGCTTTCCGCGACATCCAGCTCGACGTCGAGCGCCCGCGCGCCGTCATGGACGCTCCGGCACAGCGCCCACCGCTCGAAACCGCTGTCGAACAGATCGCGACGGGCACTGCCAGGGTCCGGCGCGGCGGCGAGCAGCAGCCGCAGTCCGCCAGCCCGAGCGCGGGAGCACAGGTGATAAACGGTGACCAGAGTCGGCCAGTCCGCCTCGTCGAGCCGAGGAAAGACAAAGAGCGGTAAGCCGTCCTGTGTGCTCTCCTGATGGCGGCTGACCCCCTGCAGCAGCCAGCCGATGCACGAAGCGACGCGGAAGACGAGTTCTGATTCTCGGGGAAGGACGCGGGCGAAACCAAGGGGCAGCTGCATGACCTCACCCAGGCGCGGGCGACCTGCGCACACCGTGTCGGCCGCTGCGGGCACGATGGCCGTCAGTTCGGGTGCGTATAAGTCGATCGCTTCAGGTAGGGCAGCGAGTACGAGAGGGAGGATGGCGTGAATGAGGCGGCGCGGCTGTCCGAATGCCGACCATTCGCACGCGGGCGGCCCCGCGTTCATGACCACCGCCTCGCCAAGCTCGCGCGAGAGATCGGCGATGAGATGGTCGGTCACCGCGGTCGGCGCATGTAGCCAGGTCACGGGCGACCGGGTCACCGCAGTTAGCAGGTCACGGCTGACCTGGCGCGGCTCTGGTTCCTCGCCGCCGCGCGTTAACTCCCTGCCAGCCGGTGCTCCGGTAGTTCGCGTACCGATTAGCGAGGCCCGGTGTCCGATACTCACTACCATGTGACCTCCGGCGTCAGGGGCCCGCACGGACTCGGCCTGACGGCTCTGGGGCCGACGGCTAATCGCATCAGAGGCCACCAACCATCCGATCAACTCCTTATCCAGCAGAATAGGCACCGGTGTGCCGGATGTCTTCCGCCAAGGGCTGATATGTGACGGCGGATCTCCGCCGCTGGTAGTAAGAGCACAGTCCGGACGGAGACCGGAACTCGGCCGCCACCGGGACGGCTGATCGTGGCTGACGAGACCGGGCCGACGATCTTAACGTGGTGGAAGGTCCTCTACCATAGCCGCGGCGCCAACACCGTGCCGATGAGTCACGCGAGCACCAGGCCGCGAGATCAGGAAATGTCTGTGCCGACCTTGTTCAACGGCTTGCCCGGGCCTTTCAGGTGGCTTTGGTTGGGTCAGCTAGTCAATCGCCTGGGTGCCCTGGTACAGCCATTCCTGGCACTGTACCTGACTGGGCCGCGCGGCTTCTCCGCGCAGCAGGCAGGCCTGCTCGTGGCCCTCGCCGGGGTGGGATCGCTCCTATCACAGGTGATTGGCGGATGGCTCACCGACCGCGTCGGACGGCGGTTCACCATGTTGCTCGGATTGTGCACGTCCGCGATATCGCTGCTCTGGCTCGGGTACAGCAAGGACATCGTCTGGGTGGCGAGCGCCGCATGCGTGGTGGGCCTTACGATCGATCTTTACCGTCCCGCTGTTTCAGCGACTGTCGCTGACATCGTGCCTCCGCCGGCCCGCTCTCGCGCGTACGGCCTGTTGTTCTGGGCGATCAATCTGGGCTTCTCGGTCGCTACCGTGTCAGCAGGCCTGCTGGCTCGGCACGGCTTCACGATACTGTTCTGGGTAGACGCCGCGACGAGTGCCGCCTGCGCTGTAGTTATCTGGCGCGGTGTTCCGGAAACCAGACCGATCTCGGACATCGAGTCCGGGCGCCCGGGAGCGGCTGGCGCCATCCTGCGCGACCGGCCATTCATGGCCTTGGTCGGTATCACTACGTTGTACGCCGCCGTGTATTTCCAGGGGACGACTACGCTTCCCATCGTCATGCATCAAGTGGGGATGGGAACGGCCACCTATGGCTGGGTCATCGCCATCAATGGCGTACTGATCGTCGCGGTGCAGCCGCTCGTGCTCGGGTACATGGGGCGACGCGATCCCGCCACGGTATATGCGGTTTCCATGGCTATAGCCGGTACCGGTTTCGGCATAACGGCGCTGGCACATAACGCCGTTGGCTTCGCCATAAGCGTGGTGGTCTGGACGCTCGGCGAGATCGGTGCAGCTACCGTGATGAACGTCATTGTCGCGGCGCTTGCACCAGTCCCGTTGCGGGGCCGTTACATGGGCGGTTTCGGGCTGGCGTGGGGATTGGCCGGCGTGACAGGCCCGCTCGCGGGCACAGCAGTGCTGGAGCAGCTTGGCTCAGCCACGCTGTGGACCGGCTGCTTCGCGCTCGGGCTCTCGCTGTGCGCGGCACAGCTCGCGCTGGCGCCGGTGATCCGCCGCCGCGCGGCGGCCGGCCCGTAAGTGGCGAGCCCGAAGCTGTCCGGCGCGGGATCTTCTGGGTCGCTGCCATAGGGGTATGTGCTGCGCCCCACCATGTCAAGCGCCGCGTCGCCGGCACTTGCCAGCACCGCCTTACGGAACAGCCCCTGAACTGTGATGATGCGGTCAGGGGCTGATCTTGTCCGGTTCGGACTGTGTCCGGCTGCCCCAGTAGGGCGCGTTGCGGTCTAAAAACGCGATCTGAGCCTAGGCAGGCTTTGGTCGTGGCTATTAGCACGGGCGGGATCATCGAGGAGTGCGCTGCTTCGGCAGGCCTGAGGACCACCAGCATTACTGGCAATGAGGACGTGTCCACGCATCCGGCGTGGCTGACCCGCACGATAGCCTGATCGCCCGGTCAGCGGCATAGCGGACGCCGAGAGCGCTACTCGTTGATGAGCTGCTCGCGCAGGATGTCTGCGTGCCCGCAGTGCTGAGCGAGCTCGCGCAGCATGTGGAGGTACACCCAGCGCAGCGGGAGCGGGCCGCGCCGGTTGCCGTGGACGATGTCGTCCAGGCCCAGGGATGACGTCGCGCGGCGGGATGAGTCGCATGCCTCGCGGTGTGCTCGCTGGACGGTGGCGATGGTGTCGTCGTCATCGAGGATGAACGACTCGTCTGGCGTCGCGGGGATGCCGATCTCGGCGCGCGGCCGGCCCGTGACGGCTTCGTCGAACCAGACCTTCTCGACGAAGGTCGCATGTTTCACCAGGCCCAGCAGCGTGGTCCGGGAGGGCACCAGCGATCGGCGCGCCTGCTCCTCGGTCAGCCCGTCCAGGCAGCCATCGAGCGCCGCGCGGTGCTCGTCGAGGAACACCTCGAACTGGGCCCGTGCTGGCTGATCGACGACGTCTTCGGCGAACGTGGCGGGAAGCGAAGACATGCGGGAAGCATCCCAAGGCCATCGCCCAGGAGCAACTTGTGCCCATCGGCAGTTGCAAGCCTCCACTCGTGGCGGCACGGAGCGTGCATCGGACGTGGGCCTGGCGTGTTCACGTGCGGAAGGCGACCATATGCTGGCCAGATCGGCGCGACCGATACGGCCTGTCGCTAGTGCAGGGCGGCGATGACAGCTTTCGCGATGGCGGCGGCGCTGTAGTCGCCGGTCAGTGTCCCGCCCGCGCCCTGGATCGCTACGAGTCGGCTGCCGGCCTGGGCGTCCAGCTCGATGGCGCCGGCCATGGCCTTGTCACCGACGCCGCTGACGCTTTTCACAGTTCCGCTGCCCTTCAGCACTGAGGTCAGCGTCTGCCAGGTCACGCCGCTGGCTGGCTGGTAGACGATGACGACCAGGTCGCCGCCGCTTGTGCTGGTCCGAAAATAAGACCTCAGCTGGGCGCGCGGCAGCGGCCGGCGGCGCGTCAGCGCCGACGGGCTCGGGGTAACGGTGATGGCGATTTACCCGGCTGCGGCCAGGAGCTCGCCGGTGTCGGGGTTGATGGCCTGGATGGTGACCTTGTAGCCGAGGCGTTCGAGGCTCTTGACGTGGTTGCGGGCCTGGCGGCGGGTGTGCATGCGCTGTTCGTAGTAGTCGGGGCCGAGGTCCTGGTAGGTGGCGTCGGGGTCGGCGAGCAAGGCGTGCACGCTGGTGAGCATGGAGTTGCCGGTCGCTACCAGTGCCTTCTTTTTCGGCATGCGCTTAGCCAGCCGCCGGTACCTGGCGCCCAGGAACGACTGGGTGCGGCTGGTGCTGATCGCGGCCTCGCCGAGGGCGGCGCCGAGGTAGGGGTTGCCGCGGCCGGTGGAGTTGCTGCCCTTGCGTTTCCCGGCTGATTGCTTGACCTGGGGTGACCATCTGGCCCAGGAGACCAGGTGGGAGGCGGTGGGGAAGACGGTCATGTCGGTGCCGATCTCGGCGATGATGTCCTGGGCGCAGATCGTGCCGATGCCGGGGACGGCGTCGAGCTGGGTGATCTGGTGCAGGTAGGGCTCGGCCAGTGCCTCGATCCTGGCGGTGAGCTCGGTTATCTGGGCGGTGTAGTGGTCGATGGTGGTCAGCATCATGGCCAGCACGGCGGCGTGCTGATCGGTGAAGAAGGAGCATTCCAGTGCTTCCTCCAGCCGGCGGATCTTGCTGCGCATGGTGCCGCGGGCCAGCTGGGCCAGGGCCCGGGGGTCGCGCTGGCCGGCGGCGAGCGCGTTGAGCATGTCCCGGCCCGAGACGCCGTGGATGCCGAGATCACGCTGGACAGTTTCAGGTGCCCGTCTTCGAGCAGTTTCTCTACTCTCTGCTTCTCGGCGGTGCGGGCCTGGGTGAGGTGGCGGCGGTACCGGGTGTGGGTGCGGAGCCTGCGGATCGGCTCGGGCGGGACGAAGCTGGAGGAGATCATGCCCCGCTCTACGATCTTGGCGAGCCAGATCGAGTCGGCCCGGTCGTCTTGGGCCTGCCTGGCAGTGCCTTGACCTGCGCGGCGTTGTACAGCTGGCAGTCGAATCCGCGTGATTCGAGCAGGAAGAACACCGGTTACCACGTAGTCGCCGGTGGCCTCCATGCCGACCGCGGTGACGCCCCAGCAGGCCAGCCAGTCGCCCAGCGACTCCAGCTCGCGCCGGGTGGTGCCGAAGGTCCGGGTCTCCTGCTGGCGGCGGCCCGGAGTGGTGTCGGACGGCACCCGGATGGCGACCTCGACCTCGGCCTTGGCGATGTCCAGGCCGGCGACCCGCTGCACGAACAGCGGCTCGTCGTGCACATCTTGCATCGGTGGCTCCTACGATGAGAGGGCAGTTGCGGGCGCGGTCGTTCGCAGGAGCCAGGGGCAAGCGGGAAATCTGGTCCGCGGGCTCGAAGCACCATTTAGCGGCCCTGAAGGTTGGCTCCCGGCGTCAGACTCTTATACGGGGTCAGGCCCGCCAAGCAAGGACGACGTCAGCGAACGACCGCGCCACACTCTCTCAAACCACCTCGCGCCCGCGCGCGAGCATCCCCCTGCACTGGTCTGCCCGAACAACAGCGCGACAGCGCCCGGCGCAGCCGGGCTCCCGTGTAACGGCGGGTCAGCCGCACAAATTTTCACGCCGTAGCGGCGTCACCCAGGGCACGGACGACTCTTATAGGTGCACTGATCTTGCCCGGCCGCGATGATCTGCGCCTTGGCCGCCGAGTAGTGCTTTCCGGCGAGGGACGATGCCTGGGTTACCGAGAGCAGTGCGCAGGCGTTGAGGTCTGGCGAGGAACTGCCGCCCGGCGAGACGCCGGAACTGGTCGGGGAACTGCCCGCGCGGCCAGCCGCGCTTGACGCAGCGGTCGGCGGGGCAGCGGCTGCTGTCTTCGATCCGCTAGAGCACGCGGTCGCGGAGGCAGCAGCTGCTGCCAGGCAGACGGTCGTCAGCAGGACGGCGGGAATTCGCATGGCTTCTCCCAGTAATCGGCCCCGGCCATGTGCCTGGCCATGTGCCGGAGTCCGTGCCTAGACGCAATCAGCCCGGCGTAACGTATGCGTAATGCCAGCCTGCGGCGAATTACCGACCGCGCTCGCGATGCCCTCAATTCGCAAAGTCGGGATTCTCGAATCTGGCTTCGATGGTGCCCGTGACCTGGTCAGGTGCCGGATGCCATGTAGGCGGCGAGGATGTAGTTGGGGTGGCGGTCGAGGTTCTTGCGGGCGCGCTCTGGCGCATCGTGCTGCGCGGATCGGCATGGCGGGCGGCGATCTGGACGTCGCGGAGATCCACGCCGGCGTCGAGCATGGTCGTGACGAATGTACGCCGCAGCCTGTACGGATGCGGCCTCGTAATCCGCACGCCCGCTTGATCCGCCATATTCCAGAGCCGGCGCGTGGCGGCGTGCCGGTCCATGCGGGTGCCGCGATTGTTGAGCAGGATAGGCCTCGAACTGCAGGTGCGTGAACCCGAGAGTCGGTGACTCGGCCGGCGCCGACGGGCGGGCGGACATGCTCGGCCGGGGAGTGCTCCAGCACGCCGTCGATGACGCACGTCCGGTAGAACCCGGCCACCACGGAGAGCCGTCGCGACACCGTGGAGGGCTTGAACCAGCGGACGTCCTGCATCCACCGCATATATAGCTCAAGATGCGGGTGGCACGCGGCTAGAGGGTCCAGGCCGCGCTCCGCGCACCAGGTGAGGTGACAGCGCAGATCAGAATCGGCATGGTCACGGGAGGAGCCCGTGAACCGGGCCAGGTAGGCGGCGCTGAGCAATTGGGTTAGAAAAGGGCTATGGCAAGTGTGACGGAGCTGCGTGTCGCGCTCACGGTGGCGGACTTCGACCAGGCGCTGGCGTTCTATCGTGACGCGCTCGGACTCGAGCAGATTGCCGACTGGAGTTCCGAGGCCGGGAGGGTCGTCGCCCTCGACGCAGGCCGGGCGACGCTTGAACTATTCGACTATGCCCAGGCCGAGGCGGTCGACACGATCGAGGTCGGCCGCCGGGTGTCCGGAACGGTCCGGCTCGCGGTAAAGGTCGCGGACAGCGAGGAGATGGCACGGCGACTCGCCGCCGCCGGCGCCGCGCAGGTCGCACCGCCGGTCATGACGCCGTGGGGCGACCGCAACGCCCGGGTCCGGGCACCAGACGGGATGCAGCTGACACTATTCACGGCTGAGTAGGCATCTCGCCAGGCTTCCGGATACCGACAGCCACGCACACGCCAATCAGCCAGCACCCCTCGCGGCATAGACGGACCTTCGTAGCACGGGGTTTGCGTGGTAGAGAATTCGGGGGATGCGGAGGAAGGTCAGCGGGCTGGAGGGAGGGAAGTCGTGGTCATGAAGATGGGCTGGCCATGCTGGGTGGGCGTGGTCACCGAGGATCTTGAGGTGCAGCGGCGGTTCTACCGCGACATGCTCGGGCTGGTCGAGCTGGCGGCTGGCCCGGGCTGGATCCAGTTCGATTTCGGCGAGCAGCTGGCGGGATACTGGCCGTATGATTGACGACACCGCGCGGGACCGGGCCATCTACCACGCCCTGAAGGCAGCCGACGAAGTCGCTGCCGCCCTTCAGGCGCACCTCATCGAGGAGCACGGGGCTGACCTGGAGCGCGCCGCCGCTCAGCGTGGCTCCGCCAACTCGCTCAAGCTCCTGCGGCAGGCTCGCGAACGCCTGGGCGAAGGCCTGCGAGCTGTCGAGGCCGATACCATTGCCGAGTCTGACCAGATCTCCTTGCGTAACCGGTGAGTGACTGGGCGCACCGTGCGGCATGACCGGCCGGCCGCATGACCGGATGTCGCCGGGGCCAGGTTCTGTGGTTTTCACGTCCTTTTAGCTACCGCTCGACGTGTTCGACCACCAGCGCGGTCGGCTCCCCGGCAGCGTCGTGTCCGATCGGCAGCCACGTCGAAATTGCAGTCCATCGGAGCAGTCGCTCAGAAAGGATCAGCGCACTTCAGACGGGCGGCCTCGCAGATGCGGACACCTCCGGTCCGCCATGCGGTGCCGCCACGACTTCCGCGTGGAGCCACGCGTTCGGCGCGAAAACCGCCAGGTCCTTCTGTTCTCCCGAGTGCAGATGCTGAATGAGCAAGAAGCCACCAGCGGTGATGCTGAACGCGTCCGCTTCGTCGTAGGTCATCTCGCTGTGTGCCTCCGCACCGCCGAGATAAACCTTGACAGCCATGACAGGGCTCCTTCGTGCTGCCGGATATGCATCAGGTGCCACGGTACTCCCGCAGCCGTCCGCTCTCGGCAGTCACCTGACCGGCGCATCGCCGTTGGTTCGCGGCCAGCGCATAACAGCGGTTATCCGGCGCGATCATTTCGCCCCTTCGCTTCGGTCGCCTGGAGTTGTTGCCTTGCCGCCACGATGCACGATGACCCTAGCGCTGCACGCGGGTTGGCAAGGAAGACTCGTCAGCGGCGGTTTGCCGGGTAACCGCGGGCGCACGGACGATCCAGACGGGATCGCGGGGGATCGTTGCTGTGTCCTTCTCGAGCACCTCGTAGCCGAGGTGATCAAGGAATCGCTGCATGATGCTGTCCGTCATCACGGAGAACGCCGTGCCGCGCCTGCCCATGAGGTTCTTGTCCCACTCGCCGAGGAACCGCGTCCAGCCACGCTCAGTCAGCACATTCGTGTGATTGAGGATGCAAAGCCTTCTGCCCCGCATGAGCGGGGGGATGCGCGTCAGGTAGTTGAAGATGTCGCGCGGCTCGATGTGCACCATGGTGTCGAAGCTGAAGAACACGTCGACCGACTGGGCCGCGACTGCGTCGAGGCTGATTCCGTCGAGCTTGACGTAACGCATCCCGTCGTCGCCGAGTCGGCTGCGCGTGGCCGCGAGCATCCTCCGGGAGATATCCGCGCAGATGACTTCGCGTGCATGGGCACGCAGAATCGCAGCCGTCCTTCCTCCTCCGACGCCTAGCTCCAGTACCGTGTCGGACGCTTCGACATAGGGCGCGATGAAGCGGTCCTCGATGAGGCGGCTGTACTCGCCTTCGGAGGTCGCGCCGCCGGATGTCGTGCCGTCCCACTCATCGCCGATGTGCGCACGTCCGGGGTATCGGCCGCTCCAGGTGCGCGCGTAGTGATTCCATGCACCCTCGTAATTGACTCGTGCCAACCGCCGGAAACGCGACGTCACACTCATCTTCATCTCACCTGGCAATCGCGTACGGCTTCGGCCCGCTGCAGACCGACGCCACTGAAAAAAAAAAAAAAAAAAAAGGGTGAGCCGGGTCTGACCCGGAGGTGCTGGCGACGTTGCCAGCGCGGGCTACGGCAGGGGCGACCAGATCGAGGCGGATCGCGCCGCCCGACGGACCAGCCCTCGCCGGGCAACGCCATGCCGGGCCTGGAAAGACTCGGCCCACTTTGATATGAGGTAACTGCTGGTGCTCAAGCAGCGGGCCGGGCCGGTATCTGCCGATAGCCTCGTGTGCCTGAAACGCGCAGGGCCTGCTGCTCAGCACACCCAGCCGAACTGGCGCCGCGCCGGCTGGCCGTGCCGATCTGCCGCGTACCTGAGCATGATCGTGGTTGATCGCCGGCCGATAAAAACGACCGTTACCGAGGCATCGTCCGTCACCGCGCCCGCCGGGAACGGCGGCGCGATCCGGGCCGGCCTTGTCCTCAGCCCTGCGAATCGGCATTACCCTGCCCCCTGGCCACCGTAGTTCCTGTCCGGTTCGCCGCGGCGAAACGGACGGGCAATACTATCTCGCGACGCCGTCGGCCAGACTATCTCGCGACGCCGTCGGCCAGCATGACGTTCTGCCAGGACCCGGAATAGCAGACGGGTGCCG
>JGI12270J11330_10000235_pt1 | contig 41710 bp, 28 predicted proteins | sample PeaSoiMetSII2010_FD_11330 | JGI IMG/M metagenome (IMG submission 11330)
GGCGCGAACTTTGGCGCCACGCAAGGGACCAGCACGGTCAAGTTCAACGGGACGGCGGCGACACCGACGAGTTGGAGCGCAACGAGCATCGTAGCGCCGGTACCAACGGGCGCGACGACAGGGACCGTGGTGGTGACGGTTGGCGGAGTGGCCAGCAACGGAGTGGCCTTCACCGTTCAAGCAGACACGACTCCTCCGACTGTGCCGACAGGTTTGTCGGCTACAGCTGTATCCAGTTCGCAGATCAATCTCTCCTGGACAGCGTCAACAGACAATGTTGGTGTGACGGGTTACAAGGTGTATCGGGGCGGTACGCAGGTCGGAGCGAGCCCAAGCAACTCGTATCAGGATTCGGGGCTGGCCGCTTCGACAACCTATACCTACACGGTAGCTGCCTACGACGCGGCCGGGAACACCTCGGCACAGTCGGCGCCCGCCTCCGCGACAACGCTAGCCTCTTCGGGTGGCGGAATCCCCTCGACGCTTGGGTGGTACCAGATTCCAAACACGCAAATACAGCCGGTGTGCCCGCCGAACACGGCGCAGTATGCGTTCAGCAGTAATTGCGTGAACGTAGTGGCGGCGTGGAGCGGGGGAATAGCCGATACGAAGCGAAATCGATTGCTAGTTTGGGGTGGCGGACACGTCGATTACTACGGTAACGAAGTGTACGCACTGGACTTGAATAATCTGACGATGACGCGGCTGAACAATCCGGGGCCGCTGGACCCAAATCAAGCTTGCGTGCAGGCGCTCTCGGATGGGAGCGCGAACGCCCGGCACACCTACGGCGGGCTCTCTTACCTCGCGAACGCCGACAAAATGTACGTGTTCAGCGGAATCGTGGCATGCGCGGCTGGCGGCGGGACGAACGATACCTGGACGCTGGATCTGCCCACCTTAAAGTGGACGCGTGAAGATCCCACGAACGGCGCACCTCCGTCTCTCGCGTTGGGTCAGGGTTATAGCGACTATGACCCAAACACCCAGAATGTATTTGTGGACGCGGTCATCAATTTCTTCAGCTACAACTACGCCACCAACACCTACACGCCTCTGAACAACAGCCAGGGCTGGATCAGCGCTCACGCCACCGCGGTGATCGACCCAGACAGAAAACTTTTCATCATGTTCGGACAGAACGACGGCAATCCCTGGGGAACGCTGGTTTACGATATTTCCGCAGGAAGCAACTATCAGCTTCAGAATTGGACGTCGCAGACAACGGGATGCAGTGCGCTACAAAGCGGCGAATTCGTGGGACTGGCGTATGACACGGTGCAGAAAGCCGTCGTGGGCTGGGCTGGCGGAGATTCCGTTTATGTCTTCAACCCGGACACGAAGGTATGCACACAGGTCACCTATCCGAATGGACCGGGAGCGGCACAGGCGAATGGAACCCATGGCCGGTTCCGTTATTTTCCGAATCTAGGCGTATTCGCCGTGGTTAACAGTGTGACCCAGAACGCGTACACACTGAGAATTGATCCCGTGGCATCGCAACCGCTGACTATCTCAAACGTCGCGGCTGGAAACCTCAGCTCGACCTCGGCGACGGTCACTTGGACTACAAACAATACAGCGAATTCTCAGGTGTCCTATGGGACAACCACCAGCTACGGTTCGACGACCGCGCTGGATACGAACTTGGTCACCAGTCACTCGGAGAACGTGACCGGCTTGACTCCCTCGACGACGTATCATTTTATGGTGACATCGCAGGATGGAAGCGGGAACACCGCCAACAGCAGCGACTACACCTTTACGACCAGTGCGGCTACCTCGTCACCACCGGTGTTAAGCAACCTGGCCGTCAGCAACATCGCCGCAAGTTCGGCAACGATCGCCTGGACGACAGACCAAGCTTCGACGACTCAGGTCGCTTATGGGACGAGCACCAGCTACGGCTCGACTTCGACGCTCAATTCCACGCTGGTGACAAGCCACACGGTGAATCTGACGGGGCTTACCGCGTCGACGCTCTATCACTTCCAGGCGCAATCCCAGAATGCCGGCGGAAACTTAGGTGTTTCGGCCGACTCAACGTTCACAACTCTGGCCAGCTCTGGGCCGCCACCGGCGGCCGACACCCTTACGATCCATGAGACTTCTGGAAGCGCTCAGGTCAATCGACCGGTTTCGATTTCGCGTCCATTCGTGCAAGGAGAGATCGCGAATTACGCGCAGGCCTCAATCGGCGGCACTGCCGTTTTGACGCAATGCGACGTGAAGAACCGCTGGCCGGACGGATCACTGAAGTTCGCCATCGTCAGCTTTATCATTCCTTCGTTGCCTGCCAATGGCTCGGTAGCGGTTTCTTTCTCCAACCAGACCACCGGCAACAACACTGGATATCTTGCCCAGAGCGGTATGCTCGCGGCAGGTTACAACTTCGATGCCCAGATCCAAGAGACTGGAACAAGCATTCATACGATCAGCGCGAGAACGATGTTGACGAACGGCAATTTCCGGTACTGGCTGCAAGGACCGATCGTCACGGCAGTGATCATCGAAGACCGCAGCACGGCTCGGAGTTACGATTTCAACTCGGATGGCGCAGCAGGGAACCCGCTGCATCCGATCTTTGAGGCTTGGTTCTATCCGCAAGGGAACCGCACAGAGATAGGTTACACGGTGGAAAACGTGTGGGCCGGTTCCATCGTTGCAAACGGCATGAGGGACCAGACGTATAGCGTAGTGCTGACGTCCGGACAAACCTCTCCGGCAAACATGTTCACGCAAGCCTCTTTCAACCATTACGGCAGATCGCGTTGGTACAAGCAGTACTGGCTTGGGAATAATGCACCTCCCGCGATCCGCGTAGACCATAACCTGTCTTATCTCGTGCAGACAAAAGTCATTCCCAACTACGACACCTCGCTGATGTTGGATGATGCGTTGGTGACTTATGAATACTCGGAATGGGGCGGTAATAATCAACCGCTGATGAGCCCGGGAAATATTCCGGTGGACATGAACGCCGGGGGCGCGGCAGACACTATCGGGCTTATGGCCAAGTGGGAAACGATGTACCTGATGACCATGGGGACCGACGACCGCATGCTGACGATGACGCTGGGGAACGCCCAACTGGAAGGGAGTGTTCCGTATCACTACCGCGAAGCGGACTCAAACCTCTTCTTCGACACGGGGAACTCCGTGAACGCGTTCGGGCACGTGACTTCGATTAATGCGCGGCCAATGGAGAACATCGGGATTGGCTTCAACGCCGACTTCAACGATAACTGCTCAGGCGCGAACACTTTGACGTTGAATCTGGGCGCGGTGACAGCCAACAACTGGGATAGCAACGGAATGGATTCATCGCACTGGCCAGAGTTCGGCTTCGTCGCGTATCTGATCACCGGCAAGTACTACTACATGGAAGAAACGGCGTTTGCGGGTGGCTACATGACTGCCTGGAGCGGCGGATGCCCCGGCGCGCGGCGCAACGGGGCAGCGGGTGTCCTCGATCAGCCACAACCCGGACGCGGAGTGGCATGGTCTTACCGAGCCGCTACGCATGCATGGCTCTCCTCGCCTGACGGCTCACCGGAACAGGCATACTTCTACGATAAGCTGGAGAACACTATTGCGGCGTTTGAGGGGAATCATGGGATAGCAATTTCCGACCCAACCCGTCAAACGGTCTGGACTTGGGGGAACAGCAGCGCCAATCAGGACCCCAAAGGCCCTTCGCCTTTGCATTTTTGGAATGAAGGAGATCCGGAATTCATCGAATCACCCGTGCGGACAGACGGTTACCTTTCGTACGCATGGTCACCGTGGGAAGAAAGCTACTTGTTCTCCGTATTCGGAATGGGACGCGATGCGGGGCTGGACCACGTCGGCGACCTGCTTGCATGGGGAGCCAACCGGTGGTTCCATTTGGCGCTCGATACGACAAACGTCAACAACATCTACTTAGTCGGTTCTTACCGATTCCCGACGAAACTGGCTTCGACGAACAACTGGCTGACAACTTATGCGCAGTATTTGACGGCGTATCAAGGGAACGGCTCCGGGCTGCCAACCAGTTGGACATTCTTCTGGTCTTGCAACTATGCCCCAGACGATGACAAGCGCTACGAAGGGATGGCAACGCTTGGTTTCCTCTACCCGTACACCGCAGATGGATTCAGCGGACAAGCGGCGTGGAACACGATCCATCAATCGATGTGGAACACTTCGGGCTGTTTGCCGGCAGACTTCCAGAATGGCTCAAACGCCAGTCCGAAGTGGGACATTTTGGCCCGGACAAACTAGAACAAACGCTTGCGATCATTCGGCCCGTGGTTCGAGCTTGACCAGTTCGAACCGCGGGCGCTCTTCCGATCGGACAGTTGTGCCCATCGGGCAGCAGTCGAGGCCCGCAGCTAAGTTCAAGACAGAAGCTTACGTTACGTCAGGAGGTCCGCTGGGCGAACAGGTCCCCCACCCAACCACCCGTAATCCTCTTTGCGCGTAGCATCTCGATGGTTTGCTCGAGTGATAATTGCTTATTTGTATTCTCTTCCAAAACGCTGATGATCTTGAAACCCGCATCCTGGAGCCATCGCGGGAGCTCCAAGGGGTCCTTGCCTGCTTCGGCCAGCAAAGGCGGAGCCCACTCGACGATCAGTGAGATGCCTTTGTTCTCGGACAGGATCCGGCTCATTCCCTTCAGCACGTCCAAATCCGCTCCTTCGGCGTCGATCTTCACCACGTCGACCGGAGAATGAACAAGCTCGTCCAGCGGTATGGCAGGGACCGTCACTGTGTTGCTCGTTCTTGCCGGCGTGGGCCACTTTGAATGCACACTGAACAAGGAGAGCCCGATGGCCGAGACATTTAGAGTGAGCTCGCCATGAGCGTTTGAAGCCGCGACCGGATAGATTTCTACATTTTGGAGGTCATTTCTTCTGACATTTTCCCTAAGGAGGATAAGAGTATCCGGCGAGCATTCTACGGCGTGCACTCGTCCTTTGGGACCCACCTTGTCGGCGGCAAGCAGAGTGTAGTATCCAATGTTCGCGCCTACATCAATGACAATGGAACCGGGTTTCAACAAACTCGCAAAGATGCTGCGCGTCAGTGGCTCGTGATCGAGGAAGTTGAAGTATTCGAGATAGATCGAATACAGCTCACGTGGAATGTGCAGGCGGCAAGCACTCCCCCACATGGGAAAACCCCTGTCGTCAAACAGATCGCGTGCAAGAGACTGGAAGAACCAGTGCTTGTGAAGAGGCGGAAAATGCCCTTGGACGGATAGCTTCAAGACTTCCCGGGAGACAGTCGGAAACTTCCGCGCCACTGCGGCGGCCATTTGACTCTTTTTCATAGTATCCTCCACCCTTACGGGAAATGTGGCCCGTTGGGCTTTTTACGAGAGTTCAGGATAGCCGGATAACACGAAGCAACAAACACGCAGACGTTCTCCAGGTCTTCAGGCTCCGGCGGAACCAGGGTTAAGAGACTACGGAGTGCAGACCGTAAAGTCAACCATAGCTCGGCAAAATCCCAATCATCGAATTTTTGTCGCTCTGAAACGTGGCTGCGACAAATCTCCAAGAGAGTGTCGTCCCCTGCCCAATCGAGAGGCGGGCGGAACGAAGGATCATGAGTACGCCTGGTCCGAGTTCGGCCCTGACGAAGGCTCCCCAGCCCACTGTAAGTTCAGATAACTGAATATATCGCTGCTTTATTGAGTCTCGTCATTACATAGAAAAATAAGGAGTTTAGGCATTCTCTCGCTCTTTTGATTACAGGTGTCTGAATTTATCCCGCACGAGGTGAGGAAAAGATGAACCAAGAAGCTAGCGCAGATCGCCAGCGAGAACATCTGGAGGTTCGGCCAGCCCCTGGCCTTGACCAGGGCTACGTTCAGGGCCGAAAGTTGAACGATCTCAGTCCCCAGCTCACCCGGATAACAGCTAATGCAATTGGGGTAGGAAAAGAACGCCTTCATCCTTCGCTTCGCACTTGCGACTACCTGGCCCTGAATCAGCGCCGCAAGCGTGTGGCTGAGTGGCTGCAGCGGGTTCCTGAGAACAACTTGCGAGTCTTCGATGTCGGAGGAAGAATCCAGCCGTACCGGCCGTTGTTGCATGGCCGCCTAAGGAACTACTTCGCGGTGGATATCAAAAAAACTGGATTGGTGGATGCCGTGGCGATGGGAGAGCGCTTGCCGTTCGCTGATGCCACCTTTGATCTGGTGCTGTGCATGGCATGCTTTGCAACGCGGAAGACCCGCGCCAAGTGATCGAGGAGATTCATCGAGTGCTCCGTCCGGGCGGCACCTTCTTCGTGAGCGTTCCAGCAATTTTTCCTTATCATGCGGAGAATGATCGCTGGAGGTTCTTCCCGAGCGGCTTACGGTCATTGCTCTCCCGATTCTCCGAGGTCGAGGTGAGTCCTGAAGGGAACTCGTTCAAAGGGATTTTCGGGTACATCCCAATGTCATTGGACCTTTCCGTTGGCAACGGTTTGCTACGCAGACTGATTGAGGCTGTGTTCGTCCCCATAATCAACCTGTCCGGGAAGCATCCGCCCCCTCGTGACCTCGGCGATACGCGCTTCACGGCCCATTACTGCGTGTTCGCCCAAAGGTAGTATCCTCACGCCTCAATTAAGAGCAAGGTGCCTGATTCAAACTCCAGTTTCGCGAGGAACAATAAAAGAGAGAAAATCATTCTAGCCGGCGGCAGCGGGGTGGCTGGAGGAGCATTTACCGCTAGTTTCGGCTAAGATTTTGCTGCACTGCACAGCCTCATTACTTGTTTCACCGCGATTACTCCGCGGTCGCAAGAACCTGGACAGAAAGGCCGGAACTACCCCCTATGAGCTATTTGGAATTTCACATTTCATTGGGTTCCGCGAGAAATTCGTTTCCCGCTTTTCTCCTTACTCTGACGCTCACGGTATGCAGTGCACGAGGAGTTCGTGCTGACTCAAAACCCGGGATGGCTGCCCCAGTGCGCGGCGAACATGGGATGGTGACGGACACAGTTACCATTCATGAGAAGTCTGGCCATGCCCAGGCGAATCGGGCCGTTACGATCCCGCGCGCCTTTCGGCAAGGTGAAATCGCGAACTTCGCGGAGGCTTCCATCGATGGGAAACGGGTGCTGACACAATGTGACGTCAAGAATCGGTGGCCCGATGGCTCTCTCAAGTACGCGATGGTCAGCTTTGTGATACCAGCTCTAGCTGCCAACGGTTCGATGGTCGTGTCATTTTTCGATCAGCCAGATGGTCACAACGCGGACTACCTGACCCGGGCGGGCCTCTTGGACGCGAAATACGATTTTGATGCAAGCATTGAAATGGCTGGTGCAGCCGGGCAGAGGGTAAGCGCGCGGGAAATGGTCACGGGGGGCGCCTTTCGCTACTGGTTAAAAGGACCGATCGTGACGGCCGTGATTATCGAGGATCGAAGTCCGGCAAGAAGCTTCGACAAAGACTTCGGTGACAGCAGCAAGGCACTTCATCCGATTTTTGAAGCGTGGTTTTACCCGGCATCCGAAAGCGTCGAGGTTGGTTACACTGTCGAGAATATTTGGGCGAGCTCCGACAAGTCGCGGTCCATGCGGGACCTAAGTTATGCACTGAAGTTGTGGGCGGGGGCGAAGACACCAACGGTGAAGTTTCAGGAGCCGTTATTCAGCCACATCGCGCGTACGCGTTGGCACAAACGATTCTGGGCAGGCACAAAGCCACCAGCGATCCAGATTGACCACAACCTGGCTTATTGGACCTCAACCCATGTAATCCCCAACTGGGACGCTTCGATCCGCGTGACAGGTTCGCTGCTGGCTTCCCGTCTGGGAGCCGACAGCTCCGTGGATCGCATTGAAGGCATCCAAGTGGGAATCGGAAACTACCAAAAAGACTTGATCCAAGGAGGGGCCAGCGACTGGATCGGGCTGGCGCCACTGTGGGACATTCTCTATCTATACTCGATGGATAATCGACTTCTTCAAGCTTCTTTGAGCAATGCCGACCTGGCCGGCCGGATTCCCTGGAACTTTCGAGAAGCCGATGAGAAGGCGGGCACGGGGCACTTCTTCGATGCACGCGGAACGCAAGGCACTTTCGGGCGGGTGATATCCGTGAACGCCCGGGAACGCGTGACACTGAGTGACCTGTCAGAGACCTGTTCAGAGGGCGCGGCTGCGGACAATATCCAAACTGGACCGATCCAAGAAAACGGGTGGGTAACGACGCGGGATCACATGCCCGATGTGGCTTATATTCCGTATCTCTTCTCGGGCCGCTACTACTATCTCGAGGCCTTGCAACTGCAAGCTGCCTTTATCGTGGGCTGGAAGCTAGGGTGCACGGAGGAAGCCTATAATCGGCAGGGAGAAGAGGGATTTCTTCATGACACGCAATTGCGCGGCGACGCCTGGGCTTTCCGGACACTGGCATACGCGGCCTTCATCTCGCCTGATGGCACGCCGGAGAAAAGCTATTTTGAAGATAAACTTCTGAATAATATCGCCGAATGGGAAGGCGCGCATGATATTCCGCTCGATATTACCGGAAAAAAGAACGAATGGACCTTTGGGAACAAAGCGCAGCGTGATCCACGCGGAATCTCCCCCCTGGGATCGTGGGAGGACCGCGGGGCTGAATTTGTGCAACCCCCGCTGAAACCTTCCGCGAAGGGAGGAGCATCTCCATGGGAGGAGAATTTTCTGGTCAATGCACTGGGACTCGCCAGACAGTTTGGATATCCGACGACAGCCCTGCTGCAATTCTGCTCGCGAAGACTCATCAATCAGGTGCTGAATCCCGCCACTTCTCCGGAATACCTCGAGGCTTATCGCTATCCAACCTCGAACTCGGCTGGGGCCTGGATATCCACTTGGCCAGAGTACAACAGCTATTACGACTACAAACCAAGGCCGGGAGAATGGCGAACCAGCGAAACGATAGACCACAGTTACGGGTTTATCGCGGTGGCCGCGCTGAGCCAACTGACCACGTTTTCCGTGGATGGTTATTCGGGCAGAGCGGCATGGGAATTCGTGAGAGCACACAAGCCTGGCCGGGAGCTGTTCGCGAGAGAAAGTCCCAAATGGGCGCTTCTTCCGCTCGACGTCCCCCCTGCAATATCAGCCGGCGAGATCGCGGACCCAAAGGTGAGCAATGAGGAGGAACCAGCCGCGGCAAAGGGCGGCGGGAAGGACGACCCGCCCCTTCCATCGAAATCTGTCCAGAGTGCCGTTGGACCGGCAAGTTCGACGGTTGCGGCAGTAATTCCCTCCACGGAAAATCCGAGCGGAGTGGGCTGGCATCAAATCCCAAACACAAAACTCGGTGCGGTTTGCCCGCCGAACAACGATCAATATGCCTTTCGTTCAAACTGCATGAATGTCATCGCCGCGTGGAGCGGCGGCATAGCGGATCAGAAACGCAATCGGATGATTATATGGGGCGGAGGTCATAACGATTACTACGGCAATGAACTCTACGCGCTAGATCTGAATCAGATGTCACTCGCGCGGCTGAACGACCCCAGCCCGCTGGCACCGGGACCCGCGCCGCTCCCTTGTATTGCGGAGTTGCCGGACGGAAAACCGAATGCGCGCCATACATACGGGGGTCTTTCCTATGTCGCGCACGCGGATCGCATGTACGTCTTCGGGGGAATTCTGGCATGCACGAACGGCGGAGGAACCAACGATACGTGGACGTTGGACCTTGAAACCTTGAAGTGGACTCGCATGGATGGCGGTACGAAGTCACTACCCCGAACGATCAATGGCGTGGTCATGTCGGACTACGACCCAAATTCGAAGTTAGTGTACCTGCATAACACGAGAGATTTTTACAGCTATGACGCGCAGACAAACAAGTACGCGAGGCTTCAGTTTGACGGGAGAGAAGTAAGCTACCACATGAGCGCCGTGATCGATCCTGTGCGAGAGTTGTTTGTGATGTTCGGGGGAGGGCCGGATGGCAACGGTGGTGTGCGGGTGATTCGTATCGGGTCAAGAAGCAATTTTCAAATGCAGGATTGGAATTCGCAGGTGAAGGGATGCGAAGCGCTGCAGGGTAGCGCGTACCCTGGATTAGCGTTTGATCCCGTGCAACGCGTCATCGTGGGCTGGGCTGGGGGCGATACAGTTTACCTCTTCAATCCGGACACGAAGTCCTGCAGCCCGTTGAGCTATGCAGGGGGCCCTGGACCCCAACAACCTGACGGCACTCATGGCCGCTTCCGCTATTTTGAGAAGCCGGATGCGTTTGCTGTAGTCAATGCTTATGACGAGAATGCCTATGTTCTTCGTCTTCGGCCGACCAAGAACAGTTCCAATTTGAATGCGAAGTGATGGATGACTGAGCAGTGCTTAACGGGAATGGTCCGCGGGGGAAGCCCAACAAACCCTCCGCAATGGGTCAGCGAGCTTCCCTTCTTTCGCACAGGCGGTATAAATGACGGGAAAGTTCCGCGGCTTGCTGCCTCCGAGAGTACTGGCTTGTCTTTGCGGGATCAGACAAAGCGTGATTTCCCTGGCGCACGGAATCCTGAAAACTCAGAAAAGATCGGTAGATATCTTCTGTGTCATACATGTTTGAGATCGTGGCCCCGCCAACCTCTCGCAGCAAAGCTGCGGTGTCACCCTCCTGTGTCGTCAAGGCCAGGATTGGGCGACGAAGGCGCAAGTATTCGTAAGCTTTTGCTGGAATTTGATGGTTGCAGGTGACCCCCTGAAACAGCAGCAGCGCGTCGGCGGTGGCACCTTCCTGTAGCACTTGGTGATAGGAAACAGGGGAAAGCAGATGCACGATGTCCCCGATGCCCAACTGCTGCAGATGTCCAGCGTAATAACTCTCTTCACCAGACGCGCGTAGATCAATCTGCAGGCTTGAAGCATCGATCTTGCCTTCACTTTTTAGGCGGGACAGCGCCTGAAAGAACGGCCGTGGATCGCGCTCTTCCGGATAAAGGAGGCCTGCATGCAACATGCGCAAGGGCCGAAGATTCGGAACGGGCTCCGGGGGCGCAGTTTCCAAGGAGGCGAAGTCCTCTTCATCAAAGCCGTTCCGGAGCAGGACGCATTTCCCGGGTGCGAGGTCAGGATAGCGATGCAGATACATATCGATAGTTTGAGGAGCAGTAAACAGAAAAAGAGAACCATGCCGAATCGCTTGAGATTCGATCCAGCGATAAACCTTTCGTGTGCGCACATCGCGCGGGTATTCGTCCTCAGTCATCGAATCACGAAAATCAACAACCCAAGGAATACCTGTCATGCGATGAAGGAACAGGCCGATCAGAACGGCAGTGGCGATCGGAAACGTGGTGAAAATCAAATCTGGGCGAGCTCGGAAAATGGAAAGCAGACCAAAAGGAACGGCCGAGAAGCACCAGGAGACCCAACGATCAGGCAATGCCATCCAACTGACATAGCGATTACCAAAAGCAAGGTGCCTGCGGGTGTCCAGCGCACAAGTGCGAATGATGGATACCTCGGGCGGAATTTCGCGGAGCATATTCTGATCCACGCGCTCGTAGGCCGTAGGTTGAACACTCAAGACGGTCGGCAGCCAGCCAGATTCTGGTAAGTAGCGGCAGAACTTCAGGGAGCGGAGAAGTCCACTACTTCCGCTTTGAGGCGGAAAATGATAGGCAACATACAGAAGGCGCTTCATAGCGGATGATGAATCAATCCAAGGCACATTTCGGCGGGGCGTTTCGCGCGCACCAATTCATTCTGCCAGGGCAAATCTATCACCTTAGGTCATCACCTGGCCGCCCGTGACTGACACGTTTACCCCAGTCAAGAAGGAAGCCTCTTTACTCAACAGGAAGGCAACGGCGTTGGCGATGTCCTTGGGATGGGCGATGCGCTTCAGGGGAGTTCGACTCGCCTCAGCCTTAAAGACTCGATCGTGATAGTGCTGAGTCAGTTCCGTCTGCGTGAGCCCCGGCGAAACCATGTTGACACGAATCTGGTCTGCGGCCCACTCGGTCGCCAGGGCTTTGGAAAGACCAAAAAGTGCATGCTTAGCCGCGACATAGTCCGCCATGTTGTGCGGTGGTTGCCCTGAGACCACCTGGGAAAGGATATTTACGACCGCGCCGCCACCTCCGGCTTTCATCTTCGGATATACGGCCTGACAGACCTGCACGACGGCCCTGAGCTGGAGGTCAAGATGTTCCTGAAAGTCGGACCAACTCATCTCAACGAACGGCTTAGGGGAAAGGCCACCAATGGCGCAATTGACAAGCCAGTCGAGCCGACCGAAGTGGTTGTGAGCTGTCTCCACGAGGCGTACAACATCTTCCGACTGGCGGACGTCGGCCTGGACGGCAATTGCCTGCCCTCCAGCCTGTCGAATGGACGCAACGAGGTTTTCTGCGCGAAGGCTGCTCTGGAAATAATTCACTGCGACCGCAGCGCCCTTCGCTGCTAAAGTTGCCGCAATCTCAGCGCCGATTCCACGGGATGCGCCTGTAATGAGAGCAACGGTTCCACCTGCAAGAGCCGGGGGGAGTGCGCTGGCAGGCTGGGGAGTGAGCGAGGCGACCTGGGTGTCGCGGACCTTCACTTTTGCCGTTCCGCTGACGACAACTTTGTCTTGCTCATTGCGAATTTCCGTGCCAAGCAGGAGAGTTCGCGTGCCTTCATACTTTGCGGTTACTTTCACGATCGCCCTGACCGTTTCACCCACTAAAACTGGCTTTCGGAAGGCCGCGTCTTGCCCAAGATAGAGAGCCAGAGTCCCGGGCATGTACATTCCAACGAGCTGCGAAAAGAGCGAAGCCAACAGCATGCCGTGCACGACGCATTTCCCAAATTCTGTCGTTTGCGCATAGACAGGATCAACGTGGAGGGGGCTGAAGTCGCCGCTCAACCGCGCAAACTCCTGAACGTCTTCTTCCGTGAATTCCCGAGTGATCACGAAGGTCTCGCCGACGGAAATCTCGTCAAACGTACGCAGGCGAGCTGGAGGAATGTGGGCGGGCATATTCCTAGTGTCTTGTCCGTTCATTTAGCTGAATGTCTTTCGTACGAAACGCGATTGCTCGATGCGTTCACAAGAACACTTGTTCGAGCCACAAGTCTGCCTAGTGGCCCTGAGGACCGGCGTTGAACGGTCTCACGCATGGATCTTCCTTTCCAAGGTTTCCAGAATGTCCGAATAACCTAGCATGGATTCGATCTCAGAAACGTCAAAGGAAACCTGGAATTCTTGCTCCAGAGCCACGATCAAATTGATGTGACTCAACGAATCCCAGGAGGCCGTGCTGTCTTTTGAAGTGGATCCGTCTATCGAACCCGGATCCAAATTCAAAACATCGCCCATCACTTGCCGAACCTGTTCTTCCACCGAAAAGTCCTCCAGGATATATACGAGCCTTACAATTCAGCGGCCACTTCAACATCGGAATGGACTTTCATCCACGTTGGCATGGGGACCATGTTCAATTGCAGCTCCAGAGCCCAGAAGGTCGCTCCGCCAACTGCCTCGGAGACTTTTGTAAAGCCGTGGCGCTCAAAGAGGTCGCGGGCGGGAACGTTTTTGGGAGTCGGGATGACGCGGCCACGAATTAAGCGGGCACCGCGCTGGATAGCTTGATTGCAAAGATGTGCGAGCATAGCACTCTCAATACCCCGGCCAATCACGCGGCAACTCAGCAAAAAGGTGTCGATCTCCAAGGTGTCCGCGCAAAACTGGGCCATCGAAAAGCCGACTATGCCATTGTCACCAAAACGATCGCGCACGGCGGCCGCGGTCAACACCCAATTGGGATGCTGCATGCGTTCCGCCAATTCGGCTTCAGAATAGCGCAGCGTGGTAACGTTGAATTGATTAGTTTTTTGCGTTAGTTGCGCAGAGCGGGACAAGGAGGCTTTTGTCACCGAAGCAAAGGTTACTTGCATTTCGAGGTTTCGGTAAAATTCCTCTAAAGATCCACTGCTGTTCCGTAAGGACTCAGCTTCATCCCTCTGATGGTAGAGTTCCCCACGGCGACGGTCTTCACTGGAGAAAGCGAGGCCGTCGAACCAGCCATCTTGAAGCAGTTCGGGGACAAATTTCTCAGGCTGAGCCGGCAGCGCGATGGTGGTGACCATGGGCAGCCGCCGGGCGACTTCCTCACACTCGGCCGGATTATCGTCCACAAGGACCATGTGTTCCAGGCCGATGTTGAGCTCGCTGGCGATCTTCAGCAGCGAATCGCTTTTCAGCCCCCAATCAATATGCACGCTCGCGAAGTGTTCGCGTTTCAGTAGCATTTTGTCATGGTGAGCGAAGACTTCCTCCACGTCGGCGAGGTTATTCTTCGAGGCCACGGCAAGAAGTATGCCTCGCTTGTGAAGATCGAGGATCGCGTTCTGGAAGGCGAGGTAGGCGTTCCCAGGATAGACCGGGCCAAGCTGGATGCCGGTCAGGCCCTCCTCGCCCAACACGCCGCCCCACAAAGTATTGTCCAGATCCAGCACGAGGCACTTTTTCGTTTGTCCGGTGAGCCCACGGAAGAATTTTGTGTATTCGCGGGAGAGCCAGGGGAGCATGTCAAGCGCGATCGGAGCCCTGGCGTAAAGATTCATCCGGTCGTCATACCAGCGCAGAGCACCGTGGCGATGCACCAAGCCAGCGTAATCCACGATGAAAAGGCCGGGATGCTGCTGACATGAACTGGCAAGTGACTCGTTGACGCGATGGACAAGCTGCGCTTGCCCAGTGCTTGACTGGTTGTCCAGGATTCCAAGTTTCTTCCATGTGGGAGGCACGAAGTTGTTCACGAGCAGAGTTGCCTTGCAGTTTGCTCGAAATATTTGAACCAGGCTCTGGAGCTCCTCTTGGAAACGCGCCAGGGCTTTATCGAACCCTTCGGGGACTTTGTCCAAGAATTCCTGGTAGATTTCGGGCACCCAGTCCTGGCCTTCCACGGCAAGAATCACCACGTCAGGCGAAAAAGCGTAGAGGCCGCTTGCGGGATTGCGGATTTCCTGCTGGAATTGACCGAATCCTGGCAAATAGAGATGGAGATCGATACCGCTAAGGAAACTGTAGACGGCCAAGGCGTCGCGGAGGAATTCAACCGAGAAAGAGGAGAGCAGCGCAACCTTCAATGGCCTGAGAGCGAGTTTGGTACGAGGGGATTTTTCCAGCTGGCGGGATATGAAAGTCACCTGCCGCAGGCCCTGATCTCTGTTAAGAAGTGTTCTAGCAAGTTCGATGGCAAGAAACTTCTCGCCAGCCTGCAAGGAGTTGATAAAGCTGCTCCGAATGGCGGACAAGTCGTTTGGGCTACTCGTCATAGCAATAAATCCGTTGACTGGCGAGGATTGAAGTCGCTTCCAGGACTTCAGAGGCCTTTAAGAGGATTGCCTTGAGGCCACCGAGATGGGTTTCGCCCCACCAGCGTCGCTGTCTTAAAACAGGAATAAGTTTCTCAATATTTCGCCGGCGTGAATAGTGGGGTTCGAACAGGCGCGTTTGTGAAACAAGGAGGTTCCCGTGTTCGTCTCGGCTTTTGGGCGAATAGACTTCCTTGGTAAAGGGCGAGAAGGGGAGCTGCGACTCGAGGATTTCCTCCACGGCATGGAAAAACGTCATCACGTTGATGTCGGTGCCCAAAAAGAGGATCTTGCCCTCGTGATCGAGCAGTCGCCCGTAGGGGGTTTGCCGCCCGCATGGAGTCCCAGCCTTGGCATGATCCTTGACCATCTCGACGGCGAAGCGGCCCCAGGCGGCCACTGGGTGAGTGGGGTGCACACTGCGAATCACCGCGGGACTGCGGCGAAATATCTCCGTGAGCAAACCCATTTGGGAGGGCGTTTTCTTGACATCGAAAATCCCTCCTTTCTGGAGGTATTCCACCGCTGTCCCCGTGAAAGGGAGCGTCGCCATGAGCAAAGTGCCCGTGGGACCGACCGCTTCCTGCAAAGCCAGGATGATATCGGTGGGCTTGCCCAAAAAGGCGCCGAAGCTGTCAAGAGAACTGTGAACAAATAGCGTGTCTCCCTCAATCACTCCAAGGTAGCGCAGCATGTGTACGAGATCGGTCTTGGAAAATCCGCGGCTTGATCGCAAAAGGCCAATCCGAAGGCCCTTCCAGTGAGATTTGGCCCTCCGCTTGAACTCCGTTGGTAACCAGGAAAACATCAGTTCTCCGAACAGCGATCTTGAAGCAGTAGCGCATCTAGAAGGTACTTGGTTGCCCAATTGGGATATCCTGCGGTCATATATCCGCCGAAGAGTGGAAATGAACCTGCCAGCGCTCCATTCAACGCCGGATTTCCGGAATCAAGGAGCTGGAGTGGTTTAAGGTAGTTTAGCAATCGTTCCGCGGCAATCCAATAACAACGCTGTCGCGAGTGCTCGTAGAGGCGATAGCATACTCCCGCCAATTGAGCCGCACCCGTAAGGCAGGAGGAGAAACAAGCGGGTTCCCAATCCGGGAAGAATCGTCCGGGCAACCGGCCTTTCGCATTCATTCGTGGAAGAAGAGCATCTACGCCGCGCCGTGAAGAATCAACGAAATCTTCGCGCTTTGCGGCGATACCTACCTCGAGAATTCCCTGAAGCGTGTATCCGATTGTGTGCAGCAGAGGCGCTTCCGGACGAGTCAGGCAATTGTCCGCGAGCCATCCATTGGGCTGTTGCCGGCGAATAGCGGCATCCACTATCCGAATCGCGTTGGATTGGTAGCAGGATTCCGGCAAGATTTCTCCGAGGCGATGCAGAGCCCAGGCACACAGAACGTTGTAGGTCTTGATCAATCCGGGCGCAACAAACTGCCCATTTGTTCGGAAATAGCCCTCGCCGTCTAAATCCGAAATGAGCCAGTCTGCCGCACGGCGCCCAGCTTCCAGAAAACGCGTGTCGTGATTGAAATGATAAGCGGTGACCCAGCCGTCTAGGACCATCCCTGTATTGAACGCGGTGGGCGTCTGTTTGTCAGGAGCACAAACTGGACCTCCCTGCACTGCTCCGCTGGGCATTTGGATTTCGATTTCCCATTCAGCCATGCAGAGCGCTTGCACACCAACAGCGCTCTCTTGAAAACGCCGGCAGTATTCGAGCAAGGACGAGATGATGTAGCCCGTAGTTTCAGGATAAGACGGACGCCAACCCTGCTCCACATCGCATGGGAAATAACCGAGAGACACACCACCATCGCCGCCGGCAGCCTGGGCCTGAAGGATCCAGTCCACCGCGGCGCGGGCCCGCTCGCGCGTCTGGCCTGCGAGCGGCTTGACCGAATCAAAGAGGAAGCGGGCCATGTCCGACCGGACTACCCGGGCAAAAACCCGATTAGGTGGCTGCCGCAACATTGCGACCCGGCGTCGCATTTGATCTGCGGCCCAATAATGTTCGCGCAGGTTACGACCAAGAAGCTGATCTGCAAGGATTCTGCTTGCCGCCCGAATCCTCAAGTCCAGACTCCGTCCGAAAAGCTGAGTACTATCCGTGGCAAAAGGCGGTAGCTCATGAGGATGCCCCCCTGCTGGCGCCGTCTCTTTCAGGTTTGCGAAGCGGATATCGAATCGTTTGCCAAACCGATTTCGTAGCCCGCCCGCCTACATGTCTAACGATGCTCAGGCATCCTCGCAAACTTCGGGGGCTCATCGCAATGATCCCCAGCCGTTCACGGCGCTTTGGAAGCCAGGTCTTCTTGTACGGGTCGTCTCCACTGCCGAAATCAATTTCGCACACTTTGTCCACGTCGAGAACATGCTGGATCAACCGGGATGTCAGGATGGAGCCTGCCGAGAACTCATCAAACTGCTGATCATGGGCCAGTTTGTAAATGGTAGCGCGGCCTGCGTTGACAATCCATACTTGCGCGGCGATGGGCTCATTATCCACGTACACGACGCCCATTCTCAGCCAACCCCGGGCAGCTAACGTGCGAATCAGGCCAGACACAAAGTTGGGATAGGGCTCAGGCCGCTTCCAACTGGAGAGGTAGACGCGTTCATAAGCGGCGATGGCAGGCTCGAGCTCCGTCGCGTCAGTGATGATATCTATGCGCGCTCGTCCCGTCTTCTCGAGTTTCTTGCTTTTCCTTCGGATTGTATTTTGCATCGCGGGTGGCAAGGTGCTGAAGTATCCGTCAAACGATAATCCCTCGACTGGGAGATACCAATTGCCGAAGCAAGAATAGGTTTGCACAACCATTCCGGCATCCTGGAAAGACTGCACCAGAGCCGGGTACAAAGCAGAAGTCGGATCCAGAGGGCGCAAATGAACAAAATCCCAGCGGGGGCGCTCCGAGGAAATGGTCTCCGCAAGAACTCCCAACGCTTGTTTCAAGTCGTCTGCCGAGGGGTCGCAAGCCGGACCGAACGAGATCGTGTAGAAGTTGGTGAGACTTGAGAGTCTATGCAGAGGGAAAATACCCACTGGCTTTTCGCTGTATCGGGTCGCTAGCGCCACGACGGCACCATTCGCTTGGTCGTTGCGCTCCACCCCATAAATGCAGATTCTGTCGCCTTCGTCGAGAGCAGTCTGGGCAAAGTTCTGAAACCAGGCGAGACTGTAATCGTACCACACAGCTCCAGCCTTCTCGAAAAGCTGCTGATAGGATGCCGGGAGAGCAGCAAAGCTTGGAAACTTTTTCACTAGCACGCTGACATCGCCTCTGAGAGTTGGGATCAGATCATTCCCTCGGGCCTGACGCTTCTAAGACACCGACACAGTCAGGCTATGAGCGAGAAAAGATCAGGAGAACTGGAACCGTGACTCGATTCTATCTCCACGATCCTGGGATATCGACCTCTCCTAATTTCATCAACACCTGTGGTTGAAAAATGAAATCCCCTTGCGAACAAGCAAGTTATTGGCCAAATGAAATCGGGCAAGCGAACCGAAATCGCTGCGAAATCAAGCTCTGAAACCAACATTAAGTATCTCGCGAGAGATGATCGAGTTCGGCCTCGATGGCGATGGGAATCGCTTTTCACAATCTTGGAAGAGGCTATGACTATCGAGACTGCGGCCGAGACGTTGGATATTAGGGAAATTCCAGCCTTTCGCTGGTCAAAAAGCTTTAACTCTTCTGCCTGAAATGGGTTAGCGGAAGTGGCTTGCATGGTCTGCTTGGCTCGCGGCGCTTGCTGACCCCAGAGAACTGGTAAGTTCACCCGATCCAGGCATGGCCGAAGAATTGCCTATGGCCCTTCCCGTGTGCGACAGGCGGATAGCTCAGTTGGTAGAGTGCCCCGATTACACCGGGGAGGTCGCAGGTTCGACTCCTGCTCCGCCTACTTCCTAGACTTAATCGTTGAGAGCACCGGGAGAGTCCCCATCAGCTCCACAAGAGTGTATGGGTGTAGTTGAACATGGCGAGGTCTTTCTGCCCTGCAGTTGGCAGAAGGACCATTCACAATCAACGTAAGATTCTGATAAAGAAGGTGTTAGCTATTTTTAGGAAAGCCTGGAGCTTCAAACGCTCACAAAGGCCCTTAAAGTGCTTTCTGTGTCTTACATGCTTCCGTCCGAACCTTCTGAGTCGACAGGCTAAACACCTGTTGCCGAGAGTCGGAAAGGGAAGATAAAGTGCCCAGCGGTCAATGATCTCCCAAGAGAGCTGAATCATCCTCATGATACGAGTTGGCGGCCAGAAAGTACCGACACGGACGATTCTCTTTATCGCTTCAGACGCCTTTTTTGTGATCGTTGGGCTCTTACTGGTAACTGCGCTGCGCTTTCGTGCGTTGTCGACGATCAGTGGGTATTTGCGAAATCATCTCACGGTGCCCCGGTTTGCCCTTGTCGTTGTGGTGACAGTAGTCGGGCTTTATTATAACGAACTGTACGACGCACACGTTTTGAGACATCGGCGGGAAGCAGCCGTGCGCCTGGTTCAGGCCGTTGGTTTGATCTTTCTGAGTCTCGCGGTTATTTATTACTTGGATCCCGACCTGAGCTTGGGGCGCGGTATTGCCGTGCTCGCAGCGCCGACGATTTTGTCTTTCGCAATAGCTTGGCGGTGGTTACTCGAGACCACCGGGCTTCTGGGCGCAGGGACAGAACGGCTCCTTATGCTAGGAACCGGTCAAACGGGGATAACCCTGGTCCGCGAGATTATCGCCAGGCCGGAACTCAACTTGAAGGTCGTCGGGTTTCTGGATGAACAGGGGCAAAATATCGGGACATCACTTGTAAATCCTTGCATCATAGGTGCCACCAGCGATGTGGAAAAAATCGCGAAGCAGGAGAAGATCGATCGCGTGATCCTGTCACTGGCGGAACGGCGAGGACGCACCCCGATCCGTCAACTGTTGCACTTGAAGTTCGATGGCGTGGGGGTGGAAGACGCTGAAAGCTTGTACGAGAGCATTTCCGGGCGAATCATGCTGGAGAATCTCTGGCCTAGCTGGCTGATTCTATCGAATGGATTCCGGAAACCTGCATGGATGCGTTTCGAGAAGCGCGCGATAGATATCGTCGTGTCGGTATTCGCTTTGGTTTTTCTTTGGCCTGTTCTGGTTTTGACCGCGGTGGCCATTCTGCTGGAAACTGGGCGGCCGATTCTCTTCCGTCAAGAACGCGTGGGGATGACGGGACGCCACTTTGAGATCCTGAAATTCCGCTCCATGAATCAAGATGCGGAAGCCAACGGACCAGTGTGGGCCGCCTCGGCGGACAACCGCATTACCAGAACCGGACGATTCCTGCGGAAGTATAGGTTGGATGAACTCCCGCAGTTGTTCAATGTTTTGCGAGGTGAAATGAGTCTTGTGGGGCCGCGGCCGGAGCGTCCGGTTTTTTGCGAGATGCTTGCAGAACAGATCCCCTATTACACCTTGCGACATTCAGTTCGTCCTGGCATTACTGGCTGGGCACAGATTAAGTATCAATACAGCGCAAGCGTCGAGGAGACAAAAGAGAAGCTGGAATTCGATATTTTCTATGTAAAGCATCTTTCCATTTTCCTCGATTTGGCGATACTGCTTGAAACCGCCAAGGTTATGATCTACGGCCACGGATCCAAGTAGTTCTCGCGTTCCGCGCGGAGGGAAGAACGAGCGGAGTTAGAAGGACTATGGGGCATGGGGCGGTGACTAATTCGAATGTTTGGTGCGAGAATTCTAGAGATGATCGAAGGAACACGCGACGCAATCTTGCGGGCAAGCTGGGTTTTTTCGTATGCAGCGATCCTTCTCATCTTTCGCCTGCTACAGACTCTTGAAGGAGCTAATTCTCAGCGCGGAACAAAGTAGAAGCTATTTCAGGACTTCCGATTGCTACGTCTAAGCCATTGATTCTGCTAGGCATAGAATGAACTCTAGTAGGAAGTTATAATTGCTAGCACCAGGAAGCGCGGGTGGATGGTAAGCTTAGCCACCGGAATGGTTGTGGAGTCTTGGATGGCCCGAGGTGTACTTCCGTGCCTTTGCAGGCTTGTCCCCGGAACAACTTTTCTTGTATCGGGAATTACCATTCCTCTGATGGTTGCTGGACGAGCCTTGCGACTGCTAACCATCATAAGATCAACAAAATAGCCTTTGTCTGGGGATGGCAACCCACGTGCACCCTTGAAGGCTTTGGGTTCGCTTCTCATGCGGCAAAGGTAAGGAGCGTAAGGATTTGAGCAGACTAAACTTTGTACGGGCGGGCCGCTTATTAATCCTGACATTGGGCTTGACGAGTCTTATTGCGGGCAACTCAATTGGGAAGTTGCCGGAGAGGACACAGAGCGGGGGGCAGGGGACACTGCCGGCAGCCTCAAGCGCTAAACCAAATGCGTCAACGGACAAAGGAAAAGGACCTGCGAAGAACGAGCCTACCGCTGGTTCGCAGCAATCCGCGGATGATCCTTCGGTCTACAGAATCGGAATTGAGGATGATCTGCAGATTTCTGTGTGGCATGAGGCAGAACTCTCCATGCCAGTTGAGGTTCGTCCCGACGGAATGATCACGCTACCACTGATCAATGACGTGCCCGTCGTCGGATTAACAACCAAAGAATTGCAAGCCGTGTTAACGGAGAAGCTTAGCGCCTTCGTGAACGAACCCCAGGTAACAGTGATCGTCAAAGGGATTAAGAGCCGCAAGGTATTCCTCGTTGGACAGGTAGCAAAGCCTGGGACTTACATGCTTGTAGGGAAGAAGACCGTTCTCCAGGCCATTCTGGAAGCCGGGGGCCTCGGTCCGTTTGCGAAGTCAGGCTCAATTGTCGTCATTCGCAACGTGAACGGCCAGCAAACGAGGTTGAAATTCAATTACAAGAAAGCAGTTTCGGGTAGGGGCGGAGAAGGAGAAGATATCGAATTGATCCCCGGCGACATGGTAGTGGTTCCGTAGGGTGTGCATGAATCGCCGCTGGAATCAACGAGAGGAGAGGGGAAAATATGAGACAACGGATGTATAGAACACTCCTAGTCTCCGTTTTCCTCTCCATCTGTCTGAGCGGAATCGCGCGCTCACAACAGGATCCTTCTGCGCCAAAAGACTCGCAGGACAAGGACGCGAACTCCCAGCAGAAGTCCGACGCACCTGCAAATGATGCCGCCCCGGCACCAGCGCCCGCCGGGAATATTCTGGGAACAGATTCGGATATGCTACAAGTCCGTCAGATGAACGGGGCCAAGCCCCTCCCAAGTGGGCGCGTTTCCGCCTTGCAACTGGGGCCCATTTATCTCCAAAGTGCCGATTTCTACCAGGCGTTTGAAACCATTGAGGCATCGACTCTGCCCAATACGCTCTTTCAATCGATCAGTATATTCAGAGCTGACTTCGTGTTTGACCACGCCTGGCGGACTAGCCGTTTTGCCGTACAGTATGAGCCCCGGCTGATGATAACCAATGGTCTCGTCCAGACGAACACAGCAAATCTGACCGCCACATGGGAAACGCTCTACGCGGTTACGCCGCAGCTCTCCATAGGATTGAAGAATAACTTCGGGTATTACAGCCAACAGGCGCAATTTGAGGGTCTGAACCTCGAAGGTGACTTGACTACGGGAACGCTCGTGCAAGCTCAATTCCTTGATGGGCCAGGGCACTTCCTGACCGACCGATCCGAAGTTGACGTTCGATATATGCTGAGCCCGCGGAATCGGATCGACGTCACTCCCTTTTTCGAATACTATTCCGCCTCCGGCGCACAGGATTTGTATGTAAACGAGAGCAAGTCTCCGGGGGCCCAAATTGGCTTTTCCCGGCTTCTGAGTCCCACGAGAATGATCGGTTTTGGGTACACGGTGGAAGACACTATATTCGGAAATTTGTTGCCGCGCACTTTGTACCAGACCGAGGACGTGACCTATGCACAGCAGGTGGGGCTTACTTGGCGCTATGCAATGACTGGGGGGGTCACACGTGCTACCACGCCTATCGGACCCCCTGAGATCACCGGGACCGGAATTTTCGATTTGATCAAGCTATTCCGGGATTCTAAGATCACCCTTGAATACAATCGAGGACAGCAAGTCGGACTTCAGATCGCTAATGGATTCGCTGAGCTCTACGATGCAGCGTATCAGCGGCAATTGACGCCGCGGACGAAGTTGATTCTAGCTGGGGGATACTATCGGCAATTCATGGCTGCAACCAACACCTCGGGCTTGTTTGCCGGGCCCAGCCTGACCTATCAAATTGCGGATCGGTGGTTCTTGGAGTCGGTTTACACCTTTAAGAATCAGCAGAATGGCGGAGCAAACTTCGCATCCGGAAAACTCAACTATGGGTCCGTGGGCATCCGTTGGGTACCTGGGGTCCACCCGGTCGGTTTCAATTGAATCAGAAGCTTCAGCCGTCCGGAAATGCGGGCGGTTTCTTAGTACCTCTAAGGGCTCTGCCAGGAGGGGTAACGAGATCACAGAGTTTCTCAAGTAGGCCCAGCTATGGAAAAACGCAGGGCCAAGTATGGGAGTTGATTTCCACAATACCGTGAGATAAAGCTCCGCTGACCCTGTCCCGAGGTACCCTGCCCGCAACATATTCATAAATAGCCACTTATATAGCTGCACCGGCGGTCAGGATTGAGGACTTTGGAAGGCAACTTGCTCCACTGAAGCAGGAAACAAATTGTTGCACATAGGGCCCGACGAACAGGAGTGCCGGAATGACCGATTCGATTTCGCCCCAAGAGCAAGTTCTGGAAGACATTGAGGTTGGCAAATACCTAGAGATCCTCCGACGCAGGAAGTGGTGGGTGATATTAACCACTACGGCGGTCTTTATTACAACCCTGGTCGCGACCCTTCGGATGCCCGACGTTTATCGTTCTGAGACAGTTATTCTTGTTGACCCGCAGAAAGTGCCGGATGCCTTCGTTCCTGCAACGGTCAATACTACCGCTGCCGATCGGCTGGCCACGGTGCGTCAGGAGATCATGTCGCCGACTCGTCTGAAGCAGTTGCTAGACGAAACCGGCCTGTATGCGGAAGAGCGGCGCAATGGCAAGACGGACGGAGTCATTCTCCGATTACAAAAATCGATCACTCTCGAGATAGCGGACCCCGGTGGTTTTCGGGCGACCGCCTTCAAGATTGGATACACAGCAGAAAGCCCTGCCGACGCGGCACTTGTTCCCAACAAGCTGGCGAACATGGTAATTCAAAGCAAAGTGAAAGCGAGCGAGGAGCAGTCCGCAGGGACAGCCGAGTTTCTCGACAGCGAGCTACAGCAAACCAAGAAAAGCTTGGAGGAGAAGGAAGCAGAAATGGGTCGGATCAAAACGACTTTCATCATGGATCTGCCGGAAACCAAGCAATATCATCTCGAAGCTCTCACGAACTTGCGGACGCAGCTCCAAGCAAGCCAGGATCGGGTGAACCGGGCGCAAGAACAGAAGGTATACCTGCAGTCTATGATGGGGAATACGAATTCAACTGTCGATCTTGACGCAGATGCTACGGGTGCTGCCTCGCCCGAGGAAGCGGAGGCACAAAAGCTGGAGTCCCACCTAGCTGAGCTACGCAGTCGCTACGGGGCCGCCTATCCAGACGTTCGCAAAGCTCAGAGCGAACTCGATAGGCTGAAGGCCAAAATCGCAGAACAACGTAAGAACGCCGCACCTGCAGCAGTTGCGCCGACTCGAACAGCCCGGCAAACCACACACAATCCGGTGGTGGAAGCACAGCTCAATAAGCTCGACGAGGAAATTCAGGAACAAACGAAATTGCAAAAGCCGTTGGAAGAGCAGATTAACTTTCACAGCTCGAAATTGGGGCGCGAACCCATATTCGAACAACAGCTCTCCGCTCTCATGCGCGACTACGATATGCTCCGCACTCATTACAATCGCCTCTTGGATAAGAAACTGGCCGCGGACATGTACAGTGCCTTGGTGAACCGCGAAGAGGGTGAACGCTATGTGATTCTGGATTCCGCGCCGGTCCCTGCCCAACCCTTCGGGCCCAACCGATTTCTTTATTGTGTGACCTCACTCATTGGAGGATTGTTTGCCGGACTCGGTTTAATGATATTGAGAGAAATCACGGATCAGTCGATCCGCGAAGAACGCGAAGCGGCCTCGATTCTAGACAGAGGTGTTCTCGCTGGGATTCCGCTAATCGTTTCGGCGCGCCAAGCGCGAAGGGAATACATGCGCGCCGCACTCGCTGTCACTTTTACGATTCTCTTCTCCAGCGGGCTGGGGCTCGCGGTGTCTTACTTTATGAAGCGGCTGGCCTGAAATGTATACCACCTTTTACGGATTGAATGAAGAGCCTTTTCGGCTCACACCCGATCCCCGCTTTCTCCATCTCGCCGAGCCACACCGGGAGGTGCTGACAAGTCTCGTGGGGGGGGTCCTGCAACGCAAGGGAATCCTTGTCACGACTGGTCCAATCGGGACGGGAAAGACAACGCTGCTGCACGCGGCGCTGCACTTTTTGTCCGGCGAAACGGGGGGCGTACCTCGCCTTTCGACGGCCTTCGTGACGAATCCTGCCTTGAGCCGCGAGGAACTCCTGGAAGCGATTCTCGATGAATTTGAAATCAGCTGCGCGTCCAGCAGCAAACCGCGTCGACTCGCCGCACTGCATGAAATGCTTTTGGGAGTTCAGCGCAGTGGCGGAACCTCGGTTTTGGTAGTGGATGAAGCTCATCTATTGACGATGGAATTGCTGGAAGAGATTAGGCTTCTGACCAATACGGACTTGCATCAGGAAAAACTGCTGCAAGTCATTCTCTCCGGGCAGCCTGAGTTGTTACCGGTTTTGCGGCGTCCGGAGCTTCGTGCGCTCAAGCAGCGAGTGGCGAGCTGGTCTCAACTGCGGCCGCTCAGTCCTCCCGAGACACGGGTGTACATAGGGGAACGCATGCACGCAGCCGGACTTCGATCCGTGATTCCAATTTCGGGCCCGGCGCTCGATGCAATCCATAACTATTCTCAAGGCGTCCCAAGACTAATCAATCTCTTGTGCGATAAATGCTTGTGGATGGGGTACAACGCGAAGAACAAACAGATTGGCCAAGAGATTGTTCAGCATGCGGCTGGGCTTTTAGAAATCAGCAGTGCCAGCCAGGAAGAATCCTTGGTCGAACCCGCTGGAGCAAGAATGTCCCGGACGACTCTGGACTTGTTGATTGAATCTTTGAAGCGCGATCGATTGTCGGCCAGGGAGTAGATGATGAGCAAATACTTTGATCAGGCTCGGCAGACGGATAGCCACGCAGCCCACGAGGCTGTCGGGAACCGAGTGAAGGTACAGGAAGTCCTGGAAGAGACCGTGAAGTCCTATGGTAACCCAAAGGATACGGCCGAAGGGCTCCTGAGCCGTTGTCGGCGCGTCCAGTTGCCGGTCTCTTCGGACAGCCCGGTCATTTTCCCCGGGAACGACTTCGCTGCAGTGGCCCTCGAGTCGTATCGGGCGCTGCGCACGCGGTTACTCCGTCTGCAAGGTGCCCAGAAATTCCGCTCGGTGGTCCTCACCAGCGCAACGACCACGGAAGGCAAGACCTTGACCACAATGAATCTGGCCCTGTGCTGCGCCCAAGTGCACGATTTCCGTGTCCTGGTTGTGGACAGTGATCTGCGCACTTGCGGCTTGAGCCGATTGTTTGGTCAGCCAGCGGGGCCCGGGCTCGGAAACCTCTTGGATGGAGAAGCAAGATACGAGGATGCCATTCTTCGAACACAAAACCCCAATCTCTTCTTGCTCGGCGCCGGTATGGCGTCCCATCCTGCTCCCGAACTCTTCTCGGGAAAGAGATGGAAGGAATTAATGCTTTGGTGCAGTGAACAGTTCCAGCTGATTCTAGTGGATTCTCCTCCCATTCTAGCTGTGGCCGATTTTGAGCAGATCATCAACGCTTGTGATGGCGCGTTGGTGGTGGTGCGTGCACTCCAAACACAACGTGACATGTTAAGGAAAGCGGCCCTCCGGATTGATCCGAAGAAGCTCTTGGGAGTGATCTTCAACGGTGCCAAGGCCAGCGGACAGAACCCTTACATGGCGGGTTACGCTATGGCGCCACAGGGCACTGACAATAGGGCTCAAGATTCGCCTCAGGAGACAGAGACGACGCACGTCTCCGGCTAGATTTCTTACTATCCCGGTCTCTACCGTTAGGTGTGAGGATATGTATCCGAACTTAAAGATTGAGATATTCAAGAGAGGACTGCGCCAAAACAACCTGGCCAGAGCGCTGGGTCTTAATGAAGCCATATTGAGCAAGATTATCAATGGCTACTACGAACCCTCGGGTTGTCAGCGGCAGATTCTCGCGCAATACCTTCAGGTGGACGAGAACTGGCTCTTTGAAAAATTCGACGGAAATGCGGGTGCAAAACCCTCAAGTCCGCCGCAGCGTCAGGAAGAAAAACACGATGAACCCTAGCACGCAAATGCTGGTGCCGGTCAATACGGAGGATCGATCTTTTCCGAGCCCCGTTAAGATTCGCGCCTTTGATCCGGCAGTTGCGGAAAAGTGGGACAATTTTGTTTTGAGCCTCGCCAACGGCACGTTCTTCCATTTGACAAAATGGAAGAACGTCATTGAGAAGACGTTTGGCCACAAGTCTTTCTATTTCTACGCGGAGCGCGAAGGAAGAATAACCGCCATTGCGCCGCTTTTTTTGGTTGAGAACTGGGTGATCGGCCGCTGTATACATTCCACTCCATATAGCACGTATGGCGGTATTTGCGCGGCGGACGAAGTCTCAGAAAGCGCTTTGTTGGATCACGTCAAGCAGTTCGCCATTGATCAAGAGTCGGGCTATTTGGAGTTGCACCAGAGAAGCTCCCGGCTCTTTCCAGACTTCCACCCCAACTCACTGTACGTGACCTTCACCACAGAGCTTTCAACCGATGTGGAAGCGAATTGGAAGAAGCTTCCTCGAGACACGCGATACATGGTCCGAAAGGGTGAAAAGGCTGGCCTGAGGACACAACATGGCGTTGAGCAGATGGACAATTTCTATTCGCTTTTCTCAGAAAGCATGCGAAGACTAGGTACGCCAGTTTTTCCCAAGAGCTTCTTCGAGAATCTGGTGTCCGAGTTTGGCAAGCAAATCGACCTGATGCTCGTGCTTTCGGATTCACAGCCTGTTTCTGCCGTAATGTCATTTTTCTTTCGGGACACAATCCTTCCCTATTTCGCAGGGGCGAGTCCTGAGGCGCCGCGTTTGGCCGCCAATAACTTTATGTATTGGCAGTTGATGAAGCTGGCGGCTCAGCGTGGAAGCCGCACCTTCGATTTTGGCCGTAGTAAGAAGAACACGGGCGCATTCGCTTTCAAATCGCAGTGGGGCATGACCGTGGAGCCCTTAGATTATCAGGTCTACTTAGTGCGCCGGAAAACAGTGCCCAACTTCTCGCCCGTCAATCCGAAATTCGAGTTGGCGACTCGACTCTGGCGCCGGCTGCCCCGATCCTTGGCTAGGAGCATGGGACCTCGCATCGTCCGTTGGTTTCCCTAGACGACGTGTTGAGAGGCCAGCCGCGTGTGTTCTTGCGCCAATTCCGGACACCAGAGAGCGAAACGTGAAGATATTGTATCTAGCGCACCGCATTCCCTATCCTCCCAACAAGGGGGAAAAGACTCGCTGCTTCCATCAGCTTCAGTATCTTTCTGCTCGGCACTCGATTGACCTGTTTTGCTTTGCAGACTCTGGCCACGAGGCGGAAGGCAAACAGGCGCTGGAGCAGTTTTGCCGCAAGGTGCACGTCAAAACGCTCCCCCCTAGAAACGGCTTCGCGCGGGCTGCAGGCAATGCTTGGAAGGGCCTGCCAGCGTCGATTCTCTATTATCGATCGCAAGAAATGCAGAATGCCGTTCGGAGAGCACTTAGCACCGAATCGTATGATCTCATCTTTGTTTACTGTTCTTCGATGGCTCAGTTTGTTCCTCATCCGGCTCCGGCAGTCACGATGATCGATTTTGTTGACGCCGATTCTTCAAAGTGGAAGCAGTATGCGTCGCGGACGGTGTTTCCCGTGTCCTGGTTTTACGCGCGCGAGGGAGCATTGCTAGCGCGCTATGAAAAGCAGGTGGCCAAAGACTTCGACGTTTCCATCGTCGCAACAATGCAAGAGTCCTTGGAACTGGGCGGGGGCGGTTGCTCATCCGTTGAGGTAGTGGAGAACGGTGTGACTCCGGCCGAGACACAGGGTTCGCAAGATTTGCGGGATGAGGTACGAAAACTGCAGCCTTATGTGCTTTTCGTTGGGACGATGAACTACCGGCCAAATGCGGACGCCGTCACTTACTTCAGCGAGACAATTCTCCCTCTCTTGCGCCGGACGCATCCAGAATTGCGTTTTTTGATTGTGGGACGCAACCCCACGGCCCAAGTTCAGAAATTGGCCCGTATCCCCGGCATAGTCGTCACAGGAGCTGTGCCAGATGTGCATGAGTATATTGCGGGGGCCGCCGTAGCTGTTGCTCCTTTCCGGATTGCGCAAGGCGTTCAGAATAAGGTCTTGGAAGCCTTGGTTGCTGGGGTGCCTGTTGTGCTGACCAGTCGCCCCGCGCGAGCGATCGGCGGCACGGCCGCGGAACTCTTATTGGTTGCGGATACTCCCGAGGAGTTTGCCGCCGCGGTACGGTCCGTGCTTGAAAATCCTGAATTCCGCCGGCGCTCTAAGGCTGCCGTGCCTTCGCTCCGCGAATCGCTAAGCTGGGGGACCCGCCTTCAGCGCCTTGGGACTCTGGTGGAATCTTTGACCTCTTCTACGCTCGGAGCGCGGCAGGGTCTAGCTCGAGAAATCGTGGTTGGGTAAACGTCGTTGCGGGCCGCGAGGGCACACGGAATGATCGCACAGAAGATTGACCAGTCCGCGCAGATTGATATGAAAGGGATAGGAACAACGTGTGTGATGCTGCCTAGCAAAACGCCACCTAAACCCATTATCATTGCACCCCGACGTTTGCGTGTGCTGCACGTATTTGACTATCTCGGTTTGGGCGGTACCGAACTCACTGCCCTGCGAGTAGTCACCAATCTTGACCCGGAGCGGTTTGAGAATATGATCTGCGGCGTGCGCGGTTTCGATCCAGAAGTGGTACCGGGACGGTATTCGGGAATGAACGTCATTGTTCCGTGTGCCTCCAAAGAGAAATCACGGACGCGGATCTTTTCGCTTCTGGATGTCATCAAGACATACAGGCCGGACATCGTGCATTCGCGAAACTGGGGAACCATCGAGAGTGTGCCAGCGGCATGGTTTGCCCGGGTTCCCGGGGTGATTCACAGCGAGCATGGTTACGAGGTGGATACACTTACCGGGCTCCCGCGCCGCCGGCGCATTTTCCGCCGCACAGTGTATGGCCTGGCCGATGTGATATTCACGGTTACGAATGAACTTCGGGATTTTCACGCGCGCCAAGCTTGGCTTTCGCCCGAGCGAATCCGAGTCATTGCGAACGGAATTGATACCGACGTCTTTGCTCCCAGTCCGCACGGGAAAAGCCTCCATCGCAAAAAACTAGAAGTGCCCGTCGAGCGGTTTGTGATTGGCAGCGTGGGAAGATTGGTGCCCATAAAAGATCACGTTGCCATGCTTAAGGCCGCGGAGATACTCGTCCAGAGTGGCGTAGACATCCACGTTTTACTAGCAGGTTTCGGACCGGAATTGCACCGCCTTCGGCGCTACGCGACCGACTCCCTGGTTCTCCCTGGCCGGGTAACTTTTCTTGGGGCAACTGAAAACGTCGGGGAAGTCCTGAACGCTCTAGACGTGTTTGTACTCCCTTCGCTTTCAGAAGGGATGTCAAATACGCTGCTGGAAGCGATGGCGTGTGGGATACCGGCTGTCGCCACGCGAGTAGGAGGGAATCCCGAGGTCGTCGAGGAAAACCGTTCGGGTCTGCTATTCGCGGCGGGAAACGTGGCAGAATTCTCGGATTGCCTTGCACGGTTGGCGCGAGAGCATGACTTGCGTAACGAATTGGGCGAGGCAGCCCGTAAACGCATTCTTTCGAGATTTAGTCTGGGCCGCATGGTTGATAATTATAGCCAGCTCTATATGGAGCTTGGTTTGAAGGCCGGTATCCTGTCGAGGAGCCCAGCTTAAACCTATGTGCGGAATATGCGGCATTTTCGAATTTGATCCATCCGGAGAAATCTCACAAGAACTCGTTCGCCGGATGACCCAAACGATCATCCACCGGGGTCCCGATGACGAGGGAATTTATACCGCTCCGGGCATCGGCCTTGGTTTTCGGCGCCTAAGCATCATCGACGTCGCCGGCGGACACCAGCCAATCTCCAATGAAGACGGCAGCATTTGGGTGATGCTAAACGGGGAGATCTACAACTACGCAGAGCTTCGAGAGGATTTGCTGGGCAAGGGCCATAAATTCGTCACCCGTTCGGACACGGAAAGCATCGTCCACCTCTACGAAGAGTACGGCGAGGATTGCTTCCGCAGGCTCCGGGGGATGTTCGCGATTGCGCTCTGGGACTCGCGAAAGCGAAAGCTGCTGCTTGCGCGTGACCGCGTCGGCAAAAAGCCGCTTTTCTATTTGGCAGACCGCCAGCGAGTGTTGTTTGGCTCCGAATTGAAGTGCCTGCTGGCGGCCGATGGCATACCGCGCACGATCGATCCGCAGGCACTCACGGACTACTTCTCTTTCGGATATATCCCCGCCCCAAAAACAATTTACCGCGACGTGCGCAAATTGCTGCCCGGCCATTACCTTGTCGCGTCGGAGAAAGGTGTCAAGGAGACCTCCTATTGGGACATATCCTTTGGCTACCCCGAGAACCGCTCGGAAGCGGAATGGTGCGAGTCAATAAGCCAAGCACTTTGCGAAGCTACACGCATCCGTTTGATGAGTGACGTTCCCCTCGGTGCTTTTTTAAGCGGGGGCGTGGACTCCTCGGCCATCGTGGCGCTGATGAGCCAGTTGATGAACCGAAGTGTGACCACCTGCTCGATCAGTTTCAGAGAGGCCGAATACAACGAAGCTGAATATGCGCGTACGATCGCAAATCTGTTTCATACGGACCATCACGAACGGGCTGTTCATCCGCAGGCTTTGGAAGTCCTGGACAAGCTTGTATGGCACTACGACGAGCCGTTCGCCGATTCATCGGCGATCCCCACCTATTACGTTTCATGGGTCGCCCGGCAGACAGTTACAGTTGCGCTTGGCGGAGATGGAGGAGACGAGAACTTCGCCGGGTACCGGCGTTACTATTTCGATCGCCTGGAAAACCAACTGAGAAGCTTTGTGCCGGCGAGTTTGCGGCGCGTTGTTTTTGGGCCCCTGGGACGCCTTTATCCCCCATTGGCCTGGGCCCCGCGTGTTTTTCGAGGTAAAGCGACGTTCCAGAGTCTCTCGCGCTCGCCCTTGGAAGGCTACTTCAATTCCATCTCGATCTTCCGCCCGGACGAGAAGAAACGTCTTCTATCGCCGGACTTTGTGTCGAGTCTAAAGGGTTATGACTCTATCGGGGTCCTGCAGCACTACTACGAGCGATCCGGGTCGGACGATCTCCTGTCGCGCATCCAATACGTTGACATTAAGACCTATTTGCCCGACGACATCCTCGCGAAAGTCGACCGTGCAAGCATGGCTGTTTCGCTCGAGGTGCGCGCTCCACTGCTCGATCATCATCTCATGGAGCTCGCCGCGAAGATTCCTTCGCAACTCAAACTGCGCGCTCGGACGGGAAAATACATTTTCAAGAAAGCCATGGCAGATGTTCTTCCACGGAACATTCTCGACCGGCAAAAGCAGGGCTTCGCCATTCCTCTTGCCCGATGGTTCCGCCGGGAGTTGAAGGATGTGGCTTGGGAAGCGATCTTCACGCACGATGACGGGATTCTGGACAAATCGTATTTGAAACGCGTTTGGGACGAGCACCAGCGTGGGACGTTCGATCGCTCTGCTCACCTTTGGGCCGTTTTGATGTACCGCAAGTGGCGCGAGACTTTTGCAACTGAGGAGTCTGTGTGAGCGGAATCTGTGGAATCTGCGAACCCGGGATCGATATTCCCAGGGGACACGTCGAATCGATGATGCCCGCACTCAGTTTGCCTGGCGAAGATAGTCAGGCCGTCCGAGAGGGAACTTCGGTGGCGTTCGGCATTGCCCGGCGATGGCCTACACAGGAGTTCTTCGCTTTCCCGGGCGTGCGCCTCGTCGCGGACACAGACGTAACGAACTGGCGAGAGCTCAGTGCATGCCTAGAGAGCAAAGGAGTGCGCGCCCAGCAGTTGGCCCGGGGCGAACTGTTGGCACAGCTCTACCTTCTCGATGGCCCCGGCTTTGTAAAGAGGTTAGAGGGAGGCTTTGCGGTCGCTCTTTGGGATGAAAAATCAAGGCGTCTGCTGTTGGCAATTGATCCTTTGGGCCTGAAAACGCTTTACTTTGCTCGCGAGGGAAACAGGCTGCTTTTCTCGTCAAGATCCAGTGCAATCCGTGCAGCGCAGAAGCGGCCTGGCGGAGTGAACAGCGCGGCCGTGATGCAGTTTCTCATCTTTAGTGCCGTGACAGCACCTCTGTCGATTTTCCAGGGGATCCAGCGGCTGCAGCCAGGATTTTATTTGACGTATGAAAAAGATTCTACGCGCCAACAGCAATATTGGGACCTGGAGTACCCCGAAAGCAACGAAGGCGACGTGCAAAATTGGGCGAAGCTACTCAGGGAACAGATGCGTGATGCCGTACATCGCCATCTGGACGGTTGCAGTGCAGAGAACACAGGGGCCTACTTGAGCGGCGGGACCGACAGCAGCAGCGTGGTTGCATTTATGTCCGAAAAGTTTGCCCGCTGTCATTCTTTTTCGATCTCTTTTCCCACCCAGGGGTACAACGAGATCGAGTACGCCCGCACCACCGCACAGCAGTTTCGATCGCAGCATCACGAGCATTGCATGAGCCCGCAAGACATCGCTGATGCGATCCCCAAGGTAGTCGCTTACTATGACGAGCCCTTCGCAAACTCCTCCGCTCTTGCCTCGTATCATTGCGCTCTCATGGCAAGCAGGAGCGGAGTAGAGACATTGCTGGCTGGCGATGGCGGCGACGAGTTGTTCGCTGGCAACGAACGCTATGGCAGTGACAAACGATTTGCAATCTATCATACGATTCCGCGGTGGTTCCGCAGGGGGTTTGTGGAGCCTCTAGCGTCCTTTTTGCCGGTCAAGGAGGGCGCGCTCAGTTTACCCTGTCGTTATATTCAACGCGCGAACATTCCCAATCCGCGCCGCACCTTTTCCTATAATGTGTTTCTAAGTATGGAACCCATGGACGTTTTCGAGCCCGGTTTTTTGAAGCAAGCCCCGCCTGAAACCTGGATGGGAATAGCGGAAGGGCACTTTAACGGTGCCAAGGCCTCAAGCGATTTGAATCGTATGCTGCACCTCGACATCAAAATCATTCTGGCGGATAACGACCTACGCAAAGTCACTGGAACCGCCGAGCTTGCTGGTGTGCGTGTGCGTTACCCGTTGCTTGACCGCCGCTTGGCGGAGTTTTCCGGACAAATCCCCTCGCGCCTTAAGTTGAAAGGGACGGAATTGCGCTACATCTTCAAGTGCGCGATGAAAGGCATACTTCCGGACGTCGTACTCTTCAAGAAGAAGCATGGTTTTGGCGTGCCTATTGGAGATTGGTTCCTGCAGGACGCCAAACTGAAATCCCTCGCGTTAGATATCTTGTCCGATTCCCGCACACGCCAACGCGGATATTTTTGCTCGCGATTTTATGATCGCATGGTGGAACTGCACCACCAAGACCATGCAGCATACTATGGTGAGGTAATCTGGTACCTGATCGCGCTTGAGCTCTGGCACCGCGAGCACTTAGAGAAGGCGGTCGCGGAGAATCTCCATGCACATTGACCGAGTTAGCGCCGAGCAGGATTTCTTGGCCTTGCAGGGAGAGTGGAATTCACTTCTCCGGCAGAGCAAGGGTGACACGATCTTCCTGACCTGGGAATGGGTGACGTCTTGGTGGGCGGCTTACGGTGAGGGAAAGCAGCTCTTGATACTTGTTGCGCGCGATCCGAGCGGGGCATGCCTTGGCATTGCGCCTCTTTACATCGAACGCTATGGAACTGCAAGCCGCCGGGTCAGGTTCCTCGGCGACGGCACTTTTGATTCTGACTATCTGGATTTCATCATCGTACGCGGACGCGAATCTGAAGTTGTCGCTGGCTTCTTAGAGCGGCTGAAAACGCTGCGCCATGAGTGCGCGCTCTTGCAGCTTTCAGAGATTCCCCAGGATTCGCCAAACCTGGAAGCACTGCATTCTCTAAAAGGGGGCCCGGACTGGTTTCTGAGCGGTGAACAAGTTGCTTGTGGTATCCGAAAGCTGCCGGATAGCTGGGAAGAGTTTCTACAGACGCTTCGCCCAAGATTTCGCACAACCGTGCGCGCTTGTTTGCGGAACCTGGAACAATGGGGAGGGTCTTTCGAAATCCTGGACCGGGAAGAGCAAATCCCGGCGTGGCTCCACGACCTTTTTGAGCTCCACGCCGGACGCTGGGCCTTGCGCCNACAGAGCGGTGTTTTTGGGAACAACAACAAGCGACAGTTCTACCATCGTCTAGCGCCTGCACTGTTCCGCTGCGGCTGGCTTCACATGACGCGCTGGCGCGTGAATGGGGTGGTTCTGGCCTGTCAATTCGGTTTCGTATATCAAGGGATCTACTATCTTCTCCAAGAAGGATTCGATGTGCAATGCACGCACATCAGTCCGGGAATCACGCTGCGGGCAGCAACCATCCGCAACCTCATCGCCGGGGGCATTCATACGTATGACTTTCTCGGCGGCATTGGGCGCCACAAGACCGATTGGGGAGCGGAGGAGAAGACGAGTTGGCGGCTGGCCATGGCGCCAAGAAGCGTTGCCGGCTATGCTCGCGTGGAGCTGCCGGTAACCATCCAAAAGGTCAAGAACAACGTGAAGGAGGCTCTCCCGCGGCGCTTCTATGACTGGTGGAAGACAAGGAAAGCCCCAGCAAGCGCTGGGTTGCCGGACGCTCCCCGCGAAGCGCCTGTTTTGATCCACGGCTCGGCGAATTCTTGGAAGAAGAAATTGGCATCGGCTCTGTATCGTACAGGGGTGCTGCGATTCGTTGGACGTGCTTCGCGAGGCTACGAAGTACGGCGCGCGAATGCATCTCGGCTGTTTTCGTTGCGAAGGACGCATGGTCCGAAGTTCGCCATTCTTTGCTATCACCGGGTTGGGACCGGCGGAGTTCCACTCTATTCGCAACTTGAGCCGGAAGTTTTTGAAGCACAAATGCGCTTTCTTCGCGCGAGGTATCGCCTGGTTTCTCTGGACACTCTGCATGAGGAACTTTCTAATCCCAGGACAACAGGGCAATCCGTCGTGATCACATTCGATGACGGTTATCGGGATGTATACACCCATGCCTTTCCCGTTCTCCAGAGATACAACATTCCGGCTACCATCTTTCTTACCGTGGGTGCGGTCGATAGTGGTGAGGTCGCGTGGTACGACAAAGTATTTTTGGCCCTCAGCGTGGCGCCTCACGAAAAGCTGGATTTGATGCTCGACAAGCCTCGGCGATTCCTTCTCCCAACGGCTGCAGCTCGATTGCGAGCTGCAGAAGAGATCAACTTTTGGTTAAGGGGCTTGCCGGACGGGCAACGGAAGGAGTTCTGCTCCCAGTTGGAAAGACTGGTGCCGCTCCCGTCAGATCAGCTAGCTGAGCGCATGTTGAAATGGGAACAGATTCGAACTATGCAGCAATCCGGCATTTCTTTCGGGTCGCACACGCTTTCCCACCCCAGTGTTAGCCGCTTGACCCTTGCGGCACTTGAGGAAGAGCTTCGCGGATCGAAGGCCATGCTTGAGGAGCGCCTTGGGGTCCCCGTTTCGCATTTCGCCTATCCATTCGGAAAACCAGCAGATTACAAAGACACTGAAGGAGCCGTGGCGCGGTCTGGTTATCGAACGGCGTCAACAACCGTGTGGGGAATCAACGCGGCGGGAGTGAATCCCTACGAATTGTGCCGAGTGTCGTTGGGAGAAGAGCGCCACCTGGGGACTTTTGGCGTGAAACTTGCGCAATTGTTTTTGTCTGCGAATTTGCGCGAAGCCCAGCTTGCGCCGGTTTCTGTGGTAAGCGGAGACACAGCTTGTAACTCGAATTGAGTTTTCTACTGGAGCGATGGCGTGCGAGATTACATAGTAGTAGCAATTATTCTGTGTGCCGCGCCCGTCTGTCTCTTCTATCCTTATTTTGGCGTGTTGATGTGGTCATGGATAGCGTATTTTAATCCGCATCGTTTTGCCTGGGGTTTTGCTACTACTTTCCCCGTTGCTTTCGTGATTGCGGTGCCCACCATAGTGGGAGCGCTTTTCACAAAAAAGGGCAACCGTGCCCTGCTCACACGAGAGACCTTGCTGCTGCTTTTCTTTTGGGCCTGGACGGGAATCACTTTTCTAAATGCCCATTTTGAGCCGCTTTTTGCGGATCACCTTGAGGACGGCGCACTCCGCATGACCGAATTCAGCAAGATGATGGTGATGACGGTTCTTACGGTTTATTTGGTTAGCTCCAAGACCAAGTTGAAGTACCTGTTGATAGTCACCGCTTTCAGTTTCGGCATCCTCGCGCTCAAAGGCACGGTTTTTGGGATTTTAACCGGCGGACAATTCCGTGTCTGGGGCCCTCCGAATTCCTTCGTTGCCGATAATAATGATTTTGGCCTGGCCCTCAATATGTCTGTTCCAATGCTTTTCTTTCTGGCCCGCGATGAAGAAAATCGCAAGTTGAAAATCATCTTCTGGGCCACCTTTGTTTGTTGCTCCGCTGCCGTCCTGCTCACTTATTCGCGCGGCGCGCTGCTGGGTTTGACGGCGATCATGGCCACCTTGGCCTTGAAGTCCCGCCACAAATTGGTGAGTGCCTTTCTGATCGTTTTTGCGATTTTCTTGGTCATCTCTTTTGCTCCGCCGGCGTGGATGGCACGGATGCAGGCATTCTTAGGCGGAACGCTGGACGAGTCGGCGCAAGAACGCCTGACGAGTTGGGCTTTCGCCTGGAACCTAGCCAAGCACTATCCCATCACAGGTGCAGGGTTCGAGTGCTTCACTCCCAATCTGTTTGCCTTGTTTTCGTCGCGAGACCCCCGAACGTGGCTTGCGGGTCACACTTCGTCTGGACCCCACAGCATCTATTTTCAAGTGCTGGCGGAGCAGGGATTTGTAGGTTTGGCAGCCTTCCTGGGTTTGTTGGCGAGTTGCATACTGAGTGCCCGCCGGCTGCGCAGGCGGGCCGCCGGCAGCCCCGCCCTCGCGTGGATGGTGTCTTATTCCAGCATCGTTGAGGTGAGCATTATCGGTTATATGGTAAGTGGCGCTTTCCTCGGGCGCGCTTACTTTGATCTTTTCTGGCAACTTGTTGCTATTCTTATCACACTGAAGATTCTGTATAAAAAGGAGGCCCGGGCAGCCAAGAGGCAAGTCCCTGCTCTCGCGCCAGCCTGGGAAGCTGAGAAAGCCTTACCGTGATAGTTTATAAAGGCTATGTCGGCGGCGGCGGGCAGTTGCGTCGCTGAGCGCAAGCCTGAGGTACTCACCATCGTATGTTTAAGAACATGGTATCCCTCCTAATTCGGAGAATGATTACACCGCAATGGAATTTGTTGGTTGTGCTATTCGTATTCTGGGCGGCCTTCTTTTCGCCGATATCTTTCGCTGCGGGCACCACGACCTGGACGTTTAGAACTGAATCCGTCGATGCTTCCGCAAGATTCACTTCCTTGGCGGTGGATGCTCATGGAAATGTGCATCTGGCGTACACCATTGAAGGCGATCATGTTAAGTATGCGTTCCGAGACGCAGCGACGGGGAAATGGTGGATTACAGATGTGGATGCCCAGGCGAGTTTTACGTCCTTGGCCTTGGATTCGCAGGGTAATCCGCACATCTGCTATACGCAGCGAACCATGCGCTATGCCCACTGGAACGGCCGCGATTGGCAAAAAGAGGAGATATCACCGGGCGCGGGAACCATCGCTTATTACTGCTCCGTGGCAATCTCTGCGGATCAGACACCGCACGTCACTTGGTACCAAGAGCGTACCCCCCAAGACACAAATTATCTTCATATGAGGCATGCCGTGCTGCAGGACGGACAATGGCTCGCCAAAACCATTGATTGGGACGCCCAGACTGGGAAGTGGCACACCATGGTCCTGGATCATCAGGGCCAGCCTCATTTGAGTTTTGATGCTTACGTGAGTGGGCAACTCAAGTATGCGTACTGGAATGGCGAGAGCTGGGTTGTTGTTCCTGTCGATTCCCGGACCAGCAGCCAGCAACCGGGGCGCGGCATGGGTAACTGCCTGGTTCTCACGCCCCAGGGCCGAGCGTTGATTAGCTATTTCGAGGAAGGGGCATTGAAATATGCCCGGCAGAAAGAGGATGGGCACTGGTCAGTTGAAACGCTTGCCAGCACCACTCCGTCACCTAGCTGGGCTGGCTACCGGAGTGTCCAAGCGCTCGACAGCAAAGGATTACCCCACATTGTTTATGAGGACGCCGGGACGCTTCGGCATATCTATTGGGATGGTGCGAGTTGGCAAGCACAAACGATCGCGCCGACCGGCCGGCTTCGGTTGCGCTATGGATCGATCACCATCGCTCATGACGACACCATCTATATTAGTTACAGTGACCCGGAGGATGGTTCCCTGAAGGTTGCCATCGGCCTTCCAAGCGATTCGCCGGTCAACAGCGTGGAAAAGAAGACAGATCGATAGAAGTTTGCGCTTACTGAAAATCAGTTCTCAGACATTCATTTACAAAACCGCGGGCGGCGGTTTGGCTGGGTAGTTGTTAGGCATGTGCCTGCGGTTCCGGAGTTGGGCGAGAGATTCGTGTTGGCTGGCGTGGTGCTCCCACCACTTCACTCCGCGGCCTTGAATGCCGCCGCGATAGCCTCCCAATTACCCACGTTGTAGGCACCTTCATTGTTGACGAAGGTCCACTTAAAATCGATCGTACTCGTATCCGGGTTGTAGTAATTTAGCCAGCCGCCGTCTTGGTCCAGTCCCAGGTATTGGTAGCCGCCCGCCTGAACCGTCAACAGGGCCCCGGGTGTCGCCGAGCCCACCGTCTGGCTGTCTTGCTCCATGAGCCCGATTACCACCCCATTCGAGGTTGTCGGCGTCAGCGTCGGAGCCGTAATCGTGCCCGTCTCTTGCGCAAAATTCCCCGTTGCTGTTGCCGCAACATCGAGAGGCGACGTCGCTGCGCCACTGATATCCCAAAAACCGTCAAGGGGGCCGACCACGGGATACTCGTTGTATGTGAGGGTAATCGTCATCTCCGGCGAGGGCGTCGCGTTGGCGGCATACCAGATGCACACGGACATGGCGTTGGAATTGTTATTCGCGCACCCCGCCGAGTTGTTCCACACGTTCGCGGGATTGCTCGAAACGCTGATGACGTTGGCATTGGTCAACGACTCCGTTGCAATGACGATGAGGTTGCCCGTCGTTGGAATCTGTAACGTAATCGACGTGCCCGTCCAGTTGGTAGACAACGGATAGGTGATCACCTGTGCGCTGTTGACGTGGATGCCTCCTGCCGCCCCGCTCCCCGCCGACGCGGACTTGAACGCGATGGCCGCAGCAATCCCTGCGGAGGTCGGCGTGTTCAACGTCATCGCCGGATTGATGGTTCCCTCCCCTGACTGCACTTGGTACTCTGCGCCGAAGAACGACGTGCCATCCGCCACCGTCGGTGTGAAGCCAGCGCCAGCCGTCCACGTAATGGGGTTGTTTGGAGTCCCGCAACTGTTACACATCCCGGCGTAAAAGATCAGGTCTCCAGCAGTGGTCGTCGTAATGTCGCCGGCCGCAAGGTCTGTCCCGGAAGTAATTACCGCCGCGCTTGATCCGTCTGCCGGATTGGCAGCCGTCGATACATCGAAAAACTCGTGTGGCGTGCACTGCACGAAGGCCGCCGCGCCACTGAGGGTCATGGTAATAACCTGTGTCGACGCCACCACGTTCGGAGCATAGAAAATCTGCAGGGTTTGATTCCTTGCCGCGTCCTGACCCACCGGGCCCGTGGTCCAGGTGTTGCCCTTGTCGTCGGCCACGGTGGCTGTGGCCGTGCTGCTTCCCCAAGTGCACGCCATCACCAGCAGGTTTCCGGCTTGCGCAGGATTGGGAAGCTTCTTGCTCCAATAATGCACCGCAACGTTGTTTTGCATCGAGTCGTTGGCGTATTGCACAAGCGCCGGCAGGGCAGCAGATACCGCCGTCGTCGTAAACGTGTAATCCGTGCTGCTGACCTGGTTGTTCGACCCATCCACCGACACCGCTTGATAGTGGTACAGCGTCGAGGCGCTCAAGCCCGT
>JGI12270J11330_10000246_pt1 | contig 40965 bp, 33 predicted proteins | sample PeaSoiMetSII2010_FD_11330 | JGI IMG/M metagenome (IMG submission 11330)
TGTAATAGCTCAGACTTGATCTGACACTGTGGTTAGATCAAGCAGCCGTTTCCGCGGCCGCGCCTCCGCCTGCGCTCCGCTGTGCAGGGCTCCGCTCCGGCTCCGGCGCGGGGATCGGGAACGAATCCAGCATTTTGTCCCGCGCCAGAGAAACCGAATCCAAGAAAGTCTGCATCGGGGTCTTGCCATAGCAGTACTTGCCCGAGTGTGGTCGTGTCCGATTGTACTCGGCCAGCCAATCCTCCAGATCCGCCTGCAGTTCCTCCAAGTTGGTGTAGAGCTTCTTACGAAAAGCAGTCGCATAGAACTCTTCCTGGATGGTGCGATGGAAGCGTTCGCAGATGCCGTTGGTCTGGGGGTGCCGAGCTTTGGTGCGGCTGTGGTCGATGTTTTCCACCGCCAGGTACAGCTCGTACTCGTGGTGCTCGCGCTGGCCGCAGTATTCCGTGCCGCGATCGGTGAGCACCCGCAGCAGCGGGATCTCGTGCTCTTCGAAGAAGGGCAGCACGCGGTCGTTGAGCAGGTCGGCCGCCACCAAAGCGTTCTTGCGGTCATAGAGTTTGGCGAAGGCCACCTTGGCGTAAGTGTCGAGAAACGTTTGCTGATAGATACGACCTACACCCTTGATGGTGCCGACATAGTAAGTGTCCTGCGTGCCCAAATAGCCGGGATGCGCCGTCTCGATCTCGCCGTGGGCTTCTTTCTCCTCGCGGGCGCGTTCCAGGGCCCGCAGTTGATCCTCGGTGAGCACGAGGCGCTCCTGGGCGGCTTTGGTTTCCAGAGCCTTGAGCCGCTTGCGAAAAGTTTCCAGATCATGCCGCAGCCAGACACTGCGCACCCCGGTCGGAGAAACAAATAAGCCGCGGCGGGTGAGTTCGTTGGCCACGCGTACCTGGCCGAAAGCCGGCTTCTCCACGGCGATCTCCACGACCGCCTTTTCGACGTGTTCTTCGACCCGGTTCCTGGGGCAGGGCTTGCGTCGGCTGATCTCGCGCAACGCCAACTCGCCACCCTTTTCGTACAACTCTTTGAAGCGGTAAAAGCTATCGCGGGAATAGCCCATCACCTTGCAGGCCTCCGAGACGCTGCCCAGCAACTCGCTGAGCTTCAGCAACCCTACTTTGTTCTTGATGATCTTTTCGTCGTTACTCATCTGACGTTCTCCTTTCGCGCTTGTCGCGCGAGTTTATCAAATGTCAGATCAAGTCGAGACTAAGACAGATGAGAATCGCTAGGGATGGAAATTGAGTTCGATGAGTTCTTTGGTGTCCTGTGGAGCGGGTCCCCATTTCCATTTCTCTATCGCATCGACCGCGGCTTTCGCTAACACAGGATTGCCACCAAGCACCTGAGTGAACTTCACTTTTCCGTTGGGCGCCACTATGACTTCCACCCTGACGGTCCCCGCCATTTGCATTTTCTTGGCCAGCTCTGGATACAATGGGACCACCCTGTTCACTATCTTCCGCTGTGTTTCCGACTGTTCTTGGCCGAGGGAAAAAGGTGGCGAAAAGACGATGATTCCCAAAGAGAGCGCAACCAAGGCGGCTGCAAAACAGGGTCGCATAGACATCCTCTTCATGTTAGTTAGCCTACGTCCAATCGGTTATGCTGCGAAGGTAACCAGGGTAACCAAACCTTGTTCCGACGGAATCCGGCGGACCACCAGCGCTGCATCTCAGGGCCGGGGAAGAGCAAGTGCGACGGGGTTTTACTGGTGGTCGCGGGGGATGGTTTCTTCCCAGGTTTTTTGTTTCAGGGGCTGGCCGTCTTTGAAGAGTTGGCGGGTGTATTTGTAGTAGAAGTTGCGGGCGTCGCTGGTTAGGCTGAGATGGCCTTGCCAGGTTAGACTTTGTTGCTTGAGGGCCATGACGATTTCGGCTTCGGCTTGGACGGAGCTTGTTTCGGGGTGGTTGTCATCGGCCAGGTATGTTATGCCTTCGAAGTCGGATTCTTTCCCCCACGGGTAAGTTTCTTCGGACTTCCCGGTCCAGGTCACTTTTGTTTTTCCATCGAGTTCGTCGCGCTCGGTTTTCCAATCGCCGGGCCAGCGGAAGCTTGCGGACTGAATGTCGCTGCGTTGTTCGTTGGGCTGGGGGGGCGCGAATTGCGGGGCGGCATACATCGAAGGTGGGACTAGCGGCAGGGTCAGGCGGGATCCGGTATCGCCGCCGAGTTGAAGTGTGGTCGTCATGGCATAAGGAGTTGGCCAGACCATGGGCCAGAGTGCGTTCGAGACTGCCAGGCGAATGCGATGGCCTTTGGGGAAGGTCCAGGTGGCTAAATGCATTTCGATATCTAACGCGTAAGTCTGGTTGGGCACTAAGTCTTTGGGTTCGGAAGCGGAGTCGCGCTGCGCGCCGTTGAGCCCGGCTCCGGTGACTTGGGTGACGGTGCCATCGGGAGCTACGTCGGAGAGGCGCGCGAACCAGTCGGCTTGCGGGGCGGACGAACTGGCCTGGAGCAGGGCGCGGGGGCGTCCGAGGATGGTGAGGTCTTGTTTGAGCGGAGCGGAATCGTAGGTGAGGCTGAAGGCGTCGACGGGGCGCTGGTCAGTGAGCAGCTCTCCCCACCAGAATCCGGCTTCTACGCCAACGGATGGAATGTAGCGGAGTTGGTGGACGGCGGGTTTGGCGGGTTCGGTGGAGAGAACGCGAGCGTCGTAGAGATAGAGCGTCGTGTTGGCTACGTTCCTCGGGGGCCAGCCAATTTCACCGCGCCATTTTCCCGGAACGTTTTTCAGGTGGCGATCGGGGGCGTGCCAGTCCTGCATGTAGATGACTAGCGGGGGTTCTTCCATGATTCCGGTGTTGCGGTTCTTGAGCCAGTAATCCCACCAGCGGAGGGCTTGATCTCTCCACTCGATTTGAGGGCCGGGCTCGGCGTCGTTGGGGAAGGTGTGATTCCATGGGCCAACGATCGCTTTCACCGGCGCTTTGACTTGCTCGAAGATGCGGGGAATGGAATCGCGGTAGCCGTCAAGCAGGCCTCCGATGAGGAAACAGGGAATTTTGATTTCGTTGAGCGGGCGGACGGGGGTGCGCCAGAACCGGCCGTCGCGCTGATGCTTGAGATAGAGCAGAGACCAGGGCGCGGACTCGAAGCGCGGCCCGAGGATTTTTTCGTCGAGCGAGTAGTCGGGGGCGCCGGTCATGGAGGGGGCGAGGTCCATGTTGAACTCGAACTCGTTGAAGTGCATCATGCCGTCGATGAAATGAATGTCGTCGTGGAAGAGTTGTTCGGTGGCATCGACGGCGAGGATGGCTTTGAGTGCGGGCGGATGGCGCATGGCGAGCTGGATGGAGTTGAAGCCTCCCCAGGAGATACCGAACATTCCAACTTTGCCGGTGGACCAGGGTTGAGCGGCTAACCAGGCGATCACTTGCTCACCGTCGAGTTGTTCCTGCTCGGAATATTCGCGGTCGGTGGGCGTGCCTTCGCTGGAGCCGAAGCCGCGGATATCGACGCGGACGCTGACGTATCCGCGGGCGGCGAACCAGGCGTGGATGGGATAGTCGCGGGCGGCGGTGGCGTCGTCTTTGCGATAGGGCAGATATTCGAGGAGGGCGGGAAATTTTTCGCCGGGCTGGGCGTCACCGGGCATGTACAGAGTGGCGGAGAGGTGGACGCCGTCAGGCATGGGGATCGATTGCTGGACCATGCGGACGGGGTGCAGAGCGGGCGGCGCCGTTTTCGGAACAGGAAGTGCGCAGAGGCTGGAGGAAATTGCGAGTCGGGCGAGGATGGCTAGGGCTAGGTGAGAACGTAAGAACATGGGCGCCGCAAATCATAACAGGAGAGAGTGCGAGGGTGCAGGGCATGGGGTGTGAGAGTCGCGGTCCCGCGTCAGGTGAGCGGCGGCACGTCTACTTCGGCGAGCACTCGCCGACAAGTTAATACGTTCGGCGGCGATGGGATTTGGGAGCGTGAAGAGAATGTTGCCGGTTCTAACTGTCTTGAAACGGAAGAAAAGCGGCGGGCGATCCTGAAGGACTTGCGCGAACGAAAAGGGAACTGGCTGGCGGGCGCGGCGCAGGCGATGGCGGACGCGATGGAGAAGGACTGGCGAGCGTGGAGGGAGCGCCGGCAGAGCTAGACTCTGCCGGCGCTTTATTGGAGTGAAAGTCCGTGTGAGGACTCTTGTGGAAGGTCGAAGAGCTGGAACTCCAGTGCGTGGGGTTTGTTTTCGTCTCCGATGGTGATGAGAGCGTCGAGGATGCATTCCAGGGCCGCGGCGGAGCCTGACCAGACGCGGGAAAAAGATTCACGATGAACCGCCAATTCGCCGACTAGGCGGCCAACCGCGTTGGGGCCGAGATCGAAATCGGCCAGAGTCGGGTCGCTGCCGATAGGCAGCGGAGGGTAGTGTGCTGGAGGAAGGCGGAGGCTGGCCTGAGTTAGCCAATGGGCGATGAGCGCTTTGAGGTGCTCCCGACAGCAGACGCTCTTCATGTTTGTCTGCGAGGCGAGCGAGGAATGCCAGGAGAGGATCTTGAGACGATCGAGCCATCGGTTCTCGACCACGAGGAACCATCCGGCGCGGCGAAAGGTATCGAGGCCGCAAACGGAACAAGGCGAGCGTTTTGTGATTGCGTAATCCATCGGCGTCCCTCTTGACAATCTCAAGCGCTGGCTGTGGCGCGGGTGAGGAAGCGTGGATTCGCGTGCTCGCTGAGGGGAACGGTCAGCATCCCGAGAGTGGGGTCGAAACGGAGCGTGAAGTGAGCGGAGCAGGCGTCGCAGAGCCAGAAATGTTCGCGCCGGCGGAGCTTGCGCCGGTTGCCGTCGAAAGCGCCGCTGAGATCAGAAGGAAAAGTTTCCGCCAGGAACAGCTTGCCTTCGCGCAGAGAACGGAAGGGAACCGTGCAGGACGGGTTTGCGCATTTATGGAGCATTGGGCTGGGTCCAGTCTTCTCTTCTATGGAATTCGGCCAGAGAGATTCTAACGACATTGCACGCGAGAGGCCGAACGGTTGGCGGGCGCATTAGAATTTATTTACCCGCAGATGCAGTCAGTTAGTTGGTGGAAAAGTGGTCGACATCACGCGGCGCCGAGTTGTGCTGACGGAAAGCGGTCGCGGCCGACGGATGGTCGTCAGTGATGGCCAGCCCGTCCGTGCAATGTGGGGGAAATTCCTGGAGCGAAATGCCCAAGACTGCGTTGCTTTGTCCTCCGACGTACTTTGATGTGATCAACAGGGAGAATCCCTACATGGTGGGGGCCTGTCCGTTGGAAAAGGCGAAGGCGCTCGCGCAGAGGGAGCGGTGCAAGGTACTTGTGAGCTAGCTTCTAGTGCAGAAGCCAGGCCGATGCGGCTAGAAGAACTCCTGCAGTCGCCATCAACAGGCCGAGGTGCCAGAACATGCGGCGACCGGAGAGCAAGGTGATCGAGGTGATCACTAGGGCGATCTCCAGGAAGACTTCGCCGAGATCGAAGCGGTCGGCTTTGCGGCGGGTAAGTTCGGCTTCCTTTTCCGTTGTGCGGGCCTCTTTGTCGAGTTCTTTCTGCTCGTCTTTATAACGGTCCGCTTCGGCCCGATATTTCTCCTGCAGTTTGGCAGTGGCCTCCGCGTCTTTGCTGGCAACCACGGTGGTCAGATCGGCGAATAATTCGTCGGTGTGGCGGCGGATATTCTTGGCCTGGTAGTAGGCCCACTGGTCGGTGACCTTGTTCTGCAAAATAATTTCCTCGGTGTGAGTGCGATGGCCGAGCAGCGACACGGTTGCCACCAGGACTGCCAGCACCGCCATGGTGAGCGTGATGGGGGCGAGGTCGGGATGCTCACGGGCGTGTTCGGCGTGCTCGTGCAATTCGGTGAGTTCTTCGGTCATGGTATGAAACTCCTGTAATCGGTCGCTCGCTATGAGCTGCGGGCTACGAGTTCTCTTACGACGAGCTATGAGGATAAACCAAGTTGTCTATTCTCCCATCACTTTAATGATCACTCGTTTGTCGCGCTGGCCGTCGAATTCGGCGTAGAAAATCTGCTGCCAGGGGCCGAAGTCGAGTTTCCCGTTGGTGACCGGGACGATGACTTCGTGGTGAATGATCAGCGATTTGAGGTGAGCGTCTCCGTTGTCTTCGCCGGTCTGGTGATGCTGGTAGTTCTGCCGGAAGGGGGCGAGCGTCTCCAGCCACTGGTCGATGTCCTTGATAAGGCCGCTCTCGTTGTCGTTGACGTAGACCCCGGCGGTGATGTGCATGGCGGAGACCAGGATCATGCCGTCTTTGATTCCAGACTTTTTCAGGGCGCTCTCGACCTGCGGGGTCAGGTGAATGTAGGCCCGCTTCGTTTTTGTGTGCAGGGTCAGGTATTCGGTGTGGAATTTCATGGACCAGATTTAACCACGCGGAGGGGTTGTCGTGGCTGAAAATTTCGCGCGGGATGCCATCGCATTTCGACGAACGTGCGCACTTCATGCTCGGACAGGAATCCACGCACGCCGACCGGAACGTTCTTATCAAACAGGACGCGCAACGCGGTGGCTCTGAGCGTACGCCACAATCGCCTCGACGCGATCGGGCGGCAATTCAAACTATTCCGCGATTTCGGAGACGCTCATGCCATAGTCGAAGTTATCGACAATCGCGTTAGCTGGCATCCGTGTGCCGTGCAGCACGGGAGCGCCGCTTTGCACTGCCGGCTTGATTTTCGACTAACGGGCACGACCAGTCGATTTTATCTCGGTAGCCATGGCGACCTGCCGGCCATTATGATTTTTGGGCTCGCGATGAAAAAAAACCGCCAAAGCGGAGCATCTTCGGTTGTGAACGATGGATCTCGCTGCGCCTCGCGTCGGGACATCTGGTAATTTCTTTCTGGTAACTCCAAAGGCAATAACCAATTAGGATGGGTACCCCCCTCCCCCCGTTCTCTTGGAATCATAGGGTTAGGAGGAAATTCCCGCCAGGTCTTTGGGTTTAAAGGACTTGCTGGTAAAGTCTTCCAGAACCAACGACTTAGCGGCGATATTGCTTCGCTCGGTTGTCAAAGAGTCTCCAAAAATGGGTTTGGGGTGGCTTCTAATGGCCGTCTTGAGAGACCGGCACACCTCTGGATGCGCCAATCAGGTGCTCATTATCGCCCATGGCAGGTTGGACGTCTGTGATGGTGTACACAGCTGGTTTGTGATGAAAAAAGTCAGGGGTCGGATTGCAGAATTGGGGATGCTCGCAGCATTCCACTGATCGCAGAGAACGCGATGAGTGGGGCACCCGCGAAACCGAACGAAGATGCCGTGATCGTCATCATGGCTTAACGTGGTGGTTACAAGCACACTGCCAACAGCGGGTCAGACAGAGCCCGGAGGGCGAGCCAGCTTAGCCCCGCGCTTCCAGCGCTGGGTAGGCAATGCTCTTTGAGATCAAATCCCGGAGGGATGACCCATGTCGCACACATACGCTAGCAATCGGGTGCATGTGGTCTTTTCAACAAGAGACGGGGAAAAGAATCTCGCAAATGATCTTCAACCAAAACTCTGGGGATACATGAAGGGCATTGCGAAAAATCATGGATTCGAAGTTGTCAAGATCGGCGGGGCGTCCGATCACGTTCATGCACTCCTTGTCGTGCCTCCTGCGATGCCGCTTGCGAAGGCGGTGCAGCCGATCAAGGGCTGTTCGTCGAAGTGGCTCAATGACACGGGAGCGGCGGGAATGAATTTCGCCTGGCAAGAAGGTTACGGCGCCTTCAGCGTGAGCGCCTCGCAGACCGATACGTCGTCGCATACATCGAGAATCAGGCCGCGCATCATGCCAGGCGGAATTATGAGGAAGAGTTTGTCGAGTTGTTGCGGAGATACGGCATTTCTTACGATCCGGCGCACGTGTTGGGTTAGGGCAGGGCCGTCCCTCCGGGACTTGATCTCTATTTGGCTGTGTACCCAGCGCCGAGGCGCTGGGCTAAGGTAGCCCCGTCCCTTCGGGACTCTGGTTTGTGCGACCGCGAGTGCGGCGACGATCCGTGGAGCGGTTGCTCGTGTACCCACAAGGAGAAGCATTGTGGTACAGCAAAAGGGTCAGTTCGAGGGCTGGATTAGAAATGCAAACGGTTTGTACGAGCAAAGGCTGCAGCGCGAGATGGGGTCCCAGAAACGCCAAGCGGAGGAGGCGCTTCAAAAGCAGCTAGCAAAAGAGAAAGAGCGACAGGAGATCCTCCGACTCTTAAGCGGATCCTAACAGCTCGTCGCTGACACTACCTCTTCACCACCACCCCAATCCCCAACTCCCGTAACTGCCCCTCCGGCACCGGCGTTGGCGCCTCCATCATCAGATCCTTCGCGGCGGCGGTTTTGGGGAAGGGAATTACTTCGCGCAAACTATCGGCTCCAGCGAGAATCATCACGATGCGATCTAGGCCGAGCGCGATGCCGCCGTGCGGGGGCGTGCCGTATTCGAGCGCTTCCAGGAAGAAGCCGAAGCGCGAGCGCGCTTCTTCCTCCGTCATGCCGAGCGCGTGAAAGATTCTGCTTTGCACATCCTGCCGGTGAATACGGATCGATCCCGATCCCAACTCGGTTCCGTTCAGCACCACGTCGTAGGCAAGGGCGCGCACCGCGCTGAGCGGCGACAGCGGATCCTTCACGCCAGACTCCACGCCCGTTTCCAGCAAGGGCAGATCCTCCTCATGGGGCGAAGTAAACGGGTGGTGCGCCGCACCCCATTGCATGTTGCCTTCGTCCCACTCAAACATGGGAAAGTTTGTGACCCAGAGAAAACGGAAATCTTTCCCCGCATCGCCGCTTTTCTTGAACATGCCGTGCCGCGCCGCATACTTTTGCGCCAAAGCGATGCGCAACAGCCCCGCCGACGTATAAATAGCAAGCTCCTGCGGCGTAACCTTGCGATGCGAGAAAGACTCGCCCGTCCGCCCCGACCCGACAACGATCACAATGAGATCGTCCGCCGCCGCGCCGGCCTTCTCTCGCACTTTCGCGCCCGCCTCCTGGAACTTCGTTTCGATGCGCTTGAAGTCTTCGAACACGCGCGCTCCGCCCTTCGAGACAAACAGCGGCTTGATGTCGTCGCGCTCCTTGCGCGAAAGCTCGCCCACGTGCGGAATGCGGATGGCAATCACCGGCAGATCTTTATTGATGGCAAGTTGTTCCAGATCGGCAGGCGCAAAACAATCGCCCACGTCGGTGAAGGCCGGCACGCGCAGGTCGGGCTTGTCGATGCCGTACTGCCGGATGGCATCGTCGAAGTCCATGCGCGGGAAAGGCGTTTTGATCTCGTGCCCCGTCGCTTTGAACGCCGCCGTGAGAAAGCCTTCGACCACTTCCCAAACCCGCTCTGGCTGGGGGTAGGACATCTCAAGATCGATCTGGGTGAATTCGGGCTGGCGGTCGGCGCGCAGATCTTCGTCGCGGAAGCAGCGCACGATCTGGAAATATTTGTCGAAGCCCGAGATCATCAGAATCTGCTTGAACAGTTGCGGCGATTGCGGCAGCGCGTAGAACGATCCCGGCTGCACGCGGCTGGGGACGAGATAATCGCGCGCGCCTTCGGGGGTGGAGCGTGTCATGAACGGCGTTTCGATTTCGAAGAAGCCCTGCGAGGCAAGGTTGTCGCGGATCGCGAGCGCCACTTTGTGCCGCAGCTCGATGTTGAACTGCATGGCGTCGCGGCGCAGGTCGATGTAGCGATACTTCAACCGCATTTCTTCGTTCGCCAGCACCGTGTCCGAAGGCAGAAAAGGCAGCGGCTTCGACACGTTCAGAATGCGCAGCTCTTCCACCACCAGTTCGACTTCGCCGGTCGGGATATTGGGATTGACGGTGTCGGCATCGCGGCGCTTGACCGTGCCGATCGCCGCGATCACGAACTCGTTGCGCAGCGCCTCCGCTTTCTCATGAACGGCGGCATTCAGTTCGTAGTTGAACACGACTTGTGTCACGCCGGTGCGGTCGCGCAGGTCGACGAAAATGATCTGGCCGAGGTCGCGGCGGCGGTTGACCCATCCCATGAGCACAACTTTTTTGCCAGCATCGGAGAGCCGAAGCGCCCCGCACATATGAGTTCGCCTGAGGTCGCCTAGGAAATCGAGCACGTTTTCGCCTTGTCTTGCTGAAATTTGTCTAGCTGAACCTACGGTAGTGAGCCGAACCGTAAATTATAAATGGCGGGAGGCAGGAGGTAGTGCCAGGGGGCAGTTGTCAGGAGTCAGCGAAAACCATGGCTTCCGCGCGCTGACTCCCGATTTCAGCCTATTTGCTCTTCGTGCATTTACCGTCCATGATCGGGGTCCAGTTGGTGCCGTCGGAGGACATCTCGAACTTAAATGTGTAGGAACTCGGCGACAGAATCTTTTCGCTGAAGCGGCCTTTGCCGGGTGGGTTCATCTTCATGTCGCCGATCCAAGTCCAAGCGTCGCCGTCCACAGTTCCCTTGGAGAAGGTGGACTCGCCCATACTGTTGAACTCGTTGTAGGTGTACTTTCTTTCGTCGGCATCGTACCCGAGGAAGGCGATCCCAGAGCCGTTGCCCATCGATGCACTCTTGAACTCGGAATGCATGACCACAAAGTAGCCGCCCTCCATCCACTTGTTGTCGTCGGATAGGGTCATCTTGCCGCCGGGCCCCATGGGCCCGGGCTTCGTGTCGCCGTCGCAGGTCCATTTGCCGGTGAAATAGTCGAGTTTCTTGTGCTCGGGGCCAGGCTTCGGCATATTCATTTGCGCAGAGGCCGCGGCGGTGAGCAGCAGAGTGGCGATGAAAAGGGTCAATGTGCGCTTTGACTTATGCTTCATAGAGAACGCCCCCTGAAAGTGAATTGTTGTGTGAAAAGGCGCGCAATCGCAGCGAAGGCCCCACCTCCCGAAACGAGCGACAAGTGGGGCATCCGCGTCAAGAAAGCGCAGCCGCCGCATGCGGACCGGGGCAACCGGTCCGGGAACTATTTGTAAGTTCCGGTTGAGCTGGACAGATAATCGCGGTGCGGTGTGAAGTCCACCATAGAGCCGATGGCCGGGCCGCCCAGGGGGTTCATCTTATGCATATCTCGCACCGCGGCATTGAATTTGTCCAAGCCGTCAGCGTTGGTCGCGACGAAGATGACCCAGAAAGTTCCGGGATCTTCCGTGTGGATCGCTTCGGTGTCGACTTCATACTCGAGAATCGCGCCGTCGGCCAGCAACTTCTCCAGTAGCGGCACGAACAGATGCTTACTGAGCGTCTCAACGGCGTCATTCGGCGCATCGGGCTTCAGTTTGTACTGCGCCGCGCGCGTGTAGGCGCCCTTGAACGAGCCGGAATGCCAATTGTAATAGCGGCTGACAAAGATGTTATCCCAGTGCTTGGTGGCGCTCGCCAGCACGGGTGAAGTTGTCGAGCCGGACTTGTAGAACTTGTCCAGCACGTTCAATAACCCGGCCATGGACATCGCCGACCACCAGTCGTCGTGCGTTCCCCCGTCCGGCTGATGCACCAGGTTTGTGTCGTTGCCGTAGCCGATAATCGTTCCATCTGCCATCGCCTTCTCCAGAATCTTCTGATCGGAGGCGTCGGCCTTTCCCATCTCCGCCCATTGCGGGCGGGGAATGTTCCAAAACGAGACGTAACTGTACATCGGCGGCTTTTCCTTCGGTTCGTCCTGCGCGCGCGCTGGTGCGGTCCAGGCGGCCATCATCGCGAGCGTGCAGACAGCTGCAAAAATCCCCCACAATCTCCTGTTCATCCTTGTTCCCCCTAATGTTCCTGCGTTGGGTTGCGCTCGGAACCTTACCCCGCAGGGCAGCAAATGTCAATGAAGTTAATCCAGCGCGAGAAGTGGGGCACGCCTCTGACGCACAGTGCGACGAAGCCGCGACCTTCTTTACGCTAGCTTGCGCCCCACCAGCCGTTCCAACACGCGTAAGGGCGAGCGTTCTGGATCCCTCATGGCGCTGACTGGCAAATAGAACGTCTGCTCGAACGCGAACTGGCCGGACATGGCGGCGTGGGACACCGAATCCGTGAAGCAGGCCCAGGTGGTGCCGGGCGGAATGGCGAGTTGCATTTGGGAAACCTGAGACTGATAGGCTTGATCCGCCTTCATCCGGTCATGAATGCCGAGCATGAAGTGGTCATATTCGGTTCGCCGGCCTTTTACGATCCGCAGCCAGTAGAGGAGCGACGCCGTTCCCGGTCGAGGCGGCTTGATTCCGGGCAGGAAGTTAGCCGCAACCTGCTCGAAGATTTCTCCCACACGCCAGACGCGGGGCATCTGCGGATTGACATTGGTGAAGACGCGAAGAATGCGCCGGCCTTGCATGGGGCGGGAGGGAAAGGCGTCCACGTGCAGGCGGGTATCGTCGTGGCGCCAGGAGGTGGCTCGGCCGGCGATCTCGGCGGGACGGAAGCTGGTGAATCCGGGGGTTAGATAATTGGCATAGGTTGGACAGAGCGCCTGCAGCAGATCGGAGGCGCGATTGTAGTAGTGCTGTAACATGGCGAGTAACTCGTTGCGCTCGGGTCCCTGGCAGCGCGTACCGCGTAAAACGCCGGAGCTGGGGCGGAAGCTCACGTTTTTCGATTTGCCGTCGAGGCAATCCGGAGAGAGAAACCGACGCTCGGCCTGGGACAGTTCGAAAGGGAGCTGCGGCGCGTAGAGAAGCTTTCCGGTTTCGAGGGCATCCGCAGCTTTCGCTACGATCTCGGGGGAGAACGGCCCTTGCCAGAATGTGATGTCGAGCGGTTCGAGAATCTCCATCTCGCTAAACTCTCACCTTCATTTCTTTTGCTCTTCCCAGCGCTGAAGCCCTCCACCCCATCACGCCAAAACCGGGCGAACTGGGGACCCCGGCGCTGGGCTAAGCTGGTTCGCCCCTACGGGGCTAGGCTCCAGCCATGGACTGCGTTACTTCGTTTGCAAAATCCGCTGCGCCAACTCGCCGCGCGGAACTGTGACCTGTTCGCCCGAGGCGAGATGTTTGAGCGCGAATGCATCGGCCGCCACTTCGGTTTCGCCAACGATGAGGATGTATCGCGCCCCCATTTCGTCGGCCGCCTCGAACGACTTCTTCAAGCGAAACGATTCGTCGCCGAGATCGACAACCAGATCGTGCCGGCGCAGTTCGCGCGCCACGCGGGCGGCTTCGCGATTCATGCCAGCGCCGAGCGGGGCAATGTAAACATCGGGCTTGCGGACGACCGACTCGGCCGTCGCTGCCAGCGAAAGCACCAGCCGATCTTCTCCGATAGCAAAGCCAATCCCCGGAGCAGCCGGTCCGCCGAGTGCTTCGGATAAACCATCGTATCTTCCGCCGCCAAGAATCGCATTCTGCGCCCCCAGCCCGCCATGCGTAAATTCAAAAGCGGTGCGGGTGTAGTAATCCAGACCCCGCACCAGGCGCGGGTTCTCGACGTAGGGGACTTGGACGGAATTCAGGATTTCTTTTACCTGGTCGAAGTGGGTGCGGCAATCTTCGTCGAGAAACTGGCTGATGGTGGGGAGAGTTTCGATGATCGGTTGGTCTTCGGGAACTTTGCAGTCGAAGACTCTTAGAGGATTGGTTACGGCGCGGCGCTGGCAGTCGGCGCACATGGTTGCTACTACGGGCGCTAACGCTTGGCGGAGAGCTTCGTTGAATTTTACGCGGTCGGCGGGGCAGCCTACGGAGTTCAGTTCCAGCGTCCAGTTGGCGATGCCCACGCGGTCGAGCAGCGTTGTCAGGAGTTCAAGGATTTCCGCGTCTCTGGCGGGAGACTGGCTGCCTGCGGCGGCGGGGCCGATGACTTCGGCTCCGATTTGGTAGAACTGGCGGTAGCGGCCTTTTTGCGGACGCTCGCGACGGAATTGCGGTCCGATATAGAAGAGCTTGTTGAGGCCGCGGTCCCAGAGTTTGTGCTCGATGTAGGCGCGGACCACGCCGGCGGTGTTTTCAGGGCGGAGAGTTAAGGATTGTCCTTTATCGCTCTCGGCACGACCGCGATCTTCCCAAGTAAACATTTCTTTGGAGACAATATCGGTCTCTTCGCCTACTCCTCGGGCAAACAGTTCGGTGGACTCGAAGATGGGAGTGCGGATTTCGTGGAAGTTGTAGGCGCGGAAGACGTCGCGGACGGCGGCTTCGACGAAGTTCCAGAGCGCTGTGTCGGGCGGGAGAAGGTCGCGGGTTCCTCGGGGGGATCTGATCATCGGTCGTTGGTTGCTGGCGGTTCGTCGTTCGCTGTTTCGTCAAGCCCTCGGCATCCTCGCGTCACTGCGCGACTTGATTAGTTTAACGTCGAATCGATATTTTTGCGGATATCGACGAGAATGTTCACACAGTTGATACTACTCACCAGGCCAAGTTGCCATGCGTCGCGTACAGTTGATCGAACTCCATGAATAGCCGTGGTTCCCGTCATCCTCCACACCACGGTCGCTGTGCCGGTCACTGCGGTCGCTGCCAACAAAGCGCGCAACAGGAAGGGGATGCGGTCCCACATGACAGAACCCAGTCTATCTTCAAGCACGTTGCTCTTCGTGTTGGCAGAGTCTAATTGGAAGCTAGCACATCGTCGTTGTAATTCACGAGCGCGCGTTTGGGCGCATCTTTCAATCCTTTTAGCGGGATTTTCTGATCTGCCGAAGTGTTCCCGATCAGGCGTGCCCGACCCAGATTTACCATGCGGCCATCCGCCAGTTCCAGGTAGATCGGCACGATCATCCGGAACTTATCGTCCACGCCAGACTGCGTGACTTTAACGCCAAAGACGACGTCGCCGTTTGCGTCCTTGTCGAACGTGTAGGCGATCTTGTAGCTCGGCAGCGCGGTGCCGTAGACGTACTCGTCAAAGAACCAGTCCAGGCGATGATTACCCTCGAGATCCATCTCCTGGGTCATGTGTTTCTCCATCATCGCCTTAAAATCTTCGGTGGTGGCCGCCTTGCCGGAATAAGTCTTCACAAAATCCTGCATGGTGGCTTTGAAATTCTCGTCGCCGGCTTTACGGTCCCACATCATCATGCGGATCATGTGCAGGATATAGGCACCCTTGGGATAGATGAGGCGGCGAGTGATGTCGAATCCCGTTCGCGAGTTACTGGCACGGTATCCCATGGTTAAGGGGCCCACGTCAATGGCGCGAAAACCTTGGGCGTTTCGCTCGAGCAACAACTCGCGCTCGTCGTTCCAGAACTCGGTAAACTTCTTCGGATTCTTCTCGATCATGCTGATGTAGAGGGCTGCAGACATATCGGCGAAGCCTTCGCTCATCCACTGGTCGCGGCCGGAGGCGAACCCGACGGTGTGGCCCCACCATTGGTGCGCTACTTCATGCGCGGTGACCGCCTTCCAGTATCCGTGGTCGGCGTGGTCCAGCCCCAACTGATGGCGCACGGTTGTGTCAAAGTAGTAGCAGATCGGAATCCACACGAGTTCCGGCCAGGATTGTCCAAAGTTGCACGCCGTCTGCTGTGTCAACTGCATGTGTTTGAACAGCGGAGGGCCGAAATATTCGGTGTAGAGTTGCACCGCCAATTGGCCTTCCGCCAAGGCTTTCTTATTCAGCGAAACGGTGCTCATGGTACCCAGCGCCAGCAGCGCTCCCATATGCGACTCGCTCTGCTGTAAGCCTCGTACCCAGTCCGGAGATTCTTCGTTGGCATAGGACTGGATGAAATATTCGGGCTTCGTAAGCTTGACTTCCTCTTCCTTGAACTTGCCGAAGCTAAATCCCGCCACCGTCTGCGGAGCTTCGCTCTTCCACACGGTTACATTCTGACCGCCCTCATTGCTCTCGGAGACGAGCACGCCGGTCGCCGCCATCTTCATTCCTTTGGGAATGCGAAGAGTCATGTCATAGAGCGCGTATTCTCCAAACGACGCACCGGGATCATTCGGATACCAGTTCATACGGGCGACCGGATAGTAGTTGCCACCGCCCTCATTGCGCACGGCATCTTTGCCGGCATAACTCGTCGTGAGGATTACTTTCTCTCCTAGGCTGAGAGCCTTGGGCAAAATGACCGCGAAGTTGCCGTCGTCGTTCTTGTCCTCCTGAATGAAGGGAACGGGCTGTCCGTTCGCGGTTACACTCTCCACCCGTAAAGGCCGGAACAAGTCGAGGGGCATAACCCGGACGCCATTGCGGCGCGCAACAAAATCGGTTGTTGCCTTTCCGGAGAGAGAGCCGTTCTTTTCGAAGGTCACATCCAGTTGCTGATGTTCAATTCGCATCAGCCGGCCGACGCTGCCCGGCGCGTGTTCCCCGGAAAAATTGAACAACGCCCAATTACCCCATTTATTCTCTTCGTAAGTTCGGAAGCTGACTTGGTCGGATCCCCGGTTTGGTTCAATCTCAAAGATTTCCTTGTCGCTGTAGCGCTTGCCATGGATGAAGGCGTAAAGCAGGCCTCCCGGCTCCGGGCTCAATACGTCCTCCAGGATACGGGCTTCCAGATTGTACTTGAGCTTGTGGCGCGTCGTATTTTGGCTATCTTTCAGCGGGCCGGCATCGCAACCGCCAGACGCCGCGCTGCCGCCTTTCTTGATGTCGTCATAGGTCGAATCCGTAAAGCGCAGGACCGCCTGACTAAACTTCTCGCTGAACTCGTTCTCTTTCGTGAGCAGCTTTAAACTCTGGCGCTCGGATTCCAGCGGCGGATCGAGAACAAAGTTGCCGTCACCGGTGAACACTGCGCCTGTGATCTTGCCCTGCACGGGAGTCACAAAGCACACCGTTCCCGAGTGCAGGTGAAATGTGCCCGCGTCGCGCTTCAACACAAAGTTAGTGACGCTGACCGCTTCTCCTGACAGCGTCAGGTTGCGAAGTTGCTGGTAAGTAGGGTCGGAGTTAGGACCAGCGACCGGATTATCGGCAGCATAAACAGGAAGAAACGAGGCAAGCAGAATGGTCGCGGCAAAGAAGATATGAGGAGCCATGGCCGGCAAGCGCCTCCTTTGAAGAGCGTTTGCAGTATGCACGATTTTTCCCTTCGTGCAAAGGATAGATCACGAGGTATGGGAGCAAGTGATTAGAAGAGACTCCTGGAGACGCCTCAGTCCCAGAAATGAGGGGAAGTTACTCTGAAGACTGCAGTCGAGTCAGTGAGCGGCGAAGACCCCCGCCCAAGCGGGAGGTTGGACGGGGCGCTCGCCAGACAGTCGCAACGGGAAAGCTACGCTTTCGCGTAATACGCAGCGTTCTTTTCCAGAAACTCTTTCTTGTCCTCCGGGAGCTCCTCGGCCACGAAGATCGAATCCGAGGTGCACACCGGAATGCAGGCGCCGCAATCGATACAACCATCGGGGTCGACATAAACCTGTGTCGCCGCCTCAAACTGCGGTTCGTCTTTCTTGGGATGGATGCAGTCGGTCGGGCAGACGTCTACGCAAAGCTCGTCCTTGATGCAAGTGTCGGTGATTACATAGGCCATGATTGCTTCTCCTGATGTTTTGTGGAGCAGTTTCGCTTTTACCTTAGCGAGTGAAGTCCGTCTTGGCGGTGACCTCCATCACAGGGCGAGGTGATTCAGTCACACAGAATGGTGACCGTCGTCACAGGCAGGGAGAGGCCCGGTGCGGTATAAAGTTGACAATTGCAATCCTGAGTAGAAGCAAAGAATTGCCCGGCCTCACCCCACGACCCCACACAGCCGCCACCCAAGCGGCGGGCCGGGCAATATCAAGCAGGCAAAGTCGGCAGGCTGTAAACTCGTGGCCTGCGGTAAGCGCATTTGGTGGGAAATCTCCGCCGCAACTCAAGCTTTCGAAGCCTTGCCTGCCGCATCATACGCGCGAGCCAGCCAATCGAGAGCGTCGTGCAGGTCTCTATCGGTGGCGAGTTCGAAGGTGGACCAGCGGGCCTTCTGCATCGGGGTTGATCCAATCCGAGGATCTTGGTGCAGCCGCGCCAGGAGTCGCGGCGCTGGCGATTGCAATTTGAAGGCGAGGAGTTTGGCGTTTCCATTCCACGAGTTCTGGGAAGCACGGCGAGGATTCTGTCCCGCCGGTACAGGGCGGTAAATCCGAAGAACGACCGCGGCGTGACGCCAGGCCAGGCGCCCACTTCTGGCTTTTAGCGCAGCCGACCACGCCTTCATCTCTTCCGAGATCGCGGGCAGCTTGGGGGCGTTTGGTTTTCACATGAGTCCAGGCCTGCAGCTTGCTCCGGCTAGTCTAATACGTCGTCAGTACGGAAGGTCACGCTCAAAAAACAGATCGTGTTGTCCGACAACCGCGCTGCGGTTACTTCCGTTTCCTAAATTCGGCTAACTTTCAAGAATTTTATTCTTATTCCGATGAGAATGTGAGGGTGGTCAATATGCGCGACCCGTTCTTTCAATGAAAATCCTCATGGTGATTCTGGTACTGGCGGTGATTTCTGGTACTCTGCGTGCGCAACAGGCGCAGAACGATTTTGCGGTGCATCCTTATGTAACGCGCGGAGATCTGGCTGCTTCACGCTTCTGGACGCCGGGCACAATTGCGCTGGTGACGCTCGACGGAGCCGCCCAGGCTGCCGACGGCTATATAACGCGCCGGAACATCGCTGGTGGCGGCGAAGAATACAATCCAATGGCGCGTCTGTTTGTGGGTACGACTCCGGTCCAGGTTGCGGCGACGGCGGCGTTGTTCGGGGCTGAAATCGCGACTGCTTATGTGTTGCACAGAAGACATCATGACAACGTGGGGCGGGCAGTCCTGGTTGCGGGCGCGACTATGAACGGGCTGGGCGCGGTGTCGAGCTTTAAGCATCGGGTGGCGAATTGGTAGGGGAGGACGCGCGGCTTGCGCCTCGGCTTCGGTATCGTCCTCAGCTCCAACGGTTGTGAGTGAGAACTGCGTTGTCCCTCCGGGACTTGAATCATTTCTTCCATTTTTCCCAGGGCTGAAGCGTTGGGCTAAGCTGGTTCGCCCCTGCCGGGGCTGGATTCCGGCGATTGGAAGCATCACTTCTGCCGCAGACTGCGAAAAGCTAAGAGCTAAGAGCTTTTTCGCTCCATCAAGTACGATTTCTTGTAGCCCACGTAATTGTCGGCGTAGCGGAGGATGGTCTCCTGGTCTTTTTCGTCCAGGTGGCGGCGGAATTTTCCTGGAGAGCCCATCCAGAGGGAATTCGGTTCTATGATCGTCTTCTCGGCGATGAGGGTGCCGGCGGCGATGATGGAGCCGGATCCGATGACTGCGCCGTTGAGGATGATGGAGCCCATGCCGATGAGGCAGCGGGCTTCGATGGTGCAGCCGTGGAGGATGACGTTATGGCCTACGGTGACGTAGTCGCCAACGTAGACGCCGTATTGTTCTTTCATGCCGTGGAGGATGCAGTTGTCCTGAATGTTGGAGTAGTGGCCGACGCGGATCTGGTGGACATCGCCGCGGAGGACGGCGTTCATCCAGACGCTGGAGTGTTCGCCGAGAATGACGTCGCCGATGAGCTGGGCGGAGTCGTCGATGTAGGAGGTGTCGGGGAATTGGGGGGTGACGCTTTTGTAGGAACGGATCATGGATTTATCAGATGCTGACAGCGCTACGCCGAACCCACGGTTTCGCAAAATGGGCGAAAAGCGTGGGGGTCGGCTTGCCGGACGAAAAGTCAACATACCATGCCAGGCACAGTGTTAGAAAGTTGACCACAGAGGGCACAGGAGAAAAACTGAACTGCGATGGTTCGCGCATTGCCGCAGAGTGTGCGGACAAAAAGCTGGACCCTCGGCGTTATGGAATTGGGGGGTGGGGTGACGCTATGAAGTTTCGTTTTGTTCTGCCAAGACTTCCATCGCGGCACATTACAAGGTTCGCCGTGCGTTCGCTATGGTCCACGAGCGCAGTCCTGTACAATGTGCAAAAGCGAACGTCTTTGGGGATCACGATTCAGAGTCGGTATCTGGGAGTGTAGCTCTGCACCGGGAGAAGGCCTTTGGCGCCACCAACCAAATCGGCCAAGAAAAGCCGCGACTTTGACCCTAAACGGTTTCTATCCACTATAGGCGAGGGCAGGAAAGCCGTGGCCGTTCCCAGGAAACAAAGAATCTTTGCGCAAGGGGATAGCGCGGATGCGGTGTTTTATGTCCAGACGGGCAAGGTGAAACTCACCGTGGTCTCGAAGACTGGCAAGGAAGCCACGATCGGCATAGTGGGTGAGGGAGATTTTTTCGGCGAAGGTTCGCTTGCGGGCCAAGCTCTCCGCATGGGTTCGGCCACCGCAATGACGAATTGCGCAATTCTGCGAATCGAAACGAAAGCCATGATGGAAGTGCTTCATCGGGAACACAAATTTTCCGACCTGTTCGTGGCCTATTTGTTGGCGCGGAATATCCGTTACGAAGAAGATCTGGTTGATCAGCTATTTAATTCAAGCGAAAAGAGGCTGGCCCGGATCCTCTTGCTGCTCGCTCATTTTGGCAAGGAAGGCAAACCCGAGACGGTAGTTCCCAAGATCAGTCAGGAGATGCTGGCGGAAATGGTCGGCACAACCCGCCCGCGGGTCAGTTTTTTTATGAACCGGTTCAGGAAATTGGGGTTCATTCACTACAACGGCGGGCTGCAAGTTCACAGCTCGCTTCTGAGCGTTGTTCTCCACGACTAGCCTTCGCATCTTTCCAGAAGACATACGATCTGCCTCGGCAACAGGCATATGTTCTAAGGTTTGCCGGGAAGCGGAGTCTGTTTGGCGCTCTCAGGGTCGGGCGGTGCGTCGAGTCTGCTTGGACCGGTATGGAAAAAAGCTGAAGGAGGGTTGTGCATGTAAACGCAAATTCCCTACCAAGATCGGTTTATGTCTCGCTGTCCCATCCTCGATCTATGAACGGCCACAGACAATCTGGCGGCCACTGGAACGTAGCCTTGGGTTTGGTGGTTAGGAGTTCCGACGGCCTGCGTTCGTCAGGGTGCTTGTGTGGATCAGGCGAGGGATCAGCGAATGGTAACCTGTTCATCATGAGCGACCCTCCTTCACAGCGAGCGGTGGCGCAGCCCTTGGCTGCGCCACCAGGGGAACTGGCGGACAAATGGGGGAAGGGCCGCATCAGTTCCTTCACATCTCTTCGTTTCGTTCGCGCTAATTTACAATCGTCACTAATTTGGTGTCTGTTCAAAATTGCTCACTCTTGAAATAAGTCGGTTGTAGTGTCCAATCATTTGCATCGTGCACTCCTGTACAATTTTCCCCGAATGAAGCGACTGGCGAGAGTTTCGGCGATCCTCTGGATCGTGCTGGGGGCGGCGGCGTGGGTTGGCGCCGAGCCCATTGCTTCTCTGCGCCCGAGCAACTACGTCAATGATTTTGCGGGGGTTCTGGATACGGCTACGCAGGCGCGGTTGAACGCTCTTTGCCAGCAGGTGGATGAAAAGGCGCAGGCGCAGATTGCCGTGGTTACGGTGATGTCGGTGGATGGGCAGGACGTGGTGAGTTATGCGGTGGCGCTGTATCAGAAATGGGGGATTGGGGCGAAAGGGAAGGATCGGGGGGTGCTGATCCTGCTGGCGACGCAGGATCGCAAGTATTGGACTACGGTGGGATACGGGCTGGAACCGATTCTTCCGGACGGGAAGGTGGGCGGGTTCGGACGGGAAGCGGTGCCTTTGCTGCGCAGTGGGGATTATGCGGGAGCGGTCACGTTGATGACGGCGCGCGTGGCCGCGGTGATTGCGCAGGATGCGGGCGTGACGTTGGACAATCAGCCTCCTCTGGCCGCGACTCGCCAGCGACCTGCCCCTGACGTTGGAGTGGGGACGGTGGTGGTTGTAATCTTCGTTCTCCTGTTCATTGTGATTCCCATTGTGCGAGCGATATTTCGGGGAGGCGGTGGTGGACGGGGTGGGGGCGGTGGCGGTCTGGGATTTTTGCTCGGGCTGCTGCTGGGTTCCGGCGGCGGAGGGTTCGGTAGTGGCCGTGGTGGATATGGTGGCGGTGGATTCGGTGGAGGCGGATTTGGTGGCGGCGGTTTTGGTGGGTTCGGCGGCGGGAGTACGGGCGGTGGCGGGGCGGGTGGCAGTTGGTAGAGAGTGAGAGGCGCGGAATGGGTCCGGAAAAACTGATTGACGAATTTGTCGAACGGATGCGCGGAGCGGCGGGAACGAATCTGCTGGCGGCGATTCTTTATGGATCGGTGGCGGCGGGAGATTATGTTGCCGACTACTCGGACGTGAATCTGCTGTGCGTACTGCGCGAGACTTCTTTCGCGTCGATTGAGGCGCTGGCTCCGGCGATCGAATGGTGGGGGAAGCAGAAGCATCGGCTGCCGCTGCTGATGAGTGCGGAAGAGATGCGGCGGTCGGCGGACGTTTTCTCCATCGAATTTTTGGACATGCGGCGGCACTATCGGGTGCTGTGGGGAGAAGACATTCTGAAGACGCTGGAGATTCCGATGCGTTTGCATCGGGCGCAGGTGGAGTATGAACTGCGGGAGAAGACGATCCTGCTGCGGCAGCGGTTGCTGATGGTGGCGGGGAACGCGGAGGCGAAGTGGGAGCTGTTGCTGCGCTCGCTGCCGGCGTTTGGGACGCTGTTCCGTCATGCGCTGATTGCGCTGGGGGATGCGGGAGCAGGATCGAAGAAAGAGGTGGCGGCTGCGCTGGCGGGTAAGCTGGGGATTGATGCCAGCGTGTTTGGCGAGTTGCTGGATGTTAGAGAGCGCAAGGCGGATCGGAAGACGGCGAACGTGGATGAGATTTTCGCGCGCTATCTGAAGTTGGTGGAACAGGTGACGGCGGCGGTGGACAAGATGTTGGAGCCGGCGGCGTAGATGAGTCAACGGTGGAGCGACGGGCGCCTCGCCCGTCCGGCCGGGCGGGGGCGCCCGGCTTTCCACCGGCAAGCTTGCGATTTAATTTTGTATTCAGGAGAGTGATATGAGCAAGGGCTTGATTGTACTGGCGGTGCTGGTGGTGATCGTGCTGGCGCTGTTTGGACAGTACGTGGGAGTACGCAATCAACTGGTGGCGAAGGATCAGGCGGTGAAGGCGGCGTGGTCGCAGGTGGACATCGTGCTGCAGCGGCGCGCGGATTTGATTCCGAACCTGGTGGAGACGGTGAAAGGATATGCGCAGCAGGAAGTGACGGTGTTCGGGGACATCGCCAAGGCGCGGTCGGCGCTGCTTTCGGCGCAGACGCCGTCCGATAAGATTGCCGCGAACGGGCAGTTGGATGGCGCGATCGGGCGGTTGCTGCTGATTGTGGAGAATTATCCGCAGCTGAAGTCGAACGAGAATTTTTTGCGCTTGCAGGATGAGCTGGCGGGGACGGAGAACCGGATCGCCGTCGAGCGCAAGCGGTATAACGATACGCTGCAGGATTACAACACTTATCTGTTGCAGTTCCCGAACAATCTGTATGCGGGGTTTACCGGCTACAAGCAGAACCCGGCGTACTTCCAGGCATCGGAATCTTCGCGAGCGACGCCGAAGGTGGACTTTGGCGCGAAGCCGGCGGCTCCGGCGACGGCTCCGGCACATTGAGTGGGTGATCGGGAGTGGGCGAGGGAGTGGGTGCAGTCGTTGGTCGATGGTCGTTTTAGAGTTTGGCAACCGCGATGGCGGGCGATTGGGGCCTAACCGACCATAACGAATCCAGGGTTGCTGTGACCGCAGGCAACTGCCGAGCTGCGCTCGGCTTGGACGGGCGAGGACGCCCGTCCCCACACCGACCAACGGCTAACGGCCAACGTCCCCCAAAAAACTGAACATATTGCGTGTGCGTGCGTCACATTCTGGCGCGACGCACTTTGGTATATAGATTGGCAGGGTTTCTGGAATCCCCTCCGATTCCGAATTCTCGGACACGAGGGGATGGGTATGTGCCGCCACTGCGATCCATTTCTGGTTACGATTCGCAATGTTTTTCGTGTAGTTGTCTTCCGGATATTCCTCTTTCAACTTATCTTTATTGCTTCCGCGGCTTGGGGACAAGATGCGTCTACGGGTGCGTTGCGGGGGGTTGTTGTGGACGCTCAGGGAGCGGCGATTACGAACGCGGACATCGTGGCGATCCGGGTGCAGACGGGGATCCGCTACCACTCGGCCACGGATTCGGCGGGACGATTCGCGGTGGACCTGCTGCCGCCGGGGCAGTATTCGGCGCGGGCGGAGGCGGAAGGGATGTCGCCGCAGATTTCGCCGGTGATGCAGGTAGAGGTAGGAGCGGCAACGCAGTTGACGTTCAAGCTGAAGGTGGCGGGGCCGAAGGAATCGATCACGGTATCGGAGGCTCCGCGGATGGTGGAGATGAATCCGAGTTCGGTATCGGCGCTGGTGGATGAGCGGGCGATCAAGGATCTGCCGCTGAACGGGCGGAGGTTCACGGATCTGTTGCTGTTGATGCCGGGAGTGACGCAGGATCCGCGAGGGTTGACATCGGGATCGAACGGGGATCTTTCTTATGGCGGGATTCGGGGATACAACACGAGCTTTCTGGTGGATGGAGGTGACGACAATAACGGGTTCTTTGCGCAGGCGTCGGGACGGTATCGCGCGCCTTACCAGTTTTCGAACGAAGTGGTGCAGGAGTTCCGCGTGCAGTCGAGCGGTTATGGGGCGGAGTCGGGTCGGGCTGGAGGCGCAGTGGTGAATGTGGTGACCAAGTCGGGTACGAATCAGTGGCATGGGAGCACGTTCTATTATTTGCGCGACAGTTCGCTGGGGGGAGCGGCGCCGGCATTTGTGGGTTTCAATCCGAGCGATGAGCAGCATCAGTTTGGAGCGACGATCGGAGGTCCGATCCAGCGCAGCAAGACCTTCTTGTTTGCGGGCTATGATCAGCACATTTTTTATATTCCTGCGGTGGTGCAGTTCGACAACGGTCAGACGATGGTGGTGCCCCAATTGGGGACGTACCCGACTCCAGGGGACTACGAGGTCTGCAATCCCGCGATAGGGGGGCCGGCCTGCGACCAGGCGTTAGTGATGACCTCGGCGGCGAAGCTTTCGACGATGGGCGGGACGTTTCCCACGGAGTCCCTGGGGGGCACGGGATTTGTAAAACTGGACCGGGTGCTGTCATCGCATCAATATCTTTCGGCGCGGCTGAGCACATCGCGGTATTACGGGACTAACAACGTCTTTTCCGATCCGGCGAGTCCGATTACGAACTATGCGATCAGCGCCAATGGAGAGGAGAAAGTCGCCACGGAAAGCGCGTCGCTGAGTTTGTTGAGCGGCATTACGCCGCGGCTGACGAGTCATCTGCGGGTGCAGTTTTCGCGCGACCTGGAGCAGTCGTTTCCAAATGCGACCGGGACGCGGACGAGCATCTACAGTTGGATGGATGATTTTGGGCAATCGTCGATATTGCCCCGGCAGACGCGGGAGCACCGGGTGCATGTGGCGGAGACTTTGAGTCTGAGCCGCGGGCGAAACGAGTGGAAGTTTGGGGGCGACGGGATGTTGAGCTCGGACTACAACTACTTTCCGTCGTTGTACGGGGGGGAGTATTTGTACGACAACATTGCGGTGAATCCGTTTACGTTTGTGCCGATGCACGGGGGACTGGTGTTGACGCCGCTGCGGGCGTGGGCGCACAAAGTGCCGCGATACTACATCCAGAATTTCGGGAATCCGGTGTCGCATCCGAACAGCAACGACTACGCGGGGTTCGTGCAGGACATGGTGCGGCTGACACCGAAGTTCAGCTTGAGCTTGGGAGCGCGCTACGACTTGCAGACGTTTTCGAAGACGGGAATGGAGAGTAATCCGCTGTGGCCGGCGGCCGGAAAAATGCCGTTGCAAGAGACGAACTTCGCACCCCGGGTGGGAATTGGGTATGCGATCGGCGACGAGCGGCCGCTGATGGTGCGGGCCGGATTTGGAATATTCTATACCCGCATTCCGCAGATTTATCAGTCGGCGGTGATCAATAACAATGGGCTGAGCAACAACTTTCTTTCCCTGGACAATACGGATTACTACCAGCAGCAGGTATTTCCTTCCTATCCGAATGCGGCGTTTAGTTGTCCGCGGGGTCCGGTCTCGTGCACGCTGCCGGCTGCGTTGCAGCAGTATGCGACCAGCGAGATTGCGGCCTTTGCGCCGGACTTTAAGACGCCCCGGGTGCAGCAGGCAAGTCTGAGTCTGGAGAGGGAGCTGACTGACGGGTTCACGGGGACATTGTCCTACCTGTATGTGCATGGGGTGGATATGATCCGGGCACGAGACGTGAATCTGCCGCCGCCGACTTATTATAGCTATCCGATCTACGACCCGACCGGCAATAATTTTCAAAATGAATTTTATAACGTGGAGTCGTTTGCGACATGGCAGACGAGTTACAGCATCAGTTGTCCGTTTCCACCGTGTATCAACACTTTGGATCGCCCGATATCGCAACTGGGGGCAATCGATCAGTTCGAGAGTGCGGCTTCGAGCGTGTATCACGGAATGACGGTATCGCTGCACAAGCGGATGTCGGGGGGGATGTATTTCCGGCTGGCGTACACGTGGGCGCACGCGATCGACGACGGACAGGACGCGTTGGTGGCGGAAGCGCCGGCAACGGTACAGAACTCGTACTCAACGAAGAGTGAGAAGGCGTCGAGTGTGACGGACCAGCGGCAGCGGCTGACGATCTCAGCGATCGAAGAGCCGAATCCGTTTGAGGCGGGACAGAAGGTTCTGGCGGCGATGTTCGATCACTGGAAAGTCTCGGGGATCATGACGTACGGCAGTGGACGTCCGGCGAACGCTACGGTGTCGGGCGATCCGAATCAGGATGGGAACACGAGCGATGACCGTTTGTCGGGGTATGGGCGCAATGCATTTATTGGTCCGGACTACGCGAGCATGGATCTGAGGGTGGGAAGGAAAATGAACCTGGGTGGACGGTATCATCTGGAGTTGACCGCAGAGTCGTTCAATCTGTTCAATCGCGACAATAAGAGGTACGGATTGACCGACAATGGCTTCTATAATTCGGCAGGACAGTTTGTTAAGTACACACAAAACGCGGGAGGAGCTTACTATCCGGCTTATTATCAGCAACCTACAAGTTTCCTGAAGCCGACGAGCTCGTTTGCTCCGCGACAAATGCAATTGTCGATGGGGTTGAATTTCTGAGGTGGAATGAAAATTTCTGCACATTCCACTTGACTTAGGGGTGCAATGCTTGCCATAACTAACGAGTCCACTGGGACGAGTGGGGGGGTGTAGTCCGTTGGCGGAAGTTCGACTTCAAGAGGGTGAATCCCTCGAAAACGCGCTGCGGCGGTTCAAGCGGAAGGTACAAACCGAGGACATTATCAAGGAAGTAAAGCGTCACTCGTTTTACCTCAAGCCTGGCGAGAGGAAGCGAGTAAAGGAAGCGCTGGCTCGCAAGCGCAGCCGCAAGAAAGCACGCAAGGAACAGGACTAAGGAAAAACGGGCCGTTCGCTGGTGGGGCGGCCCACTCCTGGCACTGGAAAGTTGGAGCGAGACGCGGCAAGCCGCGTCTCTACGGGCTGTTTTCGAACTTCCCCGGTGGTTGTTCTTTTAATCAGTAGATCAGTAACCATGCGGTGCACACCGTATGGCGGGCCGAATCCAAGGGGTCAGCATGAGGGGGATGTAAATCTCCTGCCCACGATGTGAACCGGATCATTCCCTATTCGGGTCTCCCGTGCAGAGCAGGGACGCGGAATGGGAGCGCCTCTCCAATGGAATACCACGACAAGGTTTTGAAGTGCATCGATTGTGGCACGGAATTTGTGTTCACAGCGGGTGAACAGTTGTTCTTCCACGACAAGCAGTTCAAGAACGAACCCAAACGCTGCAAGAACTGCAAGGGCAAGCGAGTGGCAGTGGTTGGAGCCACGTCGCCCGGGCCGTCGCGCGGGCATTCGTACGCGAAGACGGAGACCCGGACGAAGTGCTCGCAGTGTGGGAAAGAGACAACGGTGCCGTTCCGGCCGACGCAAGGCCGGCCGGTGCTGTGCCGTGAGTGTTATCAGCACGGGCGGCAGGTTGCCAGCGCCTGATTATTCTTTGATCGTCAAGGAAACGACCGTTGAGGGAAGCCTGGCCAGCGGGATGCTCATCCTGCCTGGCGGTTGGTTTCCTGCGCCTTTGAGGCAGAATTGCGCTGGCGGAGTTGCCTGTCGGCGTGGCGGATGAGCAGGGCTTCCACCTGGCGCAGAAGATCGCCGGTGCCGAGCGGCTTGATGAGCAACGAATCGGAGTTTTCTCCGGTCCAATCTTCTCCGTTCCGATGTTCTCCGCGCCAATGTTCGCCGGATGGTGGATAGGCGGTGAGCAGGGCTGTCGCGGGATCGTAAGCCTGGCGACGCGCGGTGCGGATGACTTCCAGTCCGGCCTCTTCGGTTTCCATGCGCAAGTCGCTGATGACCATCTGGTAGACGCCGGACTCCATGCGGGCAAAAGCTTCAGCGGAGCTGCCCGCGGTTTCGACTTCAAAGCCGTGGAGTTCGAGAACCGCTTTGAGGGTCAGCTGGACGGCAAGATCGTCGTCGACAATAAGAATGCGACGTTTCATGTGCACCTCTTAACGTGTGTTTGAGATGCAGTGCACCGCGAAATCAGCTTGCAGCGATCTTCATGTGGCGATCACGGGAGCTTCAGCCGCAGCATCCACTCGTTTAGTATAGGAGTGTGGCTCGCTTCTACATAGAGAATTTTGGCTGCCGCGCTACGCAAGCGGATGGGGCGGCACTGGAACGGCAATTTCTGGAGCGCGGACTGGAGCGTGCCGGGGCGGCTCGCGACGCCGAAATTGTTGTGCTGAACACCTGCACGGTGACCGAGGGCGCGGATAAAGATGCGCGCGCGTCCATACGGCGACTGCAGCGGGTGAATCCAGATTGCCGCATTCTGGTGACCGGCTGCTACGCGCAGCGGGCGCCGGAAGAGCTGGCAGCGCTGCCGGGTGTGACGTGGGTCGTGGGTAATTCGCATAAGCACCAGGCGGCGGAGATTGCGACTGCTTCTTCTGTGCCCTCTTCTGGTTCTTCTTCCGCAAGTTCCGGTTTCGTGCCGCTGGGGCAACTCTGTAAAGATCAACTCTCCGGGGATCAAGCTGGCAATGTGATTGTGGGGGATATTTTTGCGCATACCGAGCTGCTGGCGGCTCCGGTATTTGAAGCGGCAAACGAGCGGACGCGTCCGAACCTGAAGGTGCAGGATGGATGCGACAACCGTTGCTCGTTCTGTGTGATTCCCTATGTCCGCGGACAAAGCCGTTCGCTGCCAAGCGATCGCGTCATCGGGGAAGTGCGGACGCTGGTCGAGGCCGGCTATCGCGAGGTGGTGATTTCGGGGATTAATTTGGGGCGGTGGGGGCGGGATCTGGAGGGAAGCTTTCAGCGATCAGCTTTCAGGTATCAGACCGAGCCGAACCGAGAACGACCGGCGACTGACGACCATCGACTGGAAGTCCTGATTCGCGCCATTCTGGAGCGAACGGCTCTTGAGAAATTGCGGATCAGTTCGGTCGAGCCCATGGATTGGAGCGATGATCTGATCGGGCTGGTGGCGGTGTCTGGGCGGATCGCCAAACATGCGCACGTGCCGATGCAGTCGGGGAGCGATGCTGTGCTGCGGCGAATGCATCGCAAATACCGGCCCTGGCATTACCGAGAAAAAATTTTGAAGATTCGAGCAGCCATGCCAACTGCTGCAATCGGCGCCGACGTGATGGTGGGATTTCCGGGCGAGACGGAAGCAGAGTTCGACGAGACGCGGCGCATGATTGAAGAGCTGCCGTTTACTTATCTGCACGTGTTCACCTATTCCGCGCGTCCGGGGACGCCGGCCGCGGAGCAACTGGGACAGGTTCCGGTAGCCGTGGCTCGGGAAAGAAACCGCGTGCTGCGGGAGATTGCATCCGGGAAGAAAGCGGCGTTTATGCGGTCTCTGGTGGGGACGGTAGTCGAAGCGATCACGCTGCAATCCGGCGGAGCGGAATTCACCGAGGCGCTGACGGACAATTATCTGAAGATGAAAATTTCCGGGCATCATGAGGCGAACCGCTGGATGGATGTGAAAGTCGAAGGGGTAAACGGCGAGATGCTCTTGGGGAAGCCGGTGGTGGACCCTGCTCCGAAACCTGCTTTGAGCAAGCAGAGGTGGCCCGTCGCGCATGCAGCCCCACCGACGGTAGTGACTCAGGAGTGCACCAAAGCGAACAAACGCATTGACCTGTAACCAAGTACAGGCTTACGATAAACAAAATCCAGAAATGCGGGAGTGATCCGAACCCATGTCACCGTCAGCGTTTCGGTCTGCTGTGTGCTGTTTGCTGGCGATTCTGTTTCCGGCGCAAATGATGCTGGCGGGGGAAACGGCGTCGGCCATGTTGTACACAAACGGTGCGGCCTGGTTAAACGGGAGCGAGGTGCCGAAATCGGCAGCCGTGTTCTCGGGAGACATGTTGCAGACGCGGCCCGATTCGACGGCCAGTATTCAATCGAACGGATCGAACGTGATGGTGCTAGCGGACTCGCTGGTGAAGTTCGAGGGGCCGGCAGTGGAGCTTGAGCATGGCTCCGTGCGCGTGACCACTTCGCGCGGACTGGCGGCGCGGGCTGGCGACGTGACGGTGAGGCCAGCAGCCAATACGTGGACCGAGTTTCAGGTAACCGACGTGGATGGGCGCGTGCAGATCGCCGCCAACAAGGGCGACGTGACGGTGCAAGACGACAAGGGAACGACAACGGTTACGCAAGGGCAGGAGGCCACGCGCGACGACACCACTGACACGGAGAAAAAGAAGAAAAAGCACCGGCGCGGAGCGGGGGCAGCGACGGCGGCGGGTGGAGGAATCATGAGTTCGACGCCGGCGATCATCGGCGGATTGGGCATCGTGGGCGGGGTTGGTGCATGGGTGTGGTTGCAGTCGGAACCCCCAGTGAGTCCGGCGTGCCCGTCGACTTCCTGTCCGTGATTTTCTCGCGAGTGAGGGCTTGCCGCGAGTCCTGCCCTGAGTTCTTGCCCATGAGTTCTGGGGTGGGCGACTGAATCGATGTCGCGCTACGTTTCCTACCGAGATTTCGACTGGGTCCTGATGGGCTTCGTTCTGGTGATCTGCGCGCTCGGCGTGCTGCAGATTCACAGTGCGACCGAGCACACGAAATTTGCCGGAGCCCACATCAAGCAAATCTACTGGATTCTGGCGGGCCTGGGCGCGATGTTTCTGGTCAGCCTGTTCAACTATCAAGCCCTGCTTGAACAAATCCACTGGATGTACGTCGCATCGCTGGCGTGTCTGATCGCGGTGATTCTCTTCGGGCAGAAATATCTGGGGGCGCGGCGCTGGATCAAGATGCCAGGGGGTGGGCATTTCCAGCCGTCGGAGTGGGTGAAGCTGATTCTGATTCTGGCGGTGGCGAAGTACTTTGCGGATTTGCACGAGCGGGAACTGTCGTGGCCGGACTTTCTTAAGGCGGGCGCGATCGTCGGTTTTCCGATGCTGATGGTGCTGGCGCAACCAGACCTGGGGACGGCGCTGACGTATCTGCCCGTGGCGATCATGGGCTTGTTTCTGGGCGGGTTACGATGGAAGCAGGCGCTGATCGTGCTGATGATCGCGGGGTTGCTGGTTCCGGTGGCATGGATGAAGGTGTTGAAGCCGTATCAGAAGGAACGGTTGACGAGTTTTATCAATCCGGATGCGGATCGGCAGGGCTCCGGGTATCAAGTGAATCAATCGCTGATTGCGGTTGGGTCGGGCGGGATCTGGGGGAGCAGTCAGGGATCGCAGACCCATCTGGCGTTTCTGCCAGTGCCGCAGACCGACTTCATTTTTGCGGCGTTTGCTGAAGAACACGGGTTTGTAGGAGCTCTGGCGGTTCTGCTGTTATACTTTATAGTGCTGATGCGGTTGACCCAGAATGCACAAACGGCGCCCGACCGCGCTGGGGCATTTCTGGTGATGGGTGTGGTGGCTGTGCTTAGCTTTCACATTCTGGTCAACGTCGGCATGGTGGTTGGCTTTATGCCAGTCACGGGAATACCTCTGCCGCTCATGAGTTACGGTGGGTCTTCCGTTCTTTTCATGTTTTTGGCGCTGGGGATGGTAATGAACGTCAGGATGCGCCGCTTCGTGAACTGAGACGGTCGGCAGAAGTTGGGGCGCCCTTCACAACAGCGAAAACGGCGCCAGGAAACAAGATTCAGCAAGAAACAAGATTACGAAGGCCCTCGCGAAAAAGGAGGGCAGAATGCCGGCAGAAGTCGAAGCCGGACAGGATTGAAGCCAGTCAGGCGGGGAACGGCCCCCTCAGCGTGAACGCGAGAGAGTGGTCACAGACCTGACAGAAGGCTTAACGCGATCAGTGCAGACGAGTACGAACAATTCACTGCAGTGTAGGTTCCGGAAAGAACTCCGGGACCGCGCCCGCTCCTTCCCGGAGCGGCGCTGATCGCTATCGATCCCCTGGTCCGCCTTGCGCTTCTGGTCCGGTGAAGACCGGAGTAGCGATGAACAAGGAATTGTTTGTATCGGCCACGCCCCATGAGACCAAAGTGGGGATCACGGAAGACGATCAGCTAGCAGAAATTTACCTCGAACGAGAAAACGAATACACCTTAGCGGGCTCGATTTATAAGGGGCGAGTGACGCGCGTGCTGCCAGGCATGCAGTCGGCCTTTGTGGACATTGGTTTGGAACGCGACGCGTTTCTTTACGTCTCCGATTTCATGGATCTGGAACAGCAGGACGAGGACCTGGATGAAGCGATCCCGGCGAATCGTCCGGTGACGGAGGCGCGTCCGCGCCCCAGTTTGGAAGCGGGTGGTCCGGCCATTGAAGGGCAGCTTGCCGAAGACGGAAGCATAGCGGGCGAAGGGGAAGAGCCGGAAGCGGCTTCTTCAGAAGCGCCGGATAATGCCACGGGTGTTTCGCGCGACTTCCGCGGACGCCGTCGTCGTCGCGGACGTCGTGGAGAAACCGGAGACCGAGGCGGGCGCGGGGCGAGCGCAGAGCGCGGCGAGCGTCCGGAGCGCAGCGAAATTCGAAGCGAACCACGCTACGAAATGCGTAGTGAAGTACGCAGTGAGACCGGCAGCGAACCACGGAGTGAACCACGGAACGAACGCTTTAACCGCGGCGACCGTCCAGGACGCAGCGGGTCGGATTCGCGATTCTCGCGGCCGGCGCCGACCGCTCGTGCCGGTCGCGACTACGATTACGGACCGCCCCCGGGATATCAACCGATCGTGCTTCCCGGCGAATCGATCTCGAAGTACCAGCGACAGGGCCAGAGTGCGGCTTTGCCGACGGAGAGTGCACCGGCGGAGTCGCCGGCGCCGGCCTCGATCGTTGCGAATTTTCCTGAAGATGAGCCGATCTTCGCGGTGGAGGTTGCCGAGCCACTTCACGAACAGCATGAGCACGTGCCGGAGGCGGAAGTTTATGAAGAGGTGCACGGGACCGTTTCAAACGTAGCGCCGGAAATAGCGGAAGCGGGGAACGAGGCGCGAGCAGCGGCGGCGGCCTACTCGGCACCGGTGACGACAGTGCACGAGACGCAGCACGAAGCGGACTTAGCGGCAGTTCCGCAGGTTACACACGATATTAAGCACGACGTTACCCACGGCAACGTGGAGGAACAAGAGATCGAGGAAGAAGAAGCCGACCTCGCGTCCTACGGGGAAGAGCCGGGAGACGACGCGGGCTTCGAGGAAACGGAAGAAGAGACGCGCGCGGCTGGTGGAGAACTGTCGGGATCCGGAGTTGGAGAGATCGCTCTGGGGCTGGCAGCCGGCGGTGAGCCGGCAGCGAACGGCGAAGGAGTTCCCGAAGCCGTACTGGAAGACGAAGAGCGCGAAGCCGAGGAGTTGGAACTGGAAGAGGCACAGGCGGAAGCTGAGGCGCTGCTGGAGGCCGAGGCGATTGGCGACGGTACGGTGGATGCGAGCGCGGAAGTTCGCGGTCCCGCACCCGAGGCGAGGTTGTTGCAGCGGACGCAGCGTCGCGGGCCGGAGCGCGGCTCCGATCGAGGGCGCGGACGGCGCGGTGCACGTCGCTTCCGCAGTCGCGAGAACACCGTGGTGCCGCAGATCAGCGAACTGCTCAAAGAAGGGCAGGAAGTCCTGATCCAGATTGCGAAGGAGCCGATCGGAAAGAAGGGGGCGCGCATCACCAGTCACATTGCGCTGCCCGGACGATTCCTGGTTTTCATGCCGACGGTGAACCACACGGGCGTGTCGCGCAAGATCTCGTCGGAAGAGGAGCGGCAGCGGCTGAAGCGGATCATCCAGAGCGAGCGTGAAAACGGCGGCGGCGGTTTCATTGTGCGGACCGCGGCGGCGGGCGCTTCAGACGAGGAACTGCGAGCGGATATCCGCTTTCTGAAAAACCTTTGGAGCGAGATCAAATCGCGTTCCGATAGCAGCAAGTCTCCGGCACTGATCTATCACGACCTGAATGTGGTGGAGCGGGTGCTGCGCGATCAGGTGAGCTCGGAGTTTTCGGTCATCTGGGTCGACACGGAGCAGGAATACGAGCGCATTGTGCGATTTGCGAATCGCTTCCAGCCGGCTCTGGTCAAGCGCGTCAAGCTCTACACGAAGGAGACGCCGCTCTACGATCAGTTCGGGCTGAACGAGGAAATCAACAAGGCACTGAAGTCGAAAGTCTGGCTGAAGAGCGGTGGGTACATCGTGATCAATCAGACTGAAGCGCTGGTCGCGATCGACGTGAACACCGGCAAGTACGTCGGCAAGACGGCTCGTCTGGAAGATACGATCGTGAAGACGAACGTGGATGCGATCAAAGAAATCGTGCGGCAGGTGCGGCTGCGCGATCTGGGGGGCATCATCATCATCGACTTCATCGATATGGACGAGCGGCGCAACCGGCAGAAAGTGATGCAGGCGCTGGAAGAGGCGTTGCGCCTCGATCGGGCGCCGTCGAAGGTGCTGCAGTTCAATGATTTCGGTCTGGTGGCGATCACACGTAAACGGGTGAAGCAGTCGCTGGAACGGACGATTGGATCGCCGTGTCCTTATTGCCAGGCCACGGGCTTCGTGAAAGCGGTGAATACCATCTGCAACGAGGTTTATGTCGAGATGCGCAAGATCGCGAATCATCTGGAGCACAGCGACGTGATGTTGCGGGTGAACCCGGAGGTGGCGAAAGCGCTGAAAGCAAACAACGCGAAACTGCTGAATGAGATGGAAGAGCTCACGAAGAAGACGATCATCGTGAAGTCGGATCCGGCCCTGCACCAGGAGCAATTTGATATTCACTAGGCGCTAGCGACGACTTGGATCTGCATTTCGAGAATAAGGGATAGGTGAATAGTCTGTCCCTTTTTCATTTTGTGATTACGCTTCGCCGATGAGCTTTGCGGCTTCGGCGGCGCGCTCGCGCAGCTTTTCGAGCGAGCTGCGGAGAGGCTCACTGTTGGACTGCATCTCCGGCTGCTGGCCGAGGGTCAAAGCGAGCCGGTCTACGGCTTCAGCGAGGCGCTTGGCAAGGTCGATCAGGACTACCAAAGAATCGGCGTGCAGCTTCCAGACGGAGCGGGAATTCTGCGAGCGCTTGAGTTCCTCCATCTCGGTCGAGATGCGCGCGGTTACTGCGACGACGCGGAGCAGCATTCGGGCAGCGTCCGCCCGCGGGCCCGCTTGTTCGAGATAGTCGGCGATGTAGGCTTCAACCTCGGCGGGACTGAGCATCAGGTTGAAATAGCGCATGGGCACGATCTGGCGGAACTTGGGATCGGCGACGCGCACGAAGACGCGGATCGATTCTTCCACTCTCCGCAACTTCGCTTCTTCAACCGAGAGCGCCTGCGGGGTGATGGCGGCGGGAACATACTTCGGAGCGAGCGCCGGAACAGCCGCCGCGCTGCCAGCGCCCACTGCGTGGGCGGAAGGCGTGGAGTCTGCGCGCCGGATGGGCGGCCTGCGCTCCAACTCTTTTTTCAGCCGGGAGACGCGGCGGAATTTGTCCAGGGCTGCGCTGTAGTCGACTTTCAACAAGGCTTCTTGGTTCAGGGCGTGGACATGCTCGACGGTGACTTCGACGCCGTCGACCGTACTGAGGATGCTGCCGCCGAGTTCTTCAAGGCGTTTGGCGAAATCCTTGATCTCTTGCGCGGCGGCGGCGAACAGCGTATGGAAACGGTCGCCGAATGCGGCATTGTAGGGCGCAAGCGTGGCCAGCACTCCGGGGTGATAAATCGATTCGCCGAGCGAGGATTTCAATTCCCGAACGCGCGGAATGATGCCGGAGTCCATGAGCGCGCTGAAGTCCTGGAAGCGATTCGCCTGATCGAGCAAGGGGCCGAATTCGCGCAGCAGTTGTACATCGGCATCCGAGAGCACGGGGACGTCGGACTCGGACAGGATTTCCAGCAGTGCAATTTCAAACGGAGACAGAGGAATCGATCCGTCAAGGCCGTAGCCACGCTGCTCCCACTGGCCAACCACACGGGGATGGCGAAACAAAAAGGTTGCGACCAGATCGGTTTTGTCACGATTGGCGCCAGAATCGTCGCGGTGGCGCGCGAAGTAGCGCAGCAGTGCTTCGGCAACCTCGGGATCAAGGTCGGATTGCACCCCAATCCGCAGCATGGCGGGAGTGATCGCCATGTCGAGGAGCTGGATCCAAAGATGCATTTGATCGAGCGTGGAGCGCACGTCGTCGGCGTGGTTAATGACGTCAGGGGCGAGTTCGGCGGGGGCGGGCAACTCTCCGCCGAGTTGGTCACTCAGCAGCCGCTGGTAGAAGCTCTGCACAGTGGCGAGCAACGCGAGTTCCCATTTGGGATCCTCAACCAAAGTCAGCTCCTTCGACATCGCACAGTAATGTTTTCAAAGGCAGTCGTTCCTTTAGTAAAGCCGAAAGAGAACGGCAGCGCAATTAGTTCCCTGGTTACGGAAGTGACTGCACTACTACCCAGTAGCCAGTTCCCAGTTCTCAGTTCTCAGCACTCGGTACCGATCTGGAGAGCCCGCGCGGCTAGCTTCGGACTGGGAATTGGGTTTTTGGAGTTGGGCTATTCAAAGACTACGGTTTTGTTCCCATACAGCAGGATGCGGTTTTCCACGTGCCAGCGGACGGCGCGCGACAGGACGACCTTTTCGATATCGCGGCCCTTCTGGACCAGATCGTCGAGGGTGTCGCGGTGATAGATGCGGACGACATCCTGTTCGATGATGGGGCCATCGTCGAGTACTTGAGTAACGTAGTGAGCAGTGGCGCCGATCAGCTTCACGCCGCGCTGAAACGCCTGGCGGTAGGGTTTGGAGCCGACGAACGCGGGGAGGAAAGAGTGGTGAATGTTGATGAGGTTCTCGGAGCCCAGGGTCGCGATGAACTCGTTCGAGAGCACCTGCATGTAGCGCGCGAGGACGACCAGACTGCATTTGTGTTCGCGGATTAAAGCGAGTTGCTTTTGTTCCGCTTCCCGCTTGTTTTCTTTCGTGACCGGTACGACGAAGTAGGGGAGCCGGTAGAAGTCGGCGATACGCTGGTTATCGGGATGGTTGGAAATGATCAGCGGGATTTCGCAGCGGAGTTCGCCGCTCTGGTGGCGGTAGAGCAAATCTTGCAAGCAGTGGTCATACTTCGAAACAAAGATCGCGATGCGAAGGCGTTCGGTGGAGTGGGCGAGACGCCAGTCCATCTGGAAGTCGCGGGCGATGGAAGCAAAGCGCTCGGAAAACTGGGCAAGGTCAAAATCGAAATCTGCGGGGTCGAACTCGACTCGCGTAAGAAAGAGATTGGATTCCGTCGCCGTGCTCGTCATTGAACAGGATGTTGCCGTTGTGGCGAAAGATAAATTCGGCAATCGAGGCAACGACGCCTTTGCGGTCGGGGCAGGAGACGAGAAGGATGGCGGAGTTGTGCATAGACAACTCCGAATTTTACCAGCGCGTCCTGTGATCCTTTGTGTCCCCTGTGGTAAAGGGACTTCTTGACCACAGGGGACACAGGGGGCGACAGAGGAAAAACTGGACCAGTGCAGCGATTACTTCTTTAGTGCCTTCGCAATCTCCCGCGCGGCGTTGGCTCCGGAGCCGCCGGTGAGCCCGGTTCCGGGATGCGTTCCGCTGCCGCATAAATACAGGCGTTCGATCGGCGTCTGATACCGCGCCCAGTCGAGCAGCGGGCGCATGGTGAAGAACTGATCGAGCGCAAGTTCACCATGGAAGATGTGGCCTCCGGTAAGACCGTACGTTTCTTCGAGATCCTTGGGCGTGATGATCTGGTGGCGCAGGATGGTGCGCGGCAGGTTCGGCGCGTACTGCGCGATTGTCTTCACCACGGTTTCGCCGAGTGCGGTGCGCTGGCTCTCCCAGTCGCTGTTTTTCAGCTTGTAGGGCGCGTACTGCATGTAGATGGACATCACGTGCTGGCCGGCCGGGGCGAGCGACGGATCCGAAAGAGACGGATACGTAATTTCAATGTATGGCTTACGGGAGAAGTTGCCGTACTTCGATTCGTCGAAGGCGCGCTCGAGGTAATCGATCTCTGGGCTGATCTGGATGCGGCCGCGAAGCAAGTCGCCGTTGCCCTTTGCCTTCAGTGCGGTAAATTCCGGGAGCGCGGAAATCGCGAGATTGATTTTCGCGACTGTCCCCATGGAGCGGTAGTTCTTGATTTTCTGTATGAAGTCCGGCGAGAGGTGCGCGGGATCGACCAGGCGCATGAGCGTGCGCTTGGGGTCGGCGTTCGAAACGACGGCTCGCGCGGAAATCTCTTCGCCCGAGGTGAGCACGACGCCGGTGGCGACGCCGTCCTTCACCCGAATCTCGGCGATGTCAGCGCTGGTGCGAATTTCCGCGCCCGCCTGTTTCGCCGCGGCAGCCATGGCCAGAGTGATGGCGCCGGCGCCACCAGCAGGGAACTGAACGCCTCCGGCGGGAGCCGGATTGGAAGATGGATCGGCAGCGGCGCGCAACAGCAACACGAGGGCGCTGCCCGCCGACCATGGGCCCAGGAATGTTCCGAAGATGCCGCGGGCGGCGATGGTGGCGCGTAGCGGCTCGGTGTCGAAGAACTCAGCGACCAGATCGGCGACGGCCATCGGTCCCCAGCGCAGGACGCGATACAAATCTTTCTTGCCGAGATTCCGTATCGAGCGCCCCGTCTTCAGCATTCCCCAGAGATCGCCACTATTGGGGCTGTCGATGTTCGGCGGTGTGAGCACGAGCGCTTCGCGGATGACCTTTCCGATCTTGCCGAGCGCGGTGCCGAAGTCCGCGTAGGAGGCAGCGTCTTTCTGCGACCACTGCGCAATCTCCTGCGCAGCTCTTTTTGCGTCGAAGTAGAGGACGAGCGACCGGCCGTCGGGCAGCAAGGAGACGGTGCTCACCTCGGGAGTCGTCAGCCTGAGGCCGTGCCGCTCCAGTTGCATGTCGCGTACGATGTCGGCGCGGAGCGGGCCGGTGTTATGCGCGAGCGTGGAGCAACGGAAGCCGGGATGAAATTCTTCGGTGATGGCTGCGCCACCCACCTGGACGCGGCGTTCGAGCACCAGCGGTTTGAATCCGGCTTTGGCGAGATAGAAGGCGGCCACCAGACCGTTGTGTCCGCCACCGACGATGATCACATCGCGCGTTGCGGCCATGCGCTTTTCCGCGGACATCAGGCCAATTTCCTGTCTTTCAGAATTTCGAGCGCCGCCAGACGTCCGGGCGCGCCCATGATGCCGCCGCCGGGATGCGTCGCCGATCCGCACATGTAGAGATTTTTGATCGGTGAGCGGAATTGCGCCCATCCCGCAACCGGGCGCAGGAAAAATAACTGTTCGAGCGAGAGTTCGCCCTGGAAGATGTTGCCTTCGGTCAATCCCCACTCGCGTTCGAGGTCGAGTGGGGTGACGACCTGGCGATGCAGGATGATGTCTTTTATGTTCGGCGCGTATTCGGCGATGGTGTTGACTACGTTGTTGCCGAATTTTTCCTTTTCCGTGTTCCAGTCGAGGCCGGGCGCTAGCTTGTAGGGCGCATACTGCACGAAGCAGGAGAGGATGTGTTTGCCCGGCGGCGCGAGCGACGTATCGGTGAGGGTCGGAATCACCATGTCGATGTACGGATGCGATGACCAGTGCCCGTATTTCGCGTCGTCGTACGCTTTTTCCATGTACTCGACGCTCGGCGAGATCGAGATGGCGCCGCGCAGGTGCGCGCCGACTCCCGGCATGCACTTGAAATTCGGCAACCCGTCAAGCGCCATGTTCACCTTGCCCGAAGACCCGCGGAACTTGTAGCGCTTCACGCCTTCCATGAATTCATCGGGCAGATTGCCGGGCTCGATCATCTTGGTAAACGTGAGCCGCGGATCGACGCTGGAGGAGACAACGTCGGCGTAAATCTCATCGCCGTTAGCGAGCACAACGCCAGTGGCGCGTCCGTTCCTGACCATGATCCGGGCAATCGGAGCTTCGGTGCGGATTTCGGCTCCGGCTTCGCGAGCGGCGTCGGCAATCGCGTTCGAGATGGCGCCGGTGCCACCGCGCGCGAATCCCCAGGCACGGAAGGCGCCGTCAATCTCGCCCATGTAATGGTGCAGCAGAACGTAGGCGGTGCCAGGTGAGCGCACGCCCAGGAAAGTTCCGATAATGCCCGAGGCGGACATGGTGGCCTTGAGCACATCCGTCTCAAACCACTGATCGAGAAAGTCGATGGCGCTCATGGTCATGAGCTGGACCTGGTTGTACTTGTCCTCGCTCGACATGCCCTGGAAGCGGCGTCCGATGAAGAGCAGCTTCATCAATTCTTTCGGGTTCAGCGTTGCCGGGTCGGGCGGGATCATGCTGAGGATCGGCTTCACGAAGCGGCACATCGCCTGCATGGCCTTGCCGAATTCATCGTAAGCTTCGGCGTCAACGCGCGAGTGGCGGGCAATTTCGCGATGGGTCTTGCCGTGATCGTTCACGCGCCACAGGTGGTCGCCGTTCGGCATAGGAGTGAAAGTGCCGTCGAGCGGCAGGATCTCAAGTCCGTGGCGGGGAAGATCGAGGTCGCGAATGATTTCGGGCCGCAGCAACGAGACGACATAAGAGCAAACGGAAAACTTGAAGCCGGGAAAGACTTCTTCCGTGCAAGCCGAGCCGCCGAGGACGTGGCGACGCTCGAGCACGAGCAGTTTCTTTCCCGCTTTCGCCAGATAGGCGGCGTT
>JGI12270J11330_10000251_pt1 | contig 40536 bp, 43 predicted proteins | sample PeaSoiMetSII2010_FD_11330 | JGI IMG/M metagenome (IMG submission 11330)
TGCTGCCACTGGCTCTGACGACCGTCCTGGAGGAAGGCGCCGGCTTGTATGACTTTCAGCTCGTGCAACTCGGGCCACGCGCCTTGCGTCTGCACGTGGGTGTGCGCGAGCACGCAAAGGCGGATCGGGCTCGGTCCGCGCTTCGCGGCTTTCTCGACTGCCAGGGACTGGATGGCGTTCGGATCGATCAGGACACGGGACCACCGCGGTGCAGAGGAGCCGGGGGCAAGCTGCGGCGAATCATTCGGGAAAGTGAACAGCACGAGCCGGAACTTGCGACGAACCATTGAGAGGCCGCCGCGGATGCACGCGTACGAAACGCTCGCGTCACACCGCCACCGGAGTCGCCCTCTGGGGTCTTTGCTGCCGACGATCGATATTGTCGCCGATACGGTTTGCCGATCGGCCGGTGGAGGCCCAGAATACGGCGAACACCGCCGCGCCGAGTGCTAGGTTATCCACTAGGCCGTTCCGTCGCCAGAGCGCGCCCTTGGAACGGGCCGGGTATCTTTTTCTACGACCGTCCAGGCGTGACGCGCGATCATCAGGTCCTCGTCCGTCGGAATCACCCACGCCGACACCCGGCTGTCCGCGCGCGTAATCCGCGGACCGCCGTTGGCGTTCGCGCGTTCGTCGAGGTCCACGCCGATCCAGGCTGCGTCCTCGCAAACGCGGCGTCGAACCTCCGGCGCGTGCTCGCCGATGCCTGCGGTGAATACCAACGCGTCGATACCTCCAAGGGCGGCGGCCAGCGAGCCCAGCTCGCGTGCGATGCGATAGACAAAAAGATTGATCGCATCCTTCGCAGCCGGATCATCGCTGGCCAACAAGGTGCGCATGTCGTCGCTGATCCCGGAGACACCGAAGAGGCCGGATGCGCGATACAAAAGATCGCTGACCTCGGCCGCCGCCATGCCTTTTTCCTGTATCAGGTACAGAACGACGCCCGGATCGAGGTTGCCACAGCGACGGCTCATGGGAAGACCATCGAGCGCGGTGAAGCTCATGGTCGTCGCGATACTCTTGCCCCCGTGCATTGCGCACATGCTGGCGCCGCTGCCGAGGTGAGCCACGATCACGCGACCACTGGCGGCGGCCGGACCAAGGAATTCCGGAAGGATGCTGGCGATATATTCATAGGACAGGCCATGAAACCCGTAACGCCGGATCCCCTCCTTCGCAAGCCTGCGCGGCAGCGCGAAGGCGGCCGCGACCTCCGGCTGGGTATGGTGGAAGGCGGTGTCGAAGCACGCGATTTGCGGCAGCGCCGGATACAGCTTCGAAAGGGCGTCGATAGCGGCGAGGTGATGGGGCTGATGGAGCGGTGCCAGCGGTATGAGGCGGCGCAGCTCCGCGGTCACGGCCGCGTCGATACGCACTGGCGTGGTGAAGCGCGATCCGCCGTGCACCACCCTGTGCCCGGCCGCCACCAACCGGAGATCCCGAAATGAGTGCTCCAGCCAGGGAAAAAGCGCAGCGAGCGCATCCTCATGGGTAGTGCCTTCGGCCAGGTACTCTTCGCCCACCGACACTCGGGCACCGTCGTTTGCGGTGAAATGCACGCGCTGCCCCAAGCCCTCGTACTCACCGGAACAGACGAGGTCCTGTCGGCTTGGTCGCTCCTGTGCCAGGAAGACGGAGAATTTGATGCTCGACGACCCCGCGTTCAGAACGAGTATCGCGTCCTTCACGGCGCTGCCTCCCTCCTGTGGCGCGCCAGCAATAGCGCGATAGCGCAGGATCCGAGACGTGCGAGCGTCTTGTCGGCTCGGCTCGTCAGAACGATTGGAACCCGCGCGCCCAGGACGATACCGGCCATTTCCGCATCGGCGAGATATTCGAGCTGCTTTGCCAGCATATTGCCCGCCTCGAGGTCCGGTACCACAAGGATATCCGCGCGGCCGGCGACGGGCGAGACAATTCCTTTCGTCTTGGCCGCCTCCATCGACACCGCGTTGTCGAAGCCGAGCGGACCATCGAGGATACCGCCGGTAATTTGGCGGCGATCTGCCATCTTGCAAAGCGCGGCCGCATCCAGGGTAGACCGGATCTGCTCGGTGACGGTCTCGACGGCAGACAAGATCGCCACGCGCGGCTCCGCGATGCCCAGGGCGTGCACCAGGTCGATCGCGTTCTGGATGATGTTGCGCTTCTCGGCCAGTGTGGGGTAAACGTTGATCGCGGCGTCGGTGACAAAGAGTGCCCTCGGGTAGCGAGGAGCGTCGATCGCAAAGACATGACTAATGTGCCGGTCGGTACGTAGGCCATGCTCGCTGTCGACTACTGCGTGCATGAGTTCATCGGTATGCAACGCGCCCTTCATCAGCGCTTCCACTTTGCCGGCGCGCGCCATCGCGACCGCCTGCGCCGCCGCAGCGGCGCTGTGCTCGGTCGATACGATCTCGTACGGTGCCAGATCGATTTGCCCCTGCGCGGCGGCGGCGCGGATCCTGGCCTCCGGACCGACCAGCACCGGCACGATGAGTTGGGCGCGGGCCGCTTCCACCGCGCCAAGCAGCGACGGGGTATCGACCGGGTGGACCACCGCAGTGCGGATGGGGTCGAGGCCACGGGTCAGTTCGATCAGACGCTCATAGCGCCGCCCCCGCTTTAGTAGTTCTATTTCCGGGAGCACAACGCGCGGACGGGAAATCTTCTCGGTTGGCGCAATGACCGTCGCGGTGCCGGTGATGACCTCCTCGCCATTTTGATTCGACGCCCGGCAATCGAACTCGACCTGATGGGTATCGGTGATCTTCTTCGCAACTTTCACTGTCACCGTGATCGTGTCGCCCAGTCCAACCGGCTGGCGAAAATGAAGCGTCAGATCGGTGTAAATGGTCCCGGGCCCTGGAAGCTGCGTGCCCAGGACCGTCGAGATGAGCGCCCCGCCCCACATTCCGTGTGCTACCACCTTGTGGAACATGTCGCTCTTGGCAAAAGCCTCGTCGAGATACGCCGGGTTCACGTCCCCCGACATGATCGCGAACACCTCGATATCTTTGTAGATAAGCGTGCGCACGAGACTCGCCGTGTCGCCCGGCTGCAGTTCGTCGAATGTCCGGTTTTCAATACGCTCCATTCCAGCTCCCCGAAATCGCTCGCTGGCGCACGATGCGCGTCCATATTCGCCTGCTGAATAGGGATACGGTGTTGACCGAAGTCAAGTAACCGGTCCGGCCGGGGTGCGATGCTCTGTCCATTCGCGCGCGCTCGCGCGCGTTGGGGGACCAGAGCAAGGCGGGGTCGATTCCTTGAGCTTGAGGCAGTATGAAGCCTAAACTATCGCGTCGTTCGTTTCTTCTTGGCTCTGCGCTAACGACAGCCGGGGCGAGCATGATTGAGGCTGCGTCAGCGTTGACTGGATCCCCAGAAGCGGGGGAACGAAGTGCCCCACCAGTGGCGGGGCCGGAGGCCGTTCCGGTTACCCTCCAGATTAATGGCACGGCGCGCACGTTTACCGCCGAGCCGCGAATGACGCTGGCCGAGGCCTTGCGCGGCCCCCTGGGCCTGACGGGCACCAAGATCGCCTGCAATCGCGGCGCTTGTTCAGCGTGCACGGTCTGGCTCGACGGGGCAGCCGTTTGCTCCTGCATGCAGTTGGCAATCGAGGTCGGCGCGCGCGCGGTGACGACGATCGAGGGCCTGGCGCTCGGAACTCAGCTTCACCCGGTGCAGGCCGCGTTCATCGAACACGATGCCCTGCAATGCGGTTTCTGCACGCCCGGGTTGGTGATGAGCTGCGCGGCACTGCTGGAGCGTAACCCCGATCCGACGATGGCGGACGTGCAAACAGCGATCAACGGCCATTTCTGTCGCTGCGGCACCTACCCGCACGTCGTGGCAGCGACTCTTGCCGCGGCCAAGGCGCGGAAGGCCTGACCATGGCGACGGACGGGACCACGCGGACCGCGAAGTTCCCATCGGGTATTGCGAGCGTGGGAATCGGCGAGGTGGAGCGCCAAGTCCCGCTCGACGAGCCACCGCCGCTACCTCCCAATGCCGCGCTCGCGCTGATCGGCAAGCCAGTGCCCCGCTACAATGGCCGCGCCAAAGTCACCGGTGCAACCCGCTTTACGGTGGATGTCACTCTCGCCGGCATGCTGTACGGCCGGATCCTGCGCGCGCCGCTGCCCCACGCGCAGATTCGCAGCATCGATGTTTCGGCCGCCACGGGTTACCCGGGCGTGCGCGCGGTCCTGCTGATCGCCCATCCCGACGATCCCGTGGCCTCCGTCGTGCGTTATATCGGTGCGCCGGTAGCCGCCGTCGCAGCCGTATCCATGGCTGCCGCCGAAGAGGCGCTGCGCCTGATTCGCGTCGATTACAAGCCGCTGCCCTTCGTGGCGGATATAGACAAGGCTCGCGAGACCGCCGCGCCGCGGGTCCACGACGCCGCTTCGGCGCCTGAAGGCTTTGCCTCGGGTTTTCTGAAGGCTTTGCCTCGGGTTTTCCGGCGCCACGCGGGCTGCCGCTCAACGGGAATGTGCGCGGACCGGCAACCGACATCCGGGGGGACGCGGGGCAAGGCTTCGCACAAGCCGACGTCGTTGTCGAGGGCGAGTACCGCACCCGGGTGCAGACCCACTGCTGCCTGGAGCCGCATGCGATCGTTGCCGATTGGCGGGCGGACGGCCTGACCGTCCATATGTCCACGCAATTTACTGCCGGCGTGCGCCATGAGCTGGCGGAGGCATTCGACCTGCCGCTGAGCCGTGTACGCGTGGTCGTTGACGGGATGGGCGGTGGTTTCGGCTCCAAGTCCTCCCTTGGCAATCATGGCCGCGCGGCGGTCGCCCTGTCGCGTCAGGCGCAGGCGCCGGTACGCCTAATCCTCGATCGCCAGGAAGAGCAGATGGACTCGGGCAATCGCCCTGGTACTTGGCAGCGCCTGCGGATCGGCGCGCGGCACGACGGGTCGCTCACGGCGATTTCGCTGCTGAGCTACGGCACCGCCGGCATCGCCCTCGGTGCGGGCATCGGCAATTTTGCGCAGGCGCTGTACACATGTCCTAACTTCGAAGCCTCGCAATACGATGTGTTCATCAATGCGGGGCCAGGCTGCGCGATGCGTGCGCCGGGCAACACACCGGGCGCCTGGGGAATGGAGCAGGCGATCGACGAATTGGCCGAGCGGCTCTCTATCGACCCGCTCGCGCTGCGCGACCGTATCGACCCGAGCGCGGTACGGCGCGAAGAGCGGCGCATCGGCGCCGAACGGATCGGCTGGCAGCGCCGGCACGCGCCCGGCACCGATCCCGGCCCGGTAAAGCGCGGTCTCGGCGTGGCGCAATCGCTCTGGGGCGCCAATGTGCAGATCAACTCTGCCTGCGAAGTACGTGTGATGCGCGATGCCTCGGTGGAGGTACTGTCGAGCGTGCAGGACATCGGCACCGGAATCGGCACGGTGCTCGCCCAGGTCGTGGCCGAAGTTTTTGGACTACGCCCCGAAGATATCACCGTTCGCATCGGCGACACGGAATTTCCGGCGGGGGGGCCCTCCTACGGCAGCCGAACGACTGCGTCCGTTACGCCCCCGGCCCGCACCGCCGCCTGGCGTGTTTTGCAATCGCTTTTCCGGGAAGCGGCGGTCGCCTTGAACGTACCCGCGACGGACCTGATCGCGCGCGACGGACGTATCTTGGTCCGCGACGATCCGCGCCGCGGATTGCGCTTTGGCGAGGGCTGCGCGCTGCTGCGCACGGATCGCATCAGCGCCGTGGCTGCGCGCAGCGACGATTACGGCGGGTTTCGCCGCCGGATGGGGGATGCCGCGGTGGCGCAACAGGATCTGGGCGGCGTACAGTTTGCCGAGGTTGCCGTCGATACCGAGACGGGCGTCGTGCGGGTCGAGCGCGTGGTTGCGGTCCAGGATTGCGGCCGACCAATCAATCCGCTGCAGCTCGAGAGCCAGGTGCAGGGTGGCGTCCTGATGGGGCTTTCCTTCGCCTTGTTCGAGGAACGCGTTCTCGACCAAGCCACCGGCCGCATGGTGAACCCGAACCTCGAGCAGTACAAGCTGGCGGGCCCAGGCGATACACCGGCAATCGAAGTCGTGCTTCTGGAGAACTATCTGGGAAATAGCGCTACCGACGCCTATGGCATCGCCGAGCCCTCGAATATCGCGACCGCGCCGGCAATCGCCAATGCAGTCTATAACGCGATCGGCGTTCGGCTTCGCTCAACGCCCATGACGCCGGCGGCAGTCCTCGCGGCGCTGGGCAAGATTCCCTCGAGGAGTGGACGGACGTGAACCGCTTTGCCTGGGCAAGTGCACGTACGGTTTCGGAGGCAGCGGCAGCAGCATCGACTACGGTCGCCAGCGCGATGACGGTCTCCCCGGATGCCATTGACCGCCGCGAGACGTCCGTCGTGAAGGCCGGCGGCATCGACTTGCTCGACCTTCTGAAGGAAAATCTGCTGTCACCGAAAAAAGTGGTTAGCCTGAATGAGATCCCCGGGCTCGACAGCATCGTCGCGGAGCCCGCCGGCGGCCTGCGCATCGGACCGATGGTCACTCTGGCCAGCCTCGGCGATCATCCCGTCGCGCGGCAGCGGTACCCCGCCCTGACCGACGCGGTGCGTGGCTCGGCGAGCCCGCAAATACGCAATGTCGCGACCCTGGGCGGCAATCTGCTGCAGCGGCCGCGCTGCTGGTATTTCCGGGCACAGGAATATCACTGCCTTAGAAAGGGCGGCCGCCACTGCTTCGCAATCCCGGGAGAGAACCAATACCACGCGATCTTCGATAATCAGGTCTGCGCCATCGTCCACCCCTCCACCGCCGCGACGGTGCTGGTGGCCTTGGGGGCGAGCGTGGAGCTGACCAGTGCCCAGGGCGCCGTGCGGCGGGTCTTGCTCGAGGATTTCTTTGTCTCGCCGGACAGGGATATCCAGCGGGAAAATGACCTCAGATCCCAAGAGATCCTGACGGCGATCCACGTGCCGCCGCCGCCCGTGGGCGCGCGCATGGCGCACCGCAAGCAGGGCCAGAAAGATTCCTTCGATTGGCCGCTCGCCGACGTGGCCGTGTTGCTTGAGCTTTCTTCCGGTGGAAACTGCCAGCGTGCCGCGATCATCCTCGGCGCGGCGGCACCCGTGCCGCGCCGGGCAAAGGCGGCCGAGGATGTTCTTACCGGCAGGCACGTTGACGATATCGCCGCCAGGGAGGCAGCGCACGCCGCGCTGGACGGCGCCACGCCGCTTTCCAACAACGCCTACAAACTGCCTATGTTCGAGGCGCTGGTCCGCCGCACGATCCTCCAGGCGGCGGCCCGTCAATGATCGATTGATTCGACTGCCCGGCATCCCAACTGCGGGAGGAAAAAGGTGTGACGATGATTACACGACGCCAGGCCAATGCTGGAATTCTTGCGGGCGCGGCGCTCGCCGCGGCTCCGACATTCCCGCTTGCCCAGGAGAACCGACGCATCGACTTGCCTGCAGCGCGAAGCGAAGGCGGCCAGCCGCTCACGATCGCGCTCCAGCGCAGGCGCTCCACGCGCGAATATTCCGAACGCCCGCTTGCACCGCAGGTCCTGTCCGATCTGCTGTGGGCGGCCTTTGGTGTCAATCGTCCAAGCGGGGACCGGACCGCCCCCTACTGGCGCCACGTCATGGTGATGGACATCTATGTCGCCATGGCAGACGGCGTCTGGCTGTATGAGCCGAAGGCGCACACACTGCTGTCCCATATGAAGAACGATATCCGCGCGCACACCGGCCTGCAGGACTTCGTCGCCACCGCACCGCTCAACCTGGTCTACGTCGCGCATGGCGAGCGCATGATGGATATCTCGGCCGAAGATCGTCGACTCTTTGCCTCCGTCGATGCCGGGTTCATTGGCCAAAACGTGTATCTGTTCTGCGCCTCTGAGGGCCTCGCCACCGTCTTTCGGGCGGCGGTCGATGGTGCGAAACTCGCCCGGGTCATGCAACTCCCGGAGCAGCAGTTCGTGACGTTCGCGCAGACGGTGGGATACCCCCGCGGGTAAGGTCCCCATCATGCGCGACATCCTCGACATCGTTCGCGATAGGCATACGTCCCGGGTGCCGTTCGACCCGAAACAGCGGATTCCCGAACAGGATCTGCAGCAAATTCTGGAGGCGGCGCGCTGGGCACCTACCGCGCACAACATGCAAAATTTTGAAGTCATCGTGATCGATGACAAGGCAGACTTGGCGGTGATCGGCGCCATCCGGTCGGAGCCTTCCTCGACCTTCCTGCGGGAGAACTACCAGCAGCTGGCATTTTCGGAAGAGGAACTGCTGCGCAAGAAGACGGGGTTGTTGGCGAGCATGTTCCCGCCGTCGTGGCAAACACCGGACGCAAAGCCGGAGCGCGACGCCGACGGCCCGCATGCATTTCTCGGCCGCCCTGCGCCGAAGTGCCCGATGCTGTTGGTCGTCGTCTACGACACGCGCAAACGGGCACCGGCGTCGGAAGCAGATGCGCTCGGCATGATGAGCCTGGGATGCGTGATGCAGAACATGTGGCTCATGGCTGAGACGCTCGGCATCGGTATGCAGATCCTGAGCACATTCAGCCAAGGGGAGGCGGAAGACGAGTTGCACCGCTTCCTGAAGATCCCCCAGTTCATGAAGATTGCGTTCGCCTGCCGGCTCGGCTACCCGGAGACTGCCTCTGCGGGCTATTTGCGGGTGCGGCGTGGCATCGGCGAGCTCACGCACTGGAACCGGTATGGCCGTCGCGCTCCCGAATGCGCATGACCGCCGCCTCGCTTCACGCCGTAACGCGGCCCTTTGCCTCTGCAAGCGGCGCAGAGGTGGCTTGCGCTCTCATCCAAAGAACCTCAGGATTCGAGCCCTCTTCGACGGGTACGAACCCCAGTGACCGATAGACGGCGCGGGCCGCCACGTTATTCCGATAGACGCGAAGTGTCACCGCTGTTGCCCCTGTAGCACGCACCCCTTCGTCAATGAGCATCCGGCACAACACCTTGCCCAGACCGTCGCCGCGCGCGTGAGGAGCGACGATGATTCGGCAAAGGTGTACTGCGCCGGTCTTCGGTACGCGGTATTGCCCAAAGGCGAGAGTCGCCGCGTTCTCGTCGCAAAGAACGTAGCTCGCCCCTTTGGCAACCCGAATCAGATCGGGGAGATCACGCGCGGCAAACGGGAAAGGAAACCGCGCGCCGGCCCATAGCGCGCATGCCGAAGCATCGGCGACCCACGACGTGACCGTAGCGTAGTCATCGACCGTGGGTTCTCGAAGGACAAGGCGCATGACGGCCTCGCATTTCCCAACTATCGGGCGTCGGCGAGTAGCATTTGGGGAGCGTACTGAGCAAGATGGAGGGCGTCAATTCGTCGGTGACGGGGCCGGGATGAAGCTCGATGCCCCGCGGGGGGAGACAAAATGGCATTGACGAACATTGATGGTGGTTGTCTGTGCGGATCGGTTCGGTACCGCATACAGGGTGCCGCGATCAACAGCATGATCTGCCATTGCCGGACCTGCCGGCGCGCGGCAGCGGCGCCCGTTGTTGCTTGGGTCACGTTCCCGATTGAGCGCTTCCGTTTCGTGAAGGGTGAGGTCACGGAATACTCGTCCTCGGCACCCGTGCGACGAACGTTCTGCGCATGCTGCGGAACTCCGCTGACATACACGCACGCCGACGCGCCGCAATTCGTCGATATCACGACATGCAGTCTCGACGATCCAGATTCGTTTCCTCCTACACATCATTCATGGCTGCGCCATGATGTCGGGTGGTTGAAATTCGCAGACGGCTTGCCGCAGTTTCCTGAATCACGCAATGATCGCACGGTCTAAATGCAAGATCTTGGTTGTCATGGATGAGGCGCCAAGATCGCCCACCTACGAGCGGCCGGCAAAGCCCTTGCCGGAACAACGTGACATTGATGCGGCGTGCGTCCAGGTCTGTTTCTAGTGGGCGAGATCCTTGGCGTTCTTTGCCAGTTCGTCGAGCGGCTTAATGCCCTGACAGTCCGGGCCGAGATACTTCATCTGTGACTCGTTTCGCATTGTGTGCTGCCCCCGAGCATCGGTCACGGTCATATCCACGCTGTTGGTCACCATGTCGCTGCCAATGGTGCTTTCGCCCTTGCCAACGGAGGTGCCGCCGTTGGCGGTGCAATTGAACTCGAAACTGATTTTGTTGCCACTACGGCTCACCTTGGCCGGTTCGCAAAGGCCTTTCGGATCCACCACCGGCCTGTCCCTGGCCGCCATCGCGGCGCTGATGCATACGCGCGTGCCTCCCGTTGCGGTACTCTGAACGGGTTGGCCCTGGCCGCCCATCATGGCCTCCAATCGCTTGCGCTGCTCCGGAGACATATTGGCCATCGCCTGCTGCAATTTGGTCTGGGCCGCGGTCATCTGGGCAGTCACGTCATGGCCGTCCATGACCTGGCGGACCACATTGATTTCCCACAGTCCCGGGTTCATGCCGGGACTCTGCGCAAAGGCCGTAGTGCTCAGGACGATAAGGATTGCCGCAGCGGATTTCTTCACACTTGCCTTCCGGGTTCGTTGGGTGGATTTGAGATGCGAATTCGCTGCGAGACTAGCAGTTGCTTTAAATGGCCACAAGGCTGGCTGACAAGCAGCTAGTCGCATCTGGCGCGTCGGCCGGAGACGATCTTGTTACTTGATCCTCAGCCTTTCCACCGCTGCCCGCAATCGCGGTGCGGCGTTGCGCTCGAATAGATCGTACTCGTTCAAGAATTCCTCCTTCGTCAGTACCACCGTTTCTTCGCCTGCCCTGCCCGTCATCTTCACCGTGTGACTCGTGCGGATGAGCGCCATTGATCCATTGTCGATCTCGATCGTGAGAGCATCATGCGCGATCTGTCGGCCAAGTTCGCACACCCACGATCTGATTGCGACAACCCTGTCGGCGTAGCCGGTACGTGCTGTTTCCACCCAGTACATCGCATCCCTTCCCTGTCCGCGTAGCATCCGCACGCCGTGGTGAAAACCATTCGATCGCAGATTTCTCCGGAGGTTCCATCAAGCAACGCGATCTGTGCACGGCTTGCAATCATACGTTGCGCATTCGTCATCCGAACGGACTCACGTTTTCACTGCGCACGCACTTCGCGGGCCTACCGAATCGCTAAAAGATGGCAAGCTATCCCCGCAGATCGCGCACTTCCCGTCACTAATCCGCGTTGATATACGGACGATGAACGTTGCCTGCGGCCAGGTTCAGTCGCCGTTCATGCTAGGGAGCCAGAGTTGCGCCCTGCTCAACTCTTCATCTGTCACGGAGGTTCTCATGCTCAGCCCTGCCCTGTTTGCGACGGATTCGACGCCCCCGCACGTGCCGGCGCTGGTCTTTGAATTGGTGTTCATGGCCTGCGCCGTATTCACTCCGAATCTGCTCATCGTCTATGCGTTCACGATCTCGCCCGACAGCATAGAGCGTGCGCAGATCATAGTTCAAGGCCTTGAGTCGACCGTGCTCATGTTGGTTGCGATCCTGATTTTGGGCGCGTCTTACCTTTTCAGCCTGAAAAGCGGCTCCCTCCACCAGAATGCGAAACCGGGTTGCTGCTAGCACCCTTCGGGCAGGATCGACGCCAAATCGTTGAAGAACGGGTGTGCCGGCGCCGGTCGTCCGATCGAAGCCGCGCGACCGTCTCTACTCGGCCATTTGATTATTATGGCGTCATAAAAGTTGTGTGGCCGTCGTTCTCGGGCGCCGGCGCCGCTGCGCAAAGGCGCGCGGCGATGCACGGCTGACGCGCGATCGGATCTCAGCACGCTGCGGTTGCGCTCGGCCCCCGGACGATTGCAATTTGGCATGTTCGGTAGAAGGAAGGGGCACGACGTGATCTTCCGGCAACTCTTTGACCAAGTATCGGGTACCTACACCTACCTGCTCGCCAGCCGGGCGGGCGGCGAGGCATTGATCATCGATCCTGTGCTGGAGAAGGTCGATCGCTACTTGCAACTCGTCAAGGAGCTCGATCTGAAACTGGTCAAGGCGATTGACACGCACCTGCACGCCGACCACATCACGGGTCTTGGGGCGCTGCGCGACCGCACCCGTTGTACCACGGTAATGGGTGAACAGAGCAAGACCGACGTGGTCTCGATGCGGATCGGCGAGGGTGACAAGCTCACGATCGAGGGCATTGCGCTCGACGTCATCTATACGCCCGGCCACACCGACGACTCCTACAGTTTCGTCATGGCGGACCGGGTATTCACCGGCGATACCTTGCTCATTCGCGGCACCGGCCGGACCGATTTTCAGCATGGCAATCCCCGCGCGGAATATGAGTCGATCTTCGGGCGGCTATTGAAGCTGCCGGACGCAACGCTGGTTTATCCGGCACACGACTACAAGGGGGACACCGTCTCCACGATTGGGGAGGAGAAAGCGTTCAACCCGCGGCTACAGGTAAGGTCGGTCGAGGAATATGTCGATCTGATGAAGAGCCTGAATCTGCCCAACCCGAAGATGATGGACGTTGCCGTGCCTGCCAACATGAAAGTTGGCCTGGCACAGGAGGAGATCGCGCGCCGTGGATGGTCGGTGACAGCGCAGGAGGCCCGGAGCGTCGTCGGCCAAGCCGATGTCGCGCTCATTGACCTGCGCGAACCCAGCGAACGCAAGCGCCACGGCATCATTCCGGGCTCGCTGCACGTGCCGTACCCCACGTTGCAGGAAAATATCCGTCCCGGCGGCATACTGTACGAGTTAGGCAAATCGACGAACAAAAAGCTCCTCTTCTACTGCGCCTTCGGCGAACGTTCGGCCATGGCGGTACAAGCCGCGCAGGACGCAGGCCTTACTGCGGCCCGCCACATCGAAGGCGGCATCGCATCGTGGAAGAAGGCGGGCGGGCCGCTGGTGCGCTGACGCGGGCAAGCGGGATGTTCAAAGGACACTATGGGCCGGCCTTCGCCGTCAAGGTGCTGCACAAATCACCAAGCCTGACCGCATGCTTCGTTGCGGTTCAGCAGGTCGATATTGGGTTCTTCCCACTGGCCGATTTCGGCATCGAGAAATGGCGTCCCAATCTGGCGATCACCGGCATCATTCCGGTCGACCCGTACTACCTGCCATTTACCCACAGCCGGATCGGCTCTGCCGCCTGGTTCCAGGAGCTTTTGCGGCCACAGGCCGTGTTACTCCCGGCTCCGGGCGCGACACGCGCAACGTCTTGTGCGATCGAATGAACCGCGAATCCGGGCCAGGGGGCGCGTGAAGGCGCTTTGACAAGGCGGGTGCGGTTCGACAATTATCTGGTTTCCGGCCGTGGATAGCTTGACTGTTCTGAGCCGATCGGTTTTACCTTGCATTGCACAAGTCAACGATGGAGCGACAACCATGAGCACCACTGAGTCGATGGCTTCACTGCATTCCAAGCGCTTCCCCGGAGAAAGTGCGGATTACCGGCGGGCCCGAGACGAACTCCTCGTGGCGGAAATCGATTTGCGCCGTCGCCTCGAGGAGGTTGCGGCGCTGCGGCGCCAACTGCCGTTTGGCGGAGCGCTAGTGCAGGACTACGAATTCGAGGAGGGCGCCGCGGATCTCGATGACACGAGGACCGTTCGGCGTGTGAAATTCTCAGAGCTCTTCGAACGCGCAAACGCCAGCCTCGTCGTCTACAGTTTCATGTACGGACCGAAGATGGCTCATGCCTGTCCTTCCTGTACATCAATCCTCGACAGCCTGAACGGGACCGCCCCGCACGCCACCCAGCGCATCAATCTGATTGTCGTGGCAAAGTCCCCCGTCGAGCGTCTGCGGTCCTTTGCGCGTGAGCGCGGCTGGCGCAATTTGCGGCTTCTCTCATCGGCAAAAAACTCGTATAACGCGGACTACCACGCCGAAGATAGCGACGGCTCACAATGGCCAGCGCTGAACGTCTTTGCGCGACGCGGAAGCGAGGTTCGTCATTGCTACTGCACGGAGCTGCTCTTCGCCCCCGCCGAAAAGGGCCAGAACGGACGTCACGTCGATCTGATCTGGCCCTTATGGAATCTCTTCGACTTCACGCCGGAGGGGCGGGGCGCGGACTGGTATCCCAAACTGAGCTACGATACCTAGCGAGGATTCATTTTCGCGGTGCCCATCGCGACCGCAACACAAGACGCGCTTTCGAACCCGCTGGTCAATGCCCGCGCGGGCTCGCATAGGACCGGTCCGCCGCTCAACCAACTCGGGCCGGGGCAGCTGCTGAAAGCATTGGGCCGAGTGGTCGCGTCCCGATCGGCACGTTTTGACTCGCTGGCACATCCGGATGGGTCGCTACCCCTGCACGAAGGTCGTAACGCGTCGTCTGGCGCGCTCGCGCAGCGAGCACTCGCGTAGCGTATCGGCAAGCTGTTCCAGGTTCGGAATGCCGTAGATGATCACGGTTTCGAAGCTCGCATCCGATGAACGCAGGTGCAGCAGGCAGTAGCCTGCAAGCCTCATTCCTAGCGGCTTGTGCAGGTCGAAGTGATCGATGCGAAACAGCTCGATGCTGTCTTTGACTGTGGACAAGATGCCGTGCTCGATCCGCACACGCTGCGAAGTGATTTCGTAGGTCGTCGCGAGGCTTTTGAGCCAGTAGGGGACCAGGGCGATGCCAAGCGTGACCACCACGGCGATCCACTGCCAGGCACTATGGATGACAGCAGGGTGGCCGGTGAACAGCGGCTTTTCCACCTCGGCCTCGCGTGACGCGGCGAAAGCCACCAGATCGGTGTTGCAGAAACGGCACTTGATGGCCGCAGCCTTGATGGTTTCACCACAGACCGGACAGGCCTTTGTATCGTCACTCATTGGTCGGATCGCTTGGTGGCGACGATTTCAGACAGAATGGAGCACCCTGCGGGGCTGCTTGAATATCGCAGGCATTATGCGAACATGGACATAACGCTGTCAATCCGGCGGGCTTGCAGTCGAGCGGTCCGCAACTTCGGTATCGTCGCCGCGGTCCACTACGAGCCTTCGTGATTAAGAACGATGGCAGAAAAATGGCGCGGGACGGTTTTTCATATTTCGGGCCGCGCGCTGCGCCTCAGGGGTAGCGCGACGGATTTACATCATGCGAGTCGTTCCACGAGAAAATGCCATGACCACGCCCTCCACCGATACCGGCCCCGCGGTACTGAAGCTGATCGGCAACACGCCGCTGGTGCGCGTTACCCGCTTCGACACCGGATTATGTACGCTGTACCTGAAGCTCGAGTCGCAAAACCCGGGCGGATCGATCAAGGATCGCATCGGCGTGGCGATGATTGAAACGGCCGAGCGTGACGGACGCCTCAAGCCCGGTGGCACGGTTGTCGAGGCGACGGCCGGAAACACTGGTCTTGGCCTCGCGCTTGTCGCGCGCGCCAAAGGCTACCGCGTGGTTCTGGTTGTGCCCGACAAGATGTCAACCGAAAAGGTGCTTCATCTGAAGGCCATGGGTGCCGAAGTGCACACAACTCGCTCCGATGTCGGCAAAGGCCATCCCGAGTACTACCAGGAGCGCGCCGCTGCGTTAGGGCACGAGATTCCCGGCGCGTTCTACGCGAATCAGTTCGAGAATCCCGATAATCCGCGCGCGCACGAGGAAGGCACCGGACCCGAGATCTGGGAGCAGATGAACCACGATCTCGACGCGATCGTCGTCGGCGTCGGTTCTTCGGGTACCTTGACCGGGCTGACCCGCTATTTCCGAAAAGTGCAGCCCGCGCTCGCGTTCGTGCTCGCCGATCCGGTCGGTTCGATCCTGGCCGAGTACACGCGCAGCGGCGTCGTCGGCCAGGCCGGGTCATGGGCGGTCGAAGGCATCGGCGAGGACTTCGTGCCACCGATCGCCGACTTCTCCGCAGTGCGCGCCGCGTACTCGATCCCCGATGAAGAGAGTTTTGGCACCGCCCGCGAGCTGCTACGCCGCGAGGGTATCCTGGGCGGGTCTTCTACCGGCACGCTACTCGCTTCGGCGCTACGCTACTGTCAGGAGCAGACGACGCCGAAGCGCGTCCTGAGCTTCGTATGTGACACCGGCACGCGTTATCTCTCCAAGGTCTACAACGACGCGTGGATGGTCGACCAGGGATTACTGCATCGACGCGAATATGGCGACCTGCGCGACCTGGTGTCGCGCCGCGCCGAGGACGGAAGCGTGGTCAGCGTTGCGTCCGAGGACACGCTCCTCACCGCGTTCCACCGCATGCGCCTGGCCGACATATCGCAACTGCCGGTGCTCGACGGATCCCGGCTTGTCGGCGTAATCGACGAGTCGGACCTGTTGTTGACCGTGAATGCCGACGCCAAGCGCTTTCGGGCACAGGTCGCCAGCGCGATGACCCCGGCACCATCAACACTGCCGCCACAGGCGAGCCTGGCAGACCTGCGGGCCATGCTCGATCGCGGACTGGTCGCGATCATTGCCGACGCACGAGGTTTCTACGGGCTGATCACTCGCACGGATCTGCTCAACTACCTGAGGAGAACGCTCGCATGAGCCAGGACATAAACCCCACCCGCCTGGGCTTTGCAACACGAGTGATCCACGCAGGCCAGGCCCCCGAACCGACTACCGGCGCGATCATGCCTCCGATCTTCGCGACCTCGACCTATGTGCAAAGCAGCCCAGGCGTGCACCAGGGCCTGGACTATGGCCGCTCGCACAACCCCACGCGCTGGGCCTTCGAGCGCTGCGTCGCCGACCTCGAAGGCGGCGCCCAGGCGTTCGCATTCGCCTCCGGCCTCGCGGCGATCTCTACCGTGCTGGAACTCGTCGACGCTGGTGCACACATCGTCGCGAGCGACGATCTCTACGGCGGCACCTTCCGGCTCTTTGACAAGGTGCGGCGGCGCAGCGCCGGATTGCGCTTTAGCTACGCGGACCTCAGCGACCCCCACGGTCTGGAAAAGGCGCTACAAACCGAGACGAAACTTGTTTGGGTCGAGACGCCGACCAATCCCCTGCTGCGCTTGGCGGACCTACGCGCAGTCGCTGAACTGTGCCGCGCACGGGACATCATCACGGTGGCCGACAACACGTTCGCGAGCCCTTTCTTACAGCGCCCGCTGGAATTCGGCTTCGACATCGTCGTGCATTCGGTGACAAAGTACCTCAACGGACACTCCGACGTGATCGGCGGCATCGCGGTAGTCGGACCGGAGCCTCGTCTCGCCGCGCTGCGCGAACGCATGGGCTTCCTGCAGAACTCAGTCGGCGCGATTGCGAGTCCGTTCGACAGCTTTCTTGCTTTGCGCGGCGTAAAGACACTGGCGCTTCGCATGCAGCGGCATTGCGCGAACGCGCTCGAACTTGCACATTGGCTGGAAACCCAACCGCAGGTCGGGCGCGTGCACTATCCAGGACTGGCGTCCCATCCGCAGCACGACCTCGCGCGGCGCCAGATGAGCGGCGGCTTCGGCGGCATGATCTCGGCCACTCTACGCACCGACCTCGCTGGCACTAGGCGTTTTCTCGAAGCGGTACAGATCTTCGCGCTCGCCGAGAGCCTAGGTGGCGTCGAGAGCCTTATCGAGCACCCGGCGATCATGACCCATGCGACGATTCCGGCCCAAACGCGCCAGCGGCTCGGTATCGGAGACTCGCTGGTGCGGCTCTCCGTCGGGATCGAGGACGTGAACGATCTGCGTGCGGATCTGCAGCAGGCACTGGCCCGGGTGTGATGCCGGTACATTTTTTGGGGAATCGACGCAGCAACCGCTAATTCCGTCTAGCGCGACTCCCCTATCCTTTTGTATTTTTTCAGCCTGCGCACCATGCGCCCTGCGATTTTCGACTTCCGGCCGGGCACGGATATGCGGGCAAGAGCGGGATTGGCCGATTTGCTTCGGCTGTTTACGATAGCGACCACAAACGACCAGGAGGAGAACACCGATGTCCCACAGCGCCACGCAATACGTGCTCGATGCCGAACATATGCCCACCCATTGGTACAACATCGCTGCCGACCTGCCGGTGCCCTTGCCGCCGGTGCTGCACCCGGGCACGCTGAAGCCAGTAGGTCCAAGCGACCTGGCACCGCTGTTTCCGATGGAGTTGATCGCGCAAGAGGTGTCGACCGAGCGCGAGATAGCAATTCCCGAGCCGGTGCGCGAAGTGTTCCGCCTGTGGCGTCCTTCGCCGCTGTTCCGCGCCCACCGACTGGAAAAAGTGCTCGGCACTCCGGCAAGGATCTATTACAAGTATGAGGGCGTATCCCCAGCTGGCAGCCACAAGCCCAACACCGCCGTGCCGCAAGCCTGGTACAACGCCCAGGCCGGAATCAAGAAGCTGACCACGGAAACCGGCGCGGGGCAGTGGGGATCGGCCCTGGCCTTTGCCGGTGCGGTGTTTGGCATCGACGTTACCGTGTTCCAGGTGCGTGTGTCCTACGACCAAAAGCCGTATCGCCGCGCGCTGATCGAAACCTATGGCGCCCGCTGTATCGCGAGCCCGTCTGCAGAAACCAGGGTTGGTCGCGCGGCCTTGGAGCAGCGCCCGGACCATCCCGGCTCGCTGGGCCTGGCGATCAGCGAGGCGGTGGAAATCGCGGCCACGCGCGATGACACCAAATATGCTCTGGGCTCCGTGCTCAACCACGTTTTGCTGCACCAAACCATCATCGGCCAGGAGGCGATGCTGCAAATGGAAATGGCCGGCGACGATCCGGACGTAATTGTGGGTTGCACCGGTGGCGGCAGCAACTTTTCGGGTATCGCATTTCCGTTCCTCGGTCAGCAGTTGCGTGGCGGCAAGAAGCGTCGAATCGTTGCGGTCGAACCCGCGGCCTGTCCTTCGCTGACGCGCGGCAAATACGCCTACGATTTTGGCGACACCGCACATTTGACGCCGTTGGCCAAGATGTACACGCTGGGCAGCACGTTCGTGCCGCCGGGCTTTCATGCCGGCGGATTGCGCTACCACGGCATGGCACCGCTGGTCAGCCATCTCAAGGAGCTCAATTTGCTGGAGGCCGTCGCTTACGATCAGGTCGCCTGTTTCGAGGCCGGCGTGCTGTTCGCTCGTTCGGAGGGCATTGTTCCTGCACCCGAGGCCAACCACGCCGTCAAGGGTGCCATCGTCGAGGCGCTGCGCTGCAAGGCCGAGGGCAAGAGCAAAGTGATACTTTTCAACCTCTGTGGTCACGGCCATTTCGACATGAGTGCCTACAGCACGTACTTCGCCGGCAAACTCACCGACCAGGCCTACGACGAGGCCGAACTGGCGATGGCCCTGGCTGGATTGCCATCCGTGCCAGCTTGACCGCACGCGCGCGCCGGATCGGTGGCTATCGATTTCGAATTGCTGCTACCGATCCGTCCGCGACATTCACCTTTTTTGCGCGACCACGAATCGACCATCCTGACTCCCCGGCGTTAGGCCGGTAACGACAATATCGACTTCGCGAGATGCCTCCAAATCCGCGATGCTCCGCCAAGATAGTCCGTCGAGCCGAACCTCGGCCCAGCAGCTCCCGTGTCAACGCACCGCTACGGCAATCCGTTTAGAGCAACCGGGCCGGGATGGCTATCGGTGACCTGTCATACGACGATGCCCGAGCTGCGTCGCCATGAAATTTCGTAACGGCGATGCGCTCATTGATCGTTAGGACCGCTTCAAGCCGGGCGTCCCGTCCGCCTGGCACGGAGTGAACTTTCCCATGTTTTGTTCTTTAGGAGACGTTATGAAGATTGTTCCGATGGTTGCATCTTTATTGCTCGTATCGGGCTTGTCGTACGCTGCTGAAATCAGAGACTGGCATGACCTCGATCAGGTTCACAAACATGTCGAGGAATCGATCAAAGAGATGGATCGGGCCCGCGCAGCCAACCACTACGACATGGACGGACATGGCGCGAAGGCCGAGCAGCTTTTGCGCGATGCCGAAAGGGAACTGCACCTAGCCGTCGAATCTGCAAGGAAGCACTGACCTGATTTGACGACCCGATTGCGTGGCGCTGCGCCCGGAAGCATCATCGGACCTGGGCGCAGCTGCCATGGCTGCCGACGTCGCGAAAAATACTGCGCACAAGCGCCAAAGAGCAGGTGCCTGGTCGGTAACAGCAAGGGGGCTGCCGCGGCGCTGGTTTTTCGCTCTTCGATCCTTCCACCTGGATACGATTACCGCTACCACGCTGTTGCCGCGAGTGGCACCGCCAAGCTGGCGCTCCGTGGACAGCACGGCAGATTCGCCTTGTACGTGAACCGCGTGAACTGTCGAGAATCGCGCTGATGTCGTTCACGGGACAGCTTCCACGTTCAGGTTACATCTTCGTGAAACGGGCAAGGACTTTCTCACCCGTGTCCGCGCGAGCTGAAGGAAATTCGGGCAATCCGCATCGGGCTTCAAGTGCCGGAGCGAGCGCGCGTTAGCAGCAGGCCAGGCGCCTTCGATCTCGTCTAGCTACACGCCTTACCGTACCGCCGCAGACCGTCCGGGCGAGTCCTTGGGAAATTTCCCCGGAATCCGGCGTTCAGGTACGCTCCGATCAATCCTGCGCCAACTGCAACCAAATGGAGGCTTACGATGCGAACACGGACGCTGCTCGTCGTTCTCGTCTTGCTGATGATCGCCGCCTTTGTGGCAACCAACTGGTCAGTATTTACGGTGTCAGAGAAATTCAGCTTTGTATTCACTACGGTCGAGGCGTCGATTGGACTGGTGATGCTTGGGATCCTGAGCCTGATCGTGTTCGCGCTTGGGGTCTATGTAGTTGTTTGGCGCAGCGCGATACTGCTTGAATCTCGCCGACAAGCGAAGGAGTTAGTGGCACAACGATCGCTTGCCGATCAGGCGGAAGCGTCGCGCTTCACGGAATTGCGAGTGGTGTTGCACGATGAGTTCGAACGTCTCGCCGATCGAATCGCGCAGATGCAGGATGCATTTCGCGTCGAGATTCGCGACAACGCGAACTCCCTTGCGGCGACGATAGGTGAGCTCGATGATCGGATTCAGAAGCTCCACGGAGGCGATGCATCTTGATGGCGCTTTGCTTCGCTCCACGCGAATGAGCCGCAACTCACAAAGCTTGATCGGCGCGGTCTCGCATCAGTGGCCGCCAAAGGCAATTTCGACGGTTCTCTCAGTAAAATGCCTAATGTTTCAAGCAGGTAGCCGGCGCGCCGGGAATCGCCAAGATGATGCGGGCGATGCCGCTCGCGGCCATATAAAAAAAGGACCCATCGGGCATGAAGACCGACCCGCCGCACTGGTTAGCCGCGGGCGAACCGCAAGAGCCTCAGCGACGGTCTGGATGAGTCGCTACCCGGACAGGGCCGGTTGCCTGCTTAGGAATCGGACCTCGATGATCCCGGCACTTTTTCACACGGCCGCGGCCCTAAGTGGGGGATGGGCAGATTTCCGGAGACCAGTCCTAGGGGAAATGGTCGATAACTCCGGCGATCGCGTTCCAGACGAGCAGCAATTTTTGAGCACCGGCAATCGTTACGGCAGAATCCTGGCCTCGCACGCGGCCCGGCGCGCCGACGTCGGCGCAGCATAACGACCGCGCGGAGGATATCGTGGACATTCGCTCGATTGCGTGGGTCGTGCCCTATGTCAGCTTTGACATCGAACCCATTGCGCGAGAGCTGCGTGACTTTGGCTTCCACGTAATTCCGTGCTCGCCGGGCGGAGCGACGCAAATGACCACAGACCTGCGGGTCTTGCCGGCTGACGCCTTCCGGGAGCCGCATGAGCTTCGATCCGAGTACAACGCGAAAACGACACCGACGATGATTTTGGCCAGTTCGGCCGCGCAGGCGTTTGCTGCCTGCGAATTTGTTGGCGAAGCAGACGACGTCGCGCAGTCGGGGGAGGCGATAGAACTGCTGGCGTGGCGGCTCACGCGCCTCGCCAAGCGCGCGATGAGTTTCGAGCTATCGCGCGTCATGCAGAACCTCGACCCCTTGACGGGGTTGCTAAACCACAAGGGCTTCAAGGAAGAAGTCGGAAAATATCTGGAAGACCATCTGCCCGTGGAAGCTACCGGTCTGGTGTATCTGGACCTCGATAACTTCAAGCGGATCAATGATCTGCTGGGCCATCCGACTGGCGACATGGTTCTGCGGGAGGTGGCTGCATTGTTGCAGCGCGAAGCTTCGCCAAACGACCGGTTTGGTCGCGCGGGTGGCGACGAGTTTTCCTGCCTGCTAGCGCGCTACGATGAGCAGACCGTTGCTGCAGATGCGATGAAAATTCTCGAGCGGATCCGTGACTTTGAATTCTCGTTCGAACCTCGGACCGAAATTTCTGCGAGTGCAGGCTTGGTTTTCCTTCAATCGCCAAACAGTCTTGAAGAGGCCTTTCGCCAGGCAGATGCGGCGATGTACGAGGCCAAGAGCAGCGGCCGAAATAGGCTGGTGGTCTTTGAGAGACCACGGGACGCGGCGACGGAACGCGAGGAGGACCTATATCTTCGGCACTTCGAAAACGTGACGCGGGTAATTACAGAGCGCGTATCGGGTCAAATCACCAACATGGCACGGCGATTGGCCGAAGCGGCACGCCGCGAAGCAAACGAAGATCCGCTCACAGGCCTGAAGAACCGTCGCTATTTCGAGGCGCGCATCTCGCGCGAGATTGAAGTCGCACGCAAGGGCGGTCGCGCCTTGACCATTGCGCTAATGGATCTCGACGATTTCGGCGCGATCAATAAGGCCTTTCGCTGGCCAACGGGGGATCGGGTCCTGCAGCACTTTTCCGAGATTGCCCGCGACAACATTCGCCTGGTCGACTGGCTCGCACGGTACGGCGGGGAGGCGTTCTCTTTGGTCATGCCGGATACCGACCTGCAGATGGGATGCAGTGTGGCGGAACGAGTCCGCAGTCAGCTCGAATCGAGCACTGTCGATAGCGTCGACAAGGGGGCAATATCCGTAACGGTGAGCATAGGGGTCGCACAGCTCACGGACGACATCGACAGTGCCGCTGCCCTGGTTGACCAAGCCGCAAAAGCCCTGACGGACGCGAAGGAGTCGGGTAAAAATCGGATTGTCCCGGCGCCTTACTGGTGATGCCGAAAGAGGCCAATCTGCAGCCAGCACGATGCCTACATGCCCATGCGGTTGCTGTCCCGGAAGCAGCTTGATAGTGTGTGTAGGGACAGCTGCGTGTTGAGGCGGACGCCTTGAAGAAAATTAGTCGCGTCGCGGCGCGAACCGTGACCGGAGTCTTGTCGAGATGAACAGGACTGTCGCGAAGGATTGGTCTCCGAAGTCCGTTGGCGTCACCTTAGGTCGCGCCTTTGTGGGAACCTGCGGCTGGAACTACGACGGCTGGCGCGCTACGTTCTATGCGGGCCGGCCGAAGAGGGAATGGCTCGGGTTTTGCGCGCAACGCTTCTCTGCCATCGAGGTGGACGCGACGTTTTACCGGCTGCAGACCAGGGAGACCTTTCGGCGCTGGCGCAACGAGACGCCGCCGAACTTTCGCTTCGCCATCAAGGCCAACCGTTACCTGACTCATAACAAGAAGCTCCTCGATCCGCTGCCCGCAATTGTTCTAGAGCGCAGCCGCGCCGCCGGTCTCGGCGGAAAGCTCGCCGCGGTTCTGTGGCAGCTCCCACACAGCTTGCATCGGAATCTCGAAAAACTCGAGGGCTTTGTGCGAGCGCTGCAGCATTGGCGCAGCGCACGTCATGCGATCGAGTTCCGCCACGAATCGTGGTTCGACGAGGAGATTATCGCGTGCCTGCGCAAGCGGCACATTGCCGTGTGCCAGTCGGACGCTGCCGACTGGCCGCTGTGGGATGCGGTGACCACCGACCTCGTGTACGTGCGGCTGCATGGACACAACGTCACCTATGCTTCCGGCTACACGGAGACCGAGCTGCGAAACTGGGCCAGGCGGGTACGGCGGTGGATGCGTGAGGGACGCAACGTGCACGTATACTTCGACAACGATGCGTTCGGCAACGCGCCGCACGACGCATTGCGGCTGATCGATTTGATCCCCCGGGCCTGACGGAACGCGCCGTCTGCCGAGCGTCGTTCGTGCATGGGCTCGAGAAGCCGCGTGAAGGTGCGGAAGCAAAGCCGCCGCGCTGGCCAAGCGCCAAAATCAAATAAAGTATCGCGCCGAGATGGAAAGAGAGTGCGCCGTGCATAGCTCGCGAGCTTGACTGAGTCGCCCTGCTTCCAACGGACGAAGATGAGGCGATCGAAGCCAAGGTGATCGTCCTCCGGGAACTTCTGATCAACCTTGGCGAGATTTTGCCTTTGCCCGACGAGCGCAAAGACGCTGTTCTGCGCCAAAGGCGACAACAACGTTTTCTTTGGCATCCGTCTTTTCGTCCGCTCCAACGAAGCATTCGGCATGTCGCTTATCAGCCCGATCCCGGCGTTTCCAGTCGACTCCAAGGCGAAACAACGTGACAAGCCAATAACGGAGCAATGCGCCGCCAAGGATCTTGAATACGCGAGATCAGGTCCCCTGTCACGTGCTCTAGCATTTTGCGGTTATGGCGGAACTCCGATGGCTCAAGCGACGGCTTCTATCGTTAGTGTGACCTCGCGTTCGAACCGAGCTCGATTTGCCGCAAAAACCGCGAGCTCCGGCATAAGTCCGCGCTCCCGAATGAAATGTTCCAAGACCGCTATCTGCGTTTCGCTGCACCATCCTTGTTCCGTGCAAGTTGCTGCCCAGCGTCGCTCAGCCCTGGCCACCTCGCTGCCGTCCGTTTTGGATCGATCTTGCCTCAGCAAGCGCACGCGAGGCCAATAAGGAGTCTTGTCGCCGACGAGAACAATGTACGAATCGTGGTCTCGGGCGGGGAGCGTCTCGGCGCCACGGTACAGCGACCGAAAACGGACGCGGTCCGGCTGTCCGCCGGGCGCAACCACGGCGACAACCACACCGCTACGCACGAACACCCGGCCCCCGGCCTGGTGGGTCCACTGAACATTGTCGTTTAGACGAAGCTTCATTCGATGATTCGGGCACAAGCGTTGTTTCACGCAACACGCGTGCCGCCGGCGGAAAGAGGAGGTTGTGTCGAAACGGCTGCGCGGCGCATTGGAAGTTGCAGGTAGTCCCGGGAGATGGTGTCTGTGAGCTAATTCGCAAACCCGGGAGCAAATCGGCGCCGGGATGCCCATAATCGTGGTCTGCACGCGCAAGCAAATCAAGTGCGCAAGGCTATTCGCACTCTAATGTCTCGTCAAACGTTTTACGGAAACAGTTTGGCTCGTTTGTCACACCCTGTTGCGCTGCTTTCAAGAGCATCTCGCGCAGATGTGGGCCATGTCATTGACCACTAAGGGATTTGCCCTTAGTCGCGCGATGTCGCGCAGGGTTGTCCACAAGGTTTTCAACAGGCCTTGTGGATAAAAAAAATGCGCTCGCTTGCTTCGTTCGCGATCGGAGAATTCCGAACTGGTAATTTTCCCTCGGACTTCCGTTGCCGGATCCTTGCATCGAATTCGGAACAGATCATGCGCCGCCATCGACGGCATTGGTCTTCTGCCCGATCGACTCGCGCTCGTCGATCCATTTGCGCGGCGGTGGGCGCCGCTTGGTAACCGGCTGCCCGTCAAGAGCAGCGACGCCATCATGAGGTGCATTGGGCGCCACACGGACGGGACATCGGCCGCAATCCCGGCATCGATAGCGAGCGCGAACCGGGACAACCGGAGCAATACGCTGGACCGCAAGAAAGCATCGCATGCCAAGAACGACACAATCGCACCCGTCCCGGACAGCAGGACGCGCGGGCGCGATCCAAAGCAAACACGCTAGGGCTCCACGGCTGCCTACGCACGTGCAGAAGATTGTCCAATTCACGCCGCCGAGGGTCTAGGCGATCGGGGCCGCGCGCTATCTTCGCGCGTATGGTGCGCTGGACGATGATCGGTAGCGCTTTATGTCGTCGGCTTGGCTGCGCTCCTCTGTATTTGAAGAAGTTGCAAGTACCCGTACCGCACCGTAGCGAGCTGCGGGCGCGGATCCTCCATTTGTGCAATCGCGGCAAGTTCCGCCAGGCCGCCGTTGTGCGGGAATCCGTCGGCAAGCAGCTGTGCGAGGGTCTTGGGCGGCGCCACGCAAACTGGCTCGTCGGCCAGCAGGTCTTTGAAGGTAATCTCGTCGGTGTCCATTGCACATCTACTTTCGGCATTGCCTGCCAGCCCCTAATGACGTATTTCCGCGATACATTGGCCAGGATCTTTTGCTGTACTGCGAGAGGCACGCGACTTCGGAGATATAGTCTCCGGCAGGAGCCACGCGCAGCAACTGCTCCGCCGGTACGGGCCTGCCAGCAGGGCCGAGGGTTACCTGTCAACACGCCCGTTTGCGCTGCCTGAGCGCGTTTGCCATCTCGGACCTGCCGTGAATATCACCTGGCTCTACCGCCATTTATTTGATGGAGAAAACTGGAATGGATCTCATCGTGCGTTTGAAAGAGAATCCGTTGCCCTTCGCTGCCCTACTCGGAATCGAGGTCACCAGCGCCGCGCCGGAGCGCATCCTCGCCGAGATTTCGGTCCGCGAAGATCTTTGCACTCGACCGGCAGTAATGCATGGCGGCGCCATCATGGCCTTCGCCGACACGCTGGGTGCGCTAGGCGCGGTGGCCAATCTGAAGGACGGCGCCAGCACTACGACGATTGAAAGCAAGACCAACTTCGTGGGTGCAGCCGCATTGGGTGCGCGCCTTGTCGGCGAATCGACTGCGGTGCATCTCGGGCGACGCACCATGGTGTGGCAGACGCGTGTCACAACAAAGGACGGCAAGCTCATCGCGTTGGTAACACAGACACAACTTGTGCTGTGAGTCCTGCTTGATTAGATGGTCGTTCACGTAACGCCCGAGGAATTGAGACAGGTCAAACAGGCTGCGGCGCGCAGCGCCCGGCGTTCGTCTACGAGGCATTGGCGTGCGGACCGCAGGGCGCAAAGGGTACAGGCAGGACGGTCGACGCTAGAGAACAAAAGGCCCGGCAGCTTCGATTTCCACCCCCTTTCCGGCACCTTTATGGCACACCCAATTCAATCAGGCTTTGGCACAATTTGCGCATGGTCGCCTCGGGGGAATGAAAACTCGTCGGTCCACGACAGACTCTGCATTCGACCTGCGGGCCCTTGGTTCGTTTCTATGCTGGCTCGCCTAACGAATTGATTTCATTAACATTGCCGCTGGTCCGTCGATCCGCTGGGTGCCTTCTCCTATAGGACTGGCGCTACGAGTACGGGTGCCCTCTAAGGGTTGCTTGAAAAATTTGCTGGGACGTGAATCTACGCAACGGTGCCTTAAGAACTACCCCCAATTCGGCGTTGCCCGACAATGAAACGCACATGTTCGACCCTCGCCCTCCTTTCGCTGATCTCCCGCAAACCCATTACCGAAATCTGAATTACGCCAGGATCCCCAAGGCGCCATTGGCGTTCCTGGCCAAATTTCTGTGGACGCGGTTTCGCTGGCGAGTGATCGCTGCCGTTCTGTGCACCCTGGGCGGCATTGGCTTGATGTCGCTGGAGCCCATCTTTCTAGGACGTTTGGTCGAAGCGCTACGGCTCAACTCCTACCAGGGTCTATGGTCGCCCGTCGTCTGGCTGCCTTTTTGGCTGGTGACCGGAGCGTGGGTCGCTTCTGCGATGTTCAATCGTTTGGGCGAAATCGTCGATCTGCAGACCAGCCCGCAACTGCGCGAAGAGATACAGGTCTACCTATTTTCCTGGCTGATCGATCACTCTCCCGATTACTTCCACAGCAATTTCGCCGGACGGCTGGCCACCAAGATCAAGCAGGCCGGCAGCAGTTCAATCACTATTCTGAACCTGGTCACAAACGACATCGTGCGGGTGATCGCCTCGGTTGTGATCAGTGTTTTGATCATCGGTGTTGATCATCTCGGCCTCGCCATCATGGTGATGGTTTGGACTCCGGTTTACATCGGCTTCTCGCTCCTGCTGGCCAAGCGCCGCAAGGCATTGTCCAAGGAGTTTCAAGACCAGGTCTCGGCGTCAACGGGTGTTCTGGTTGATCTGGTCACAAATGCCGATCTCGTCAAGTCCTTCGCGAACAGCAACAAGGAAAGCTGCAACGTCGCGCAAGCTGTGAAAAAGGAGCGTGTCGCGTCCAAGCGCCTCCGATGGTTCGCAACAGCCATGAATCTGGTGCTTTATACCGGCATGCAGCTGTTTCAGATCGCTTTGATCGGCGCCACGCTTTACATGACAATGCGAGGTCAAATGGTCGTAGGCGACACCGTCAAGATGGTGTCCCTGTCGGTCCTGTTGATGAACAATATCTGGGGTGCAGCCTCCCGTATGCTGGAGTTGCTCGAACACGTCGGGCAATTCACCTCGGCGCTGGATAGCGTTTTGGTTCCCCACGCCATTACCGATGTCCCCAATGCCAAACCGTTAGCCGCCACTCGGGGCGCAATCGAAATCGACGGGCTCAGTTTCGCCCATACAGACGGCAAGGTTGTGTTCCACGCTCTGTCGTTATCCATACCGCACGCGCAAAAGGTGGCGTTGGTAGGCCCCAGCGGATCTGGCAAGAGCACTCTCATCAAGCTCCTGCGCCGCCATCATCAGCCGCAGTCCGGCCGGGTGTTGATCGATGGTCAAGACATCTCCCTGGTCACCCAGGTCTCGGTCAATAAAGCCATCGCAGAGATTTCGCAGCAGCCCGGCTTATTCCACCGCTCGATCCGCGAAAACATACGCTATGCGAAGGATGACGCGAGCGCCGCTGAAATCGTGCAGGCCGCAAAAAATGCCCATGCCGAAGAGTTCATTTCCGAGCGGCCCAAGGGCTATGACGCGCTGGTCGGTGAACAGGGTATTCAATTGTCGGGGGGCGAGCGCCAGCGCGTGGCCATTGCACGGGCCCTGTTAAAGGACGCCCCCATCCTGATTTTGGACGAGGCCACGGCGTCCCTCGATTCGGAAACGGAACATTACATCCACGATGCCCTTTGGCGGCTGTTCGAAGGCCGCACCGTGATCGCCATCGCCCACCGTCTTTCCACGATCAGCCACATGGATCGCATATTGTTCTTAGATAGCGGACAGATCTTGGAAGACGGCACTCACGCGGAGTTGCTAGAAATGAACGGCCGCTATGCCCAACTCTGGCGCCGTCAAGTCGATGGATTTGTGGAATAGCGGCCTGGCTTCCGGCCATGTCGGCCGCCGCACCGGCCTATGTATCCATCGGCTTGCCGGCGCTGAAAGTCACTCGTTATCCCCACGTGCTGCTCACACGACGGCCATTTCCACTTATGTGTCGTTTTTGACTCAGCGCATTATGTTCGGGCGCTCAGGCGATTCATGCAGTGCGCCACTTCCCCGGTCCCAGGTGGCATGGACGACCTCGCTCTCACCAGCAAGGGTCTGGCCATCGACGCTGAAGCGATAGTCGAGCCAATAGACACCCCGCAAGGAAGGGGAATTATTGGAGTTCAATTGTTGGACTCCGATCCACCTTTTCAGCATGACGGCATCGGCAACCTGACCCTCACGTGCGATCCGCTCGGCGATAATGTATTCGTGGACGGTAAGATAGAGACGCCCGAGCAGGACGATAAGACCGAATGCGAGGAGAAATATCCGACTCAACACGATTGCTTCCGCACGGCGTTACGCTGCGCACCGATACTCGCGCTCGTTGAATTCCACGAACAGGTCGAGCTCGTTTTCGCGTGCCTCGCCCAGGGCGGGACTCCCAGCGCCTCGCCCTCGAAAACGGTACAGGTCGCTCGTAAGGCGGACGGGCTCTAGCCAATCGCCGACAAAGCTGTGGCGGCCTGGCACTACGATGTACCCAGCTGGCATCACTTCGATTATTTCCACCGTCCAGTGCTGCCGGTAAGAGAGCGCATCGCCCACCCTGTAGCGCGTGCGCGCCTTCTCCAGCAGGAACCTGTTGCTTTGGCGCGCCCAGTCTGCCGCGTCCAGGTCCCTTTGGCGCTGCCGGGGTAGCCGCAAATCACCGTCCACGAATGCTCTCCTGAAAAAGTGTCGCTAAAAAGCGCCGAGCTGCCCGTCGGCCTGGATATTGAAGTCGATTGGCCGCAAGCCGACTACCCTTCTTGAACTACGGTAGGAAGTGTGTCTGGCGCCGGCAATCTGCGTAAGTACCGAAAGTCACAAAAGGCGTTCCTGCGTTCTGAAGAGCGCTTTCAGGAGCGCTCACTGGAGAAGGGCGGGCCGTGCCGCTACGAGGCTGGCGCAACCGACCCAGGAGAACGGAGCGCATTCTGGGAACTGGAGCCGGGGTACTGCTGAAAGCCACCCCTCCTCTTCCGGACGGAAGCCGGATTGCTCCATCCGCACGAGCACCCCGCCCTTAGTCGGTTTGAGCGTCCAAGTGACGACGGTCTCTAATCCGTTCGCCGCCTACGCGCCGGAAGCGTTCCCGGTGTAGGACAACCGCTTATAAGGCTCAATGGCCAACACCTCGCAGTCTGTGACCCCGTTCCAATGCGGCATGGGATCGGCGCGAAAGTTGAACTTGTGCCCCTCCACCAGCTCAAAGTCGTTCTTCATCAGCCATTCCTCGATCACGGTGCTTGCGTGAGAGCGCGCCAGACCTTTTCGTCCTTTTGAGAAAATCCTCCAGACGGTTGAACCGGTCATGCCAGAAGTTCGCAAAGACGCTCATCCCGCCGATCAACGGAGCTAATCCTGTCGGCTCCGCGCGGTAAAGCGTTTCTCGGCGGTGACGACGGTCGCGCACCAGTCCTGCAAGCTTGAGTGCACTCAGATGTTTTGTTACCGCAGGTTGCGACACGCCCGAAGGAGCTGTCAGTGCGTGCGCGGTGAGTTCCCCGTCCCGGCTCAGACGCTCGAAAATTGCGCACTGCGTCGGATCACCCAAGGTCTTGAAAACTACCGTTGGATCCGCGCTCATTGCATTCCGCTTCATCAACTACGTGAACTTGGCGTCGATTTCCGCAAAGAACGCCTTACAGAGACGCGTGAAGTCGGCTTGCGTAAGATTGATCATGCTGCCAATGGCGAGCTTTACAACGGACTTCGCCAAAGGCTACACGTCGGGACCCCCGCTCGTCGCGGAGGGGGCCGGTTGTCTCGATATGATTGACGGGGGACGGTGATGGATGCCGACTTTGTACCGCGCCAGCGCTTGGGGTTTTTTTTGGTTGCACTGCAATTGGGACTGATCATCACCCTCGCCGTGGCGGCAGGACCGGTGTTCCTCGGCGGGCGTGCGCCGGCGGGCGCGTGGCTTCTCGCGCTAACGGGCGTCGCTCTCGGAATGTGGGCACTGTCGGCCAACCGGCCAGGGAATTTCAATATCCAGCCGGCCCCGCGCGCCGGGGGGCGACTAGTGCAACATGGGCCGTACCGATGGATTCGCCACCCGATGTACACAGCCGTCATGGCGTGCGCGGGGGCCTGTACCTGGGCTGTGGCCTCACCTTGGGTATGGCTGGCTACACTGGGGCTAGCCGTCGTGTTGGCTGCCAAGGCTTCCTTCGAAGAGCGCTGGATGGCGATCAAGCATCCCGAATACGTAGCCTACCGAGCCCGCACAACGCGATTTCTACCGGGCCTGTTCTGAGAATAGGATACGCAATTCTGAAATTTCGAATCCCGACTCCGCCAACGTTGGCGGAGCGCTTGACTCGTCACCCAACGCCTCCGGGAGATTGGCCTGATTGAGGCGGAGGCTGCACGATACTGTGTCGCTGCCCGGGGAACGGGGCAACTCCTACGTCATAACCGGCTCGCCGGCGGCAGCTCTTACCGGTCTTACATTCGTTCTTATCGAACTGGCCACGAACACAAATCGTGTGTACATGAGCGGCCTGCGCGCCTCCTCGCCATTGACATGTCACGCTTTGCGACCCGAATTGCGGCATCCCTTTGGCCTCGCTCCAAACCGCTTATTGTTGACTCGGGACAAGCAGATTTTGCCAATGACATGCTGCGACACCCTAGCATTTGTCTCGCGTTGGTCCGAGGTTCGGGTCATCGAAATGTATTTCGGGCGGAAGGGGGATGGGGGGCGTGGATGGGAGCGAAGTACGCAAACGCCGGCGAAAAAGCACTACACGAAGCAGCGATCGAAGCGCTAGCCAAAGAGATGCGTCGTCCGGTTTCTGAAATCAAACAGCATTACGAGCGGGAGTTTTCACGACTGAAAGACGGGGCGCGCGTTCGCGATTTGCTTAGCGTTTGCGCAACTCGTCACGCGCGCGAACCCTTGCGCCACTCGCACGGCCAATAAACGGGCGGACCTTTGGTGCCCACTTCCTTTGTACCTGCGATAATCTCCACAAAAGTCTGAAAATCCATACTGGCGTTACGTTGTCGTTGAGTTATGTGTGTCTGCTTTCGCGGGCGGGGAACGTCTGCCTGCAGATGGATTGGGTGACTCCGAGGGGTCACGGGCGCTCGGGACGGACGATCGATTATCGGACTGGGTGTTCGAATCAGGCTCAAAAGGCTTACCCAAGCGATCGCTTGATGGGCCGCGTGCTCACCAAGCCTGGAAAAGCGCAAATAGAGGAATGTATCACCGGCCGATTTGGCTAAAGAACTGTCTGGACCTCGGAGACCAAACTATGGCTCAATCACACACCGCCAAAGCTTTCGATCAGGAACTGGAAAGGCTGACGAATAGCATCTGTGCCATGGGTGACTTTGCGGGCAAGCAGTTCACGGACGCTGTGCATGCCTTGTTACACGGCGACGAGACGCTCGCTTTCCGCGTTATCGACCAGGATCGTCAGCTCGACGCGATGCGCCGCGATCTTTTGGCTTCCGCGGCGTTGGTTATTGCTCGACGGCAGCCAATCGCCAGCGACCTCAATGAGGTCCTAGGGGACTTCAAGGTCGTCGAGAACTTGGAGCGAATCGGCGACTTGGCGAAGAACATCGCGAAGCGCGCCACGGCAATCACTAGCGCGGCGTTTCCGGACGATCTGGTGCAAAGCCTTGTCAAGCTATCCTCAATCGCCTCTGAGCAGCTGCGGCGGGCTCTCGCAACCTTTGCGGCGCCAAATGCAGAAGAGGCGATGGCAGTTCGCCAGCACGATGAAGCGATCGACAGGTTGCATACGGAGGTTTTTCGCGAACTTGTATCCCGAATGAGCACTGACCAGTCACAGGTTGTCGGCTACGTTCATTTGCTGTTTAGCGCGAAGAACATCGAACGAATCGGCGATCACGCGACACACATCGCGGAGGCGGCTTACTGGAAGGCCACTGGCCACGAGCCTGAGTCGGAACGTGGCCGGACTGATGAAAGCAGCACATTCTCTGGCAGCTAGCTGGTTAGCGACTGGTCGAGCAATTTTTGCGTAGAGACCAAAACGTATCCCGGGCCGGCCAGAAACGGCTGCAGCACCCGGTCCGTGCTCAGCGCGCCCGGGTCCGGGCGCTGCTGACGCAGCATCAGATTGCTAAGACGGGAACGTATCATGTAGCTCGAGCGGCGCGAGTGGCACCTGACCACCAACCCATTGGAGTTCGCGGCCGGTGCCGGACGCTCGGCGCGAGCAAGGTTCTGGTCCGCCGCAATCCGGACCTTAAGGGCCTGTAGCAGATTCAGGGCGCTGGTCGCCGACGTGGCACGCCAGGCGAGGAAGCGGGAGTCGACCATCCGTCCTGCGCTGGTGATCCGATAGTCATGTGGAAAACGACTGGCCGGTGCACACTCTAGATCAGGCGAAAGCCCACAGATCGGCAGCGTTGCACGTCTCGTTATGCCACCGCAGTCCTCCTCCACCGGGACGCTAAGTCGACCCGCCTCATCTTTTGCCGAGGAGCTCGGAAAAGGCACGTTCTCGTTCAACGGGTCTCACTTGCGCAGTCCTCCAATGTATCCATTGGGGAGTCCATCGGCCGAGGTCGATCGTTGCGACGTGTCCTAGGATTCTGTCCGAGCGTGGCGCTTTGTTCCAACGACGATTGCCCGTGCGCCCCGGTGCAGTGCACCATCGCGTAGAAACGGCAGTCCTGCGCGGCGTGTAGTTCAGTGGTAGACGGGCAGCTTCCCAAGCTGCAAAGGAGAATCGCAGGGTTGCGAATCAACCGCGCAATCCGTCGCGAGCCAGTTTCGCTGGTCCAGCGGCAGCCGTCGTGATGCTATTTGAGCCCGGTGCGGGCACCCACAAAGGACTGTCTTTTACCTTCCGGCAGTGGGGTGGATAATATTTGCGGTAGCGCTGGATCCGAGAGAGGAAACGATGTTCCATTTCGTCGGACGGTCGATCGCAAGGTACCTCTCCAAGCCGATTTGCAATCCTGGCGGTAGTGTTGCGGACGCCAGGCTCGTGGCAAATACGCTGGCGCCGGGCGACGTGCTGCTTGTCGAAGGCAATACGCGCATGAGCGCGGCGATCAAGTATCTGACGCAGTCCATGTGGACACATGCCGCGCTATTCGTTGGCCCACGTCCTGAGCTGAAATTCATCTACGACGATCCAGCAATGCTGATCGAGGCTGACGTGCTCGAAGGCGTTCGTGCCGTTTCCGTTGCGCGTTACAGGGGATTTCGCGTGCGCATTTGTCGCCCGGTGAATCTGACCGCTTCGGACCGCGAACGTGTGATTCAATACCTAATCCAGCGCCTTGGATATCAGTACGACCTGAAGAACGTGTTCGACTTGGCGCGCTACCTTCTGCCAACTCCTGTGCCAGTACGTCTGCGGCGCCGCGTATTGACTATTGGCAGTGGTGACCCAACACGGGCGATCTGTTCAACACTGATTGCACAGGCATTTGGTGCTGTCCGTTACCCGATCTTGCCCATAATTTCGCGGCGGCACGATGCCGACTCGGGTCAGGAAGACCAGGAGCGCGAGTTGTGGCGCATTCGACATTACAGCCTGTACGTGCCCCGCGATTTCGACGTGTCGCCTTTCTTCGAGGTGGTCAAGCCGCGCATTACCGCGGGCTTTGATTATCAAAGTGCCCCGTGGAGCGCGGGCGGTACGGTCATTTTGGGGGACTCGTCGCCTACAGAGATTCGTTCACTTGGGCGAAAGAAGGGCGCGAGCAGCGGAGACAGCTAAACGAAAGCCTTGCGTGGCTCACATCTTGTCCGCGCTAAGGAGCTCCAGTTTGGCGATCGATATTTTTCGCAAACGTTTGGTCAAGAGTAGCCCCAGTCGAATCCACCCTGGAGATCTGCATCCAGGCGGTCAGACGCAGTCAGTACCGCCATGATCGAATTCCTGCGTGCGCCGTAGTCCGGCTCAACCAACCCGCCCGGATCGGACGAACTGGGCGAATCCACGCACAAATTCGAGCAGTTGCTTACGCGCAAGCTCGTCCGTCATCGCACCGTGTTCGTCGAATACCTGGTTTGCTCTTGATACCAGGAGGCGCCCTCCAGCCCATTGACGTGCGCCTAACGTTCGTAGCACCGGCAGCCAGCCGTTCTGGGCCAGAATCGTGCCGAAACCGCCTGGAGAGGCGCCGATCACGGCGACCGGCCGGTTGCCGAACACCCTCGGTATATCCGCGGCCGGCCTGGATAACCAGTCGATCGCATTCTTGAAGACGCCAGGAATGCCGTTGTTGTATTCCGGCGTGGCAAGGATCAAGCCATCGCTGGCGATGATCCGCGCCTTGAGATCATTGACGCTTTGCGGAATACCCTCCCTCTGTTCGAGGTCGCCGTCGTAGAGCGGAATGCCGTGGACCGTGATAACGATAATCGTGGTGTCTGGTTCCGCGAGCGATTGTGCCGCGCGCAACAGCGAGGTGTTGTAGGACTTAGCGCGCAGACTGCCCGAAATTGCCAGGATCTTCATCATGTACCCGCTCTCATGGCGCAAAGCTCAAAACTTCGGGTTGCCGCTGGCAGTACGCGCCAGCGCCTAGCGCGGACCTCGTCTTGGTGTCGGCAGCGATATTCGAGCAAGAGTGCATCCTGTCAGGACCCCGCCACAGGTGCACACGGCGTTTCGGAACACTCTATACCTTCGGCAGGAATCCGGGAATCACGACGCTTCTGATGCGTGACCCGTCGCTCAACAACGATCAGCTGACGCAAGCAGAGGCGCCGACTATGGGCCGAGTTGCCGGAGCGTATGGCGAACATGGCGGCGTTTTCCATAGCAACCAGTTTGAGGAAGGCAAACGTCACGGGTCTGCAATAGTCGCAAGTGGACTTGGTGCACCGGCGGGCGTGGATTCATCCCGACCAGGCCAAGGCGCGAAGGGCAATCCCGGTGCCGCTCAATGCGGAAGCGGTGTTGCTCATCCGCAAGCAGGTCGGAAAGCATGTTGCGCATGTGTTTAGCTGTCAAGGTAAGCCGCTGGTAGAGGTGAGCACGAAAGCCTGGTATGCCGCCTTGGAGAGGGCTGGAATGCGCGGATTTTGCTGGAGCGATCTGGGGCGAAGATGCGCAAGCCGGCACATGCAAAGCGGCACACTGCTATTTGCCTCGCAAGAGGTGGGGGGTTAGGAGATCCCTGAACTGGTGCGTCGCTAGGCGCACTTAGCGACCGATCACCTGGCGCCCTACGCGGGATGCCTGTGCGTAGAGTTGGAAAGCTACGGCAAAAAGACGCCGCAGGCCTGAAAAAAGCAAGGGCCCACATATCTGCGAGCCCTTGGTTTTGTTGGTTGCGGGGAAAGGATTTGAACCTGTGACCTTCGGGTTATGAGGCAAATTTCGATGATGTAATTTGTTGAACAATCAACCACTTAAAGCGCTTGCCAACGACCATCCCAACTTACTTCAGGCACATATGTGGCTCACTAAATGAGCGCAGCGGCACGATGGTGGCTTGTACTGGCTGCATTGGTCCCAAAACGATACATCCCATGCTTCATTTTGTGAACGGGATTTTTCGAACATCGATGCGCGTTCGCGAAGAAGTCAATTATCTTGGAATCAGAGTCCCTGCTGTCGATTCTCAAGGCCGCGCTCCTGACTCCACTTTCGGTGACGGCACTGCTTTTTCTCGGCGCAGTGCTGCTGTCTGAAGCAGCGGTTCGCGTAGTCAGGATTCCGCGCATCACGGCGTTGGTGCTTGCCGGCGCGGTCGCAGGCTGGGTCCGCAACAGCAACGAGCCTACGGCGTTGGTACCGCTCCCAAGTGCGCTACTAGAGGCGCTCGCGAAGGTTTTGCTGTTTGAAGTAGGACAGCGCGTGCCCCTCGCCTGGATTCGGCGTAACCCGTGGCTGCTGGCAGCGAGCGTTGGAGAAACGGGGGTGACGTTCCGCGCGACCTTCGCAGTGCTGACATACGGTTTCGGGTTACCCCCGGTCGAGTGCATATTTGTCGGCGTCATCTGCATGGCTGCATCGCCGATCGTCGTCATGAGCGTGAGCAAGACCATGAGGGCGCGCGGCCAAGTGTGGCAGCGAGCGTTACTCTTCAGCACGCTGTCGAGCGTTTATGCCGTGCTCGCAATGCAGCTGCTCTTTGCCGGCTACCTTGCGGTGGTGCATGTACAACTAAGCGTTGCGCTACAGGCTTTGTTCCAATTGTTAGGTTCGTTCCTGCTTGGGGCGTTCGCAGCCGGTTTACTGCGGCTGTACGCGTTCATTACGCGCGCCCGCGCCGCGGTGCTCACCATCGGCAATGTTTGTTGCTGCGTGCTCTTGTATGCCTATGCGCTACCGCTGGGTCTATCGTCGATACTGTCCGCGCTTTTCCTCGGGCTCGCCGTGCGCGCGACCGACCGCACCCACAGCTTGCTGTCACACGAGTCCTCGGAGACGGGAACTTTGTTTACGTTAGCCTTTTTTGTCCATCGCCCTCTGTGCGTTCGCGAACAGACGACCCTTACTTAACATTGGTATGAATAGCATGGAGCAAAGGCGCCCCCCGTTTTGCGCCTGTGCGTTGGCGAGTAACTCTCGATTTCTCTTGCTGCAATCTTCAGGGTAGAAAACCATGTTTAAGAACTGGCGGCTGTCGGCACTACCGGCTTTGCTGTTATTGATCCTACCGGCCATGAGCATGGCGCAAGTGGGAATCACTATTTCAGTCAATTTGGCGCCCCCGGAGCTTCCGGTTTATGAGCAGCCGCCGATTCCCGATAACGGCTACCTATGGACACCGGGCTATTGGGCCTGGAGCGACGACGAACAGGGCTATTACTGGGTGCCGGGCACATGGGTTCCAGCGCCGCAGCCGGGATTCCTTTGGACTCCCGGGTATTGGGGCAGAAATGACGGCGCCTTTGTATGGAACGAGGGCTACTGGGGCGCGCGGGTCGGCTTCTATGGCGGTGTGAATTACGGCTACGGGTACGGCGGCAGCGGCTTCCAGGGCGGCTATTGGCAGGGCGATCGTCTCTTCTACAACACCTCGGTGGTGAACGTCGGAGCGACGAATATCACCAATGTCTACAACAAGACAGTCGTCAACAACGTCACGATCAATCGAGTGAGCTACAACGGCGGCAGTGGCGGCGTTCAAGCCCAGCCAACGGCCGAAGAGTTGGCCGCCGTGCACGCGCGGCACCTACCCCTGACAGCGGCCCAGCAGCAGCATGTGCAACTCGCGCGCAGCAATCCCTCCTTACGCGCCAGCGCGAACCACGGTAATCCGCCAATCGCTGCGACGGCGAAAGCGGGCGTGTTTTCCGGCGCGGGGGTCGTCGCGGCGAAAGGCGGCGGCAACATGAGCGCGCCGGTGGAACACAAGGCCGCCGCGCCGGTAGAGCACAAGGCAGAGCCGGTGGAACACAAGGCCGCCGCGCCGGTAGAGCACAAGGCAGAGCCGGTGGAACACAAGGCCGCTGCGCGGTAGAGCACAAGGCAGAGCCCGTAGAACACAAACCCGAAGCAGAACACCCGTGAGCGGTAACCGTGCGGCACCAGCGCGGCGTTTTGATATGGTTCCCGGGTCTACGTTGCTTCGGCGGCCCCGCCGGCGATGTGGAGCTGAGCTCACCATCCATCGCGAAACGCGCACGGCATTCTTCCGGCGCAAGCTGCTCGCTTCCGCACGCTGCAAGATTCCTCGCGCGACCAACGCGTCGAGAGCGCTGCGCTTGGAAACGGAAGCCTCATGCAGAGCTTTGCCGGTGAGTTCCGGGCGCTCCGATCGGAGCCGTTCATAGCGGGCTACTCAAAATTCTCTGACGATTGGGTGCGGGAATCAAAAATTGCGCAGGCTGAGCAAGAAAGCCACGGCTTGGCCGTGTTCACCGGCTTACCTGCAAAGTGACTAACAAGCATGCAGGTGGGCGTGTGTTCCGTGGACTTAGGTATGGTCCACCAGCGGATCGACGTCAACGTCTGCCGAAAGTCTACCGGGCGAGTGACCGTGAATTTGTAACTGCGCAGTTTCCCTGGAGGAAAGCGCTTCAGCGCTGAATATAACCAGAAGTCCTCGGGTAAGGCCCCAATCCTGATTGGGGTGCCCAATACCCACCACATGCAACTGCTGGCTTCGCACGGTTCGACTGACGACGATTGGCGTGGCCATGAAAAGCCGCAATTACCGCGCATCCGGGCCTGTTCGACTATTGAAATTGGAGGATCGCTGCGACCTTGGGGTGAAAAACCCGAGGGTCGAAAAAAGGAAGGGCCTACCGCAGCAGGCCCTTGCTTTAATTGGTTGCGGGGACAGGATTTGAACCTGTGACCTTCGGGTTATGAGCCCGACGAGCTGCCAGACTGCTCCACCCCGCGTCATTGGGTGTCGAACCGCACAGAGCGGGCCCGATCGGCCAATGCGAGACCCGGTATCTACACGGAAACCGGCGGACCTTGCATCTCCGAAGAGGGTCTATCTTACACATTCTTTGCACTTCCTGCCGCGTGCGAGGCAGAACTCCTGACGCTCCGCGGACGCGTGTACCGCGGCTTTGCAGTGCCCCCCATCAACGCGGTTAAGGCATGGATCCGGTCCAGTAGCATTTTCCAGCTAGCGCCACCCGCGGCGCGCTAGCGGTCTGCTGCCGTTGCTACACTTCCGCAGTGACTATTCGACCCGATGTCCGATTCTGTTCTGCCTGCGGCCATGGCATAACACGTCGCGTGCCTCCAGGTGATTCGCGCGAGCGGGCCTGTTGCGATGCGTGCGGCGCGATCCACTACGTCAATCCGCGTCCGGTCGTCGGCACCATCCCCGTTTGGGGCGAACAGGTGCTGCTTTGCCGCAGGGCAATCGAGCCGCGTTACGGGGCATGGACTCTTCCGGCCGGTTTCATGGAACTCGGCGAAACGGCCGGCCAGGGTGCATGCCGGGAAACCGAGGAGGAAGCAAAAGCACATATCGAGCTTGGCCCCCTGTTTTCTATGATCGACGTGCCGGGCGTAGAACAGATCCACATTTTTTACCGCGCACGGCTGCTGGATCGGAATTTCGGACCGGGCGCGGAAAGCCTCGATGTTCAGCTGTTTCAGGAGAGCGAAATTCCCTGGGACGAGATTGCTTTTCGCACCGTCGCCACGACCCTGCGCCTGTTCTTCGAAGACCGCCGACGGGGCAGCTGTGGGACCTACACCCGGGAGCTTGCCCCCCGCCCGCTGCCCGGGAAAGAATGATCGCCTGGCTGGAGCACGGGGCCCCATTTCCTGCGGTCGACAGAGCGCTCGAGCACCCGAACGGCCTGTTGGCCGCCTCCGCGGCCTTGTCGCCCGAGCAGCTGATTGCCTCGTATCGGCTGGGGATTTTTCCCTGGTACGCGCAGGGTG